>ERZ1673737.1007-NODE-1007-length-30505-cov-5.403941_pt1 | contig 30505 bp, 26 predicted proteins | sample MGYA00580211_ERZ1673737 | MGnify/ENA primary metagenome ERZ1673737 (study PRJEB41218, sample SAMN15661789) | gut metagenome | host: Homo sapiens | place: Canada: London | collected 2015-08-20/2019-03-30 | study: EMG produced TPA metagenomics assembly of... | reverse complement strand
ATTACCAGTTAAAATTACCGGCATAACAGAGCGACGATTTTCTTCCATAAGTTTGATACTTAGAATAAATAGTAATTCTTCAGCAGTACCAGGACCACCAGGAAATACAATCAGCACATGACCTAAGCGGACAAAAGCCTCTAAACGCTTTTCAATGTCAGGTAAAATTACAAGATCAGAGACCATGGAATTAGGTGGTTCAGCGGCAATAATTGAAGGCTCAGTAAGACCAATTAAGCGGCATTTATGGCTTGCACATTGTTGTGAGTGGCCGACCATGCTACCTTTCATTGGGGCTTCCATGATACCAGGGCCACAACCGGTGCAGATATCAATTTTGCGTAAGCCAAGTTCAATACCCACATCATAAGCATAGTCATACTCTTTGCGAGAGATTGAGTGTCCTCCCCAACATACAGCAAGGTTAGGTTTAGTACCAGGCTCCATTACCTCAGCATTACGTAAGAGCATGAAGATATTATTTGTAATAAATTCACTTTCAGATTCGTAATTATCTCTGACGGCATTAATAAAGGTATCTTTATAAACTTTTATCTGGACTAAATCGCGTAAAACAGCATAAAGGTGATTACGTAAAGTTTTAACTATAAGACCATCAACAATAGCTGATTCAGGAGGATTGATAAGCTCAATTTTAAGTCCACGTTCATTACGCAGGACATTAATCTCAAAATTTTCGTAATTATCTAAAAGCTCTTTTGAATTATCAGTAAGATTACCACTGTTAAGGACTGCTAATGAACAGTTGCGATAGAGCTCATAGAGCTTACCTCTGGAGCTTAGGGAAATACTATTAGCCTCATTTTGTGTTAATAGGGCCATCATGCCAGAGGGCCAGACCTCTTTAATACTCATGTAAACTCCTAATTTTATATTTTGTATCTATACAAAATATAGGACAAAAAAACTTAAAGTCTAGATAAATTAACGAGTTAAAGATATTTGTTAAAGAGGGGGGAGTCCCCTCTTTTGGTTATTGACGATAACAACGAGCTATATGGCAAGGAATTTCTTTAAGATTGGTGCGTACTGGGTTGATATCAATACCACCACGGCGGGTAAAACAGGCAGTGACTGTAAGCTCTTGAGGCTTTAAGTTTATTAAAATATCGCTGTAAATCATTTCCGTACATTGCTCATGGAAGCCCTGATGATGGCGTAAACTGCAAAGATAAGCAAAAAGAGCCTGACGATCAATCTTAGGACCTTTATAGTTAATAAAGACAGTAGCATGATCAGGCTGAGATGTAACAGGGCAGAGTGTTCTTAATATATTTGAGCTTAAAGTTTCCTCTACATTTTGGTTTAAATCGCATTTTAATAGTTGAGGGTTATAGGTATAGTCTACTTTTTCAAGAGTAATTTCTTTATCAATTAAAATGCCATTAACTGAACTTATAGGGAAGGCACAAATTTCCAGATCAAAAAGCTTTACACAAACATCGTTATGTAAAACATTGGTTAGATCATGCTGAATTATGGCTTCAACCTCAGCTAGATCTGCAAATTTGGTCATGGTAAATGAACCTAAATAGAGTTTTAATGATTTACTCTCAACGATAAATTCACTTTTAGCGTTAACGCGAATATATCCCCAGGCAACTTGAGGAATACCATTAGCATTTAGATAGCACAGCTCATAAATACGCCACAGATCGTAGCCAAAAAATTCTTTTTGACTTAAACTTGCGCGCCCTAAAGATCTGCTTATGGGTTGCAATAAAGAAGGGCTATAGTCCTCATAATAACGAGTTGATTTACCTAGAACTAGATTTTGGGTATCTAAGTTTTCCATTAAAGGTCTCCAAAGTGTGCACCTAGCACACATAATGCGGCTAAAGCTGCAGTTTCTGTACGTAAAATTCTTGGGCCTAAAGTTACACCGATAAAACCTGCTTCTTTAGATTTTGCAATTTCATCGTCACTTAATCCACCTTCAGGGCCAATTAGTAATCTAACTTTTCCTTTGATATTTAAGTCTTTAATTTTTATTTGAGCTTTAGGATCTAAAGTAAGATTTAAAACCTCAGGATTACTATCCTCACACCAAGTATTTAAATCCATAACTTTATTTACAGTAGGGACAACATTGCGATAGCACTGCTCGCAGGCACTATTTGCAATTTTTTGCCATTGTATGATTTTGCGCTCTTGACGTTTTTCATCAAGCTTAACCCCACAACGACTTGAATAGAGAGGGGTGATTTTACTTATGCCTAACTCTACTGCTTTTTGAATGGTAAATTCCATTTTATCGCCACGGCTTATTACCTGTCCAAGCTCAATCTCTAAAGGAGATTCATTATCACGGCATATGGGATCTTCACATAAAGCTAAGGCTTGTTTTTTTACTTCTAAAAGTTTGGCATTATATTCATGGCCTTTGCCATCGAAGACTACAAAAGCATCACCTTCTTTAAAGCGTAGCACTCGGCATAAATGACCAAAGCCATCTTCACTTAACTTAAAGGTTGAACCTGGGGCTAAACTTGTCTCCCCTTCATAAATACGTACAGTTCTCATTTAATTCTTTTACATTGTGCAGTTACAAAAGGATTGTCATTTCCCTGGATTTTAGTGATTAGCTTATTACGTTTACATTCATTAGGTGTAGCCTTATAAGCTTTATTCCATTCGTTGAATAAACTTTGTTGCTGGGCGCTTAATTTTATATGATAACGATCTTGCATATATAAATAAGCACGAGCAATAATGCCTCGAGATCTTGGTGGAGGATTTACTAATTGACGCTTTCTATCGATGATCATTTCGCATTGACCATAGTTTTTAGGACCGTGTACGACTTTTGCAAATCCAAAATTGCTACGATCGCCGTTAATTTCTCCTACAGCAGGGTAGAGATTGTGTAAATCTCCCTCCATAGTTTGAAATAGATTATCGTTTTGGCCACAATTTTTTCTGCCGCCTGTTATCCAGCATTGTCTTTGATGGGCAAATTCCCAAGCACTAACAATGTGTTCAGCCTCAATCCGTTTAGCACGCTTTTCATTTTTACGTACTTTATATCCGCAAGATTCTAAATTAACCATATAGCCTTTTTTAGGAAAGGTTATATCGCAACCACAATAGAGCGTTTGTGGATTGTCTAACTGTTTGAAAATTTTAGGAAGTTCTCGTTTAGCTTCGCGAAATGATTGAATATCATCAGCTGAAGCTAAATTTATAATCATGCTTGAGGCAAGCACCGCAATTAGAAATTTTTTTAAAAACATATCTTAAGAAACATATTTGGAAGTCATATAAATTTAGCATATAAAAAAATTTTAACACAATCCTCAATAAGGCCTCCACCTCTAGGAGGTGAAGGCAGAGCTTGAGAATTTACATAAATAATTGATTCGTATAATTGCTTTTGATAATAGCTTGAGATAATCAGTGATAGAAAAAAAGGTACTGATTTCACTTTAAAATTAGATAAAATGATAGGTTAAACTTAAAGCTAAATTAAAATAATCAACAAACCCTTAATAAAATATGGAGTTTTTATGAATATTGATCTTCGTAACATGGCAACCTTTGGTGTTGCTGGCAACTTTACAGGACATTTAGAGCAGGCAGGTGAGGCGCGTGATTTTACTGCAGTAAAAACTGCCGAAGCTAAAGCTCCAAAGGCAATTTTCCCGACCTTTATTCCTCATGCAGGTGAGGCGGTTCCTGAATATTTAAAAGTTTTTCCTTTTGATGCTTATAGAATTATTTTTCCTAAGGGCGAGCAAAAATTACAGATTGAGCCTGAGTGCGCAATCATATGTGATGCTACTTATGAAGGCGATAAATTAGTTGCTTTAAAGCCAATTGTATTTAGCGCTTCAAATGATTGCTCTATTAGAAAAGAGGGCGCGAAAAAGATCAGTGAAAAGAAAAACTGGGGACAATCTAGTAAGGGGTTTGCTTCTAATTTCATCAAGATCGATAAATTTGAGCAAGGCGGTATTTTAGATGATTATCGTATTGCTAGTTTTTTAATTCGTGATGGTGAAATTTATACTTATGGCGAGGATAGCGCTGTTAGCGATTATAGTTATATTTATGAAAAACTTCTCGCATGGATGATCGATAAATTTAATAATCAAAAGAATGAAGGCCCAGCTGAGGATTTACATTCTTATTTGGTTGATGCCAAGCAGCCTTGTCAATTGATGATTTCCATTGGCGCTACTCGTTATACCGATTATGGTGAGCACAATTTCTTACAAAATGGTGATAAAGCTGTGGTGGTTTTATATCCGCAAAGCGAGTACAGCTTTGAAGAAATTAAGAAACGCGCTTTAAAAGATAATCTTGAAGAAGATAATATCTCTGTTTTAACTCAGGACGTGGTGGTCTAAAAATTTTTTTAGTTTTTAAAAAGTTTTTGAGTAAAAAAATGCGCCTTTTGGCGCATTTTCTTTGAAACAATAAGGAGCTATTAAAGCATAGATTTTAAGATTTCGGCTTTATCAGTTTTCTCCCACGGGAATTCTTCACGGCCAAAGTGACCGTAAGTAGAGGTAGGCTGATAAATAGGTCTTAATAGATCTAATTGCTTGATGAGTCCATAAGGACGAAGATCGACAACTTCGCTTATCATTGTCGCAATCTTCTCTTCGGAAATAATGCCAGTTCCAAAAGTATTTACAGATACAGATACTGGTTTAGAAACACCGATAGCATAAGAAACCTGAATCTCGCAACGCTTAGCTAAGTTAGCAGCTACAATGTTTTTTGCTGCATAACGGGCTGCATAGGCTGCAGATCTATCTACTTTTGAAGGATCTTTTCCTGAGAAAGCACCACCACCGTGACGGGCAGCACCACCATAAGTATCTACAATAATCTTACGACCGGTAACGCCAGCATCGCCAACAGGACCTCCAATTACAAAACGACCGGTAGGGTTAATGAAGTACTTAGTTTTAGAAGTAAGATACTTAGACGGAATTACCTTTTTGATAATCTCTTCCATAACACCTTCATGTACAGCCTCTTGGCTGACATCAGGAGTGTGCTGTGAAGATAAAACTATAGTGTCAATATAATCAATAGAGCCGTCATCTTTGTAAGCAAAGGTTACCTGACTTTTAGCATCAGGGCGTAAAAAAGGCAAAATGCCTTGACGACGAACTAGAGATTGACGGCGCATAAGTTGATGGGCGTAGGTAATAGGAGCTGGCATCAACTCAGGGGTTTCATTGGTTGCATAACCAAACATAATGCCCTGATCACCTGCACCTTGATCTTCAGGGTTATCACGACTTACACCTTGATTGATATCTGGAGATTGTTTGCCTAAGGCATTTAAAAAGGCACAATAATGACCATCAAAACCTACCTCTGTGGTGTTGTAGCCAATATCGCAGATAGTCTTTCTGACTACAGCTTCAAAATCTACATTAGCAGTAGTAGTAACTTCACCGGCAACGAGAACTAAACCAGTTTTTACTAAGGTCTCGCAGGCAACATGAGCATAACGATCTTCTTTTAAGATAGCGTCTAAAACAGCATCAGAAACTTGATCGGCAACTTTATCCGGATGTCCTTCTGAAACTGATTCAGAGGTAAATAAATGGGACATAAAAAAGCTCCATAATTATGGGATTAATGTGGACGTTATTATATGAGAATTTTGCTTTTAAGAAAATTGCTTTTTTTATCAAATTATGGGCACAAAAAAACTCGTACTTAAGTTTAAGGATGTAGAGGGATGATTAGAAAAATTTCATTTTTCTAATCTATTGTGTTCTGTTGTTTTATATATTGCTTAATAATTGAAATAGGTTAACCTTCACAACTTATGAATTAGTAAACTTTTAGTGCCTTTTAAAGAATGGACTGGTTCAGAAATTGCAGCTTTTGAAGGATAAATGACCAGAAGTTTCTTCTCCATCAAATTTTACTAATTGAGATTCAAATCTAGAACAGACAAAAATTTCAAGATCTTTTAATCCCAAAATAGGACTTAAAAGCTGTTAAGAAGATCCAAGGTTTAAAAAAAGGGGGCTTCTGATCAGCTTAAATGATTGCGTCAGATCTTCTTAGTGCTCGCCTACAGAATACGAGCAGGAAGTGAACTTTAAAAAGAATTATTACTACGAACCCACTGAAGACAGATAGTAATCTAAGCAGTAGGAATCTCCTTGCTTTAGCAAGGGGAGGATGTCAAGATTAAACAATCATATTTTACATACGAAAAATCAAAATATTGAATCATTATTTTTTTTATGCAACAAGTTGCGTAAAAATAAATAAGTAAAAATTAGAGTTAGCTCACGTAACGACAAAAATGCAAACGGTTACGATAATTATTTGAAGTACAATGATATACAAAACTTAAGGCGCTTTATAATTTGGTTGTTAAAAAGACTACCATAAAAATTTATAAAGCTTATTGTCAAATAGGAGTTGCCATGCGTTTTTTTATTGATACTGCAAATGTAGAAGACATTCGTAAAGCTAATGAGATGGGTGTAATTTGTGGTGTTACCACCAATCCTTCCCTTATCGCTAAAGAAGGCCGTGATTTTAAAGAAGTAATCAAAGAGATTACCTCCATTGTAGATGGCCCTATCTCAGGTGAGGTTAAGGCAACTACTACTGATGCAGAGACCATGATTAAGGAAGCTCGTGAGATCGCAGCTATTCACCCTAATATGGTTGTAAAGATTCCGATGACTGTTGAAGGTTTAAAGGCTTGCCATCAGTGTGCTAAAGAAGGTATCAAGACCAATTTAACCTTGATCTTCTCTGCAAATCAGGCTTTATTAGCAGCTCGTGCTGGTGCTACATATGTATCTCCGTTCATTGGTCGTTTAGATGATATTTCTGTTGACGGTTTAGATTTAATCCGTGATATCGCTGATATCTTCTCTGTAAATGGCATTGATTCTCAGATTATCTGTGCTTCTGTTCGTCATCCTATCCATGTTATGCAGTGTGCTTTAGCTGGTGCTGATATTGCTACTGTTCCTTACAAGGTTATTGAGCAGATGACTCACCACCCGTTAACTGATGCTGGTATCGAAAAGTTCCAGGCTGACTACAAGAAAGTATTCGGCTAATTTGAATATGATGTTTCATTAAAATGATGCCGATCATTTGTGATCGGCATTTTTTTTGGTCATAAATTTAGGAGTATTCATGCGTAAGAAAATTCTAGTCACAGTTGCGGCAATAGCTTTGTTAGGTGGGGCTGGATATTTTACTGGAGTAGGAATTACTTCATATTATGCCGAAGATGGGATCAATCAAGCTTTAGATTCCTTTAATACTCAACTTGATAATAAGTATTCTCAAGGTTTTTTGCCTTATAGATTAAACGTTGAGTATCAAAAGAAAAAGTCAGGATTTTTTAAATCTAGAGGTAATTTATATCTCCGTAATATTTCGACTTTAGAAGAGATTATATTACCTGTAGAGATAAAAAATAAGTTTTTAGCAGCAGATGCTAAAATCAATTTAGATAAGATCGTTAAAAATCTCTTTGTTTATACCAATATTTTAGATGCTGATGTTAAGACTCAATCTAAATTAAAATTTAGATTATGGCCACGTAATATTAAAGCCTCTGTAAGTATTGAGGGCGATTATGATAAAAAGCTCATCGATAGCGCACCTCGTTATTTATCTCCTTATGCCAAACGCAAACTTAAAGCTAATTTAAATATTTATCAGCAAAATAGAAATTCAATTGAAACCTCTGTTGATATACATAATTTAGCTTTACCTGATTTAAGTGCAAAACGCATTTACGCTTTAAATAAAGTTAATTTTGACGATCATTTTCCGCAAAGCGCTATGACTTTAGGTGCCGAGGGCTTATATGTTTTTAATTCAAATTTTGAAAATATTGACAATTTCAAAGTAAAATTTGCTACATCAGTGCCTGATTATAAGGATAATTTTAATTTAAAATATGATGTAGATGTTAAGACTCGTCATGGGGTTATTAGCACTGAAGGATCGCTAGGCCCATTCCCATGTGCTAAATTTAAAGATAATTCTTTAGACGCTTTATCTTTAAATGCTATTTTTGCAAACCAAAAAGTAACCTTAAAAATGGATGATCTTAATTTAGACATCAACTTTAATAGAATTGATAAAAATATAAGTTTTTTAGGCAAGGCTTATGGTAGTTTGCATTTACCGGCTAAGTCTACCTTTTTTGAGGCTCTCTCAGGAGCTTATGGTAGTTTTGATGTCACACTTAAAGATGTAAGCCCAGATGCTATGTCATACACGCATTTTTTTGAAAAACGTAATGATGATTATCATGCTTTAATTTCAATAGATGCAGGTATTATCAAGGTTAATGATCAAGAAATTTAGTTCTAACTCAAAGGAGTAATCTACAATGACAGAATATAGGGAATTGGCTAATGCCGTAAGAGCACTGAGCATGGATGGTGTACAAAAGGCAAAGTCTGGCCACCCAGGCGCACCTATGGGTATGGCTGATATGGCTGAGGCTTTATGGCGTGGTTTCTTAAATCACAACCCTAAGAACCCTAAATGGCCTAATCGTGATCGTTTTGTATTGTCAAATGGTCATGCTTCTATGCTCATCTATTCTTTACTCCATTTAACAGGCTATGACCTTTCTATAGATGATTTAAAGAATTTCCGTCAGTTAGATTCTAAGACCCCAGGTCATCCTGAGTATGGTGAGGTTCCGGGTGTTGAGACCACCACAGGTCCTTTAGGCATGGGTCTTGCTAATGCTGTTGGTATGGCCATGGCTGAGCGCATGCTTGCTGATGAATTCAATCGTGATGGTTTTGATATTGTTGATCACTTCACCTATGTATTTATGGGTGATGGTTGCTTGATGGAAGGTATCTCTCATGAAGCATGCTCATTAGCAGGTACTTTAGGCTTAGGTAAGTTAATCGCTTTATATGATTCTAACGGTATCTCTATCGATGGTTCTGTAAAGAATTGGTTTGCTGATGATACCAAAAAGCGCTTTGAGGGCTATAACTGGCAGGTAATTGAAGTTGCTGATGGTAATGATGGTGCTCAGGTCCGTGCTGCTATTGAGTTAGCTAAATCAGATTTAAGCCGTCCGTCTATTATTATTTGCCCGACCACTATTGGTTTTGGTTCTCCTAATAAGGGTGGTAAAGCTTCATCTCACGGGGCTCCTTTAGGCGATGATGAGATTAAGATCACCAAGGAAAAATTAGGTTGGAATTATGGTCCGTTTGAGGTTCCTGCCGATATCTATTCTAAGTGGGATGCTACTACAAAGGGTGCTAAGTTAGAGGGTGATTGGAATGCTGTATTAGCAGAATATAAGAAAGCATATCCTGAACTTGCATCTGAGTTTGAGCGTCGTGTAAATGAAGAATTACCATGCGACTTCGAGAAGAAGACCTCTGAGTGGGTACATTCCTTACAAAAGGCTGAAGATCCTAAATTAGCAACTCGTAAGGCAGGTCAGGTAGCTTTAGACTTCTTTGGTGCTTTCATGCCTGAGCTCGTCGGTGGTTCTGCTGACTTAGCTCCGTCTAATTTAACTATTAATAAGGCCTCTAAGGAAATTTTACCTGGTAACCTTAATGGTAATTACATTCACTGGGGTGTACGTGAGTTTGCTATGTGCGCTGCTATGAATGGTATCCTTTTACATGGTGGTTTCCGTCCGTACGGTGGTACCTTCTTAATTTTCTCAGACTATGCACGTAATGCTTTGCGTATGGCTGCTTTAATGAAGATTCCTTCATTATTTGTCTTCACTCACGATTCTATTGGTGTTGGTGAGGATGGTCCTACTCATGAGCCTATTGAGCAGATGGCCTCCTTCCGCATTTTACCTAACTTCGATTCTTGGCGTCCTTGCGATATGGTTGAGACAGCTCAGGCTTGGAGCTTCATGTTACAGCGTAAAGATGGACCGAGCGCAATTGTCTTAACTAGACAGGGCTTAGAGCAAATGCCTAGAACTGACAAACAGGTTGATGATATCGCTCGTGGTGGTTATATCTTACGTGACTGCGAGGGTACTCCGGATCTTATCTTAATTGGTACTGGTTCTGAGGTTGCTTTATGCTTCCACGCCGCTTGTGAGTTAGAGAAAGAGGGCAAGAAGGTTCGTGTTGTTTCTATGCCAAGCTCTGATGTCTTTGACCGTCAGTCTGAGGAATATAAAGAGTCTGTATTACCTGCTAATGTAACAGCTCGAGTTGCTGTTGAAGCTGGTGTTTCAACCTGCTGGTACAAGTACATTGGCTTGAAAGGTAAGACTGTTTGTATTGATCACTATGGTGCTTCAGCTCCGGCTTCATTACTCTTTAAGCGTTATGGCTTCACCGTAGAGAATGTTGTCGCTACTGCTAAGAGCTTATTCTAAGCTTTAAATCTATTAAGGCAGATTAAAAAACTAATCTGCCTTATTTTCCCACCTAAAAAGTCTTTGCTTCACAAGCGTGATTTAAATCGCGTTTAGATTTGTGTTTTTCATATATTTTGTATCAAAAGATATCTATAGTTCACTTTTTTAGCTTAAAAAAAATAAAATTTAATTAGAGCGTTTAAATCTAAATTAGATTTAAGTAAAATTAGTGAAAATAGTTTTCAATTTTTTACGCTTTTTTACTGTAAAAATTGTATATTTTTGCTCTTGTGTTACAATAAATCATCCAGAGCTTAGGGAGTAACCCAAAGTTTTGAGGATGATGAATTAATTTGAGGAAATAAACGTATTATGGCAGCAATTAAGAAGATGGCCGACCTTGACTTAAAAGGCAAGCGTGTATTAATCCGTGCAGATTTAAATGTACCAGTATCTGATGGTAAAGTTACCTCTGATGCTCGTATCATGGCAAGTTTGCCTACCATTAAGTTAGCCTTAAATAAGGGCGCTAAGGTAATGGTAATCTCCCACTTAGGTCGTCCTACTGAGGGTGAGTACGCAGAGGAGTTCTCCTTAAAGCCAGTTGCTGATTACATGGCTTCTAAGCTTGATGGTGTCCCTGTACGTTTAGTTAAAGATTACTTAGACGGCGTTGAAGTTAACGAGGGTGAACTCGTAGTCTTAGAGAACTGCCGTTTCAACCGTGGCGAGAAGAAGAACGCTGAAGATTTAGCTCGTAAGTATGCAGGTCTTTGCGACGTATTCGTAATGGATGCTTTCGGTACTGCTCACCGTGCTCAGGCTACCACTTATGGTGTAGCTCAGTATGCTCCGGTTGCTTGTGCAGGCCCTCTTTTAAGTGCAGAGCTTGAGGCTTTAGGTAAGGTAATGGATAACCCGGCTCGTCCGATGGTTGCTATTGTTGGTGGTTCTAAAGTTTCTACCAAGCTTCCTGTATTAAACAGCTTATTAAAGGTTGCTGATAACTTAATCGTTGGTGGTGGTATTGCTAATACCTTTATCGCTGCTGAAGGCAACAATGTTGGTAAGTCTCTCTGTGAGCCTGATTTAATTGCTACTGCTCAGGACTTAGCTAAGAAGACTGCTATCCCGGCTTTCGTTGACGTAGTTGTTGGTAAAGAATTCTCTGATAAGACTCCGGCTGTTACTAAAGACCTTAAGGACATTGAAGATGATGATATGATCTTCGATTTAGGTCCTAAGTCTATGGCTAACATCAATGAGGCTATTAAGAATGCTAAGACCATTTTATGGAATGGTCCGGTTGGCGTTTTCGAGTTCAAGCAGTTTGCTGCTGGTACTAAGTCTTTAGCTGAGGCTATTGCTTCTTCTGAGGCCTTCTCTGTTGCCGGTGGTGGCGATACCATCAGCTCTATCCAGACCTTCGGTGTTCAGGATCAGATTTCCTATATCTCTACCGGTGGTGGTGCTTTCTTAGAGTTTGTTGAGGGTAAGAAGTTACCTGCAGTTGAAATCTTAGAGAAGCGCGCAGCTGATTAATATTATTTAAAAATGCCTGCTATAAAGCAGGCATTTTAAAGCGCATAAGCGCACCTTTCAGCAGAAATAATTATTTAGTTAATCAAGGAAATTTTTAAATGACCAAGATTTTAGACGTAGTTCAGCCGGGCGTTGTTACCGGTGAAAACCTTCAGAAACTCTTCGCTGTTTGCCGTGAGAATGGTTATGCTTTACCGGCTGTTAACTGTGTTGGTACTAACTCTATCAATGCCGTTTTAGAGGCTGCTCAAAAAGCTCGTTCAGCTGTTATCATTCAGTTCTCTAACGGTGGTGCAGGCTTTATCAGCTCTAAGGGCTTAAAGCTTGATATGCCACAGGGCAATGCCATCTTAGGTGCTATTTCTGGTGCTTTACACGTTCGTAACGTTGCTAAGTACTGGGGTGTTCCGGTTGTTTTACACACCGACCATTGTGCTAAGAAGCTCTTACCGTGGATTGATGGTTTATTAGATGCCGGTGAGAAGTATTTTGCTGAGCACGGTGAGCCTTTATTCTCCTCTCATATGATCGATCTGTCAGCTGAGAGCTTAAAGGACAACGTTGAGTTATGTTGCAAGTATTTAGAGCGTATGTCTAAGATTGGCATGACCTTAGAGTTAGAGCTCGGCGTAACCGGTGGTGAGGAAGACGGTGTTGATAACTCTGATAAGGATGAGTCTGCTTTATATACTCAGCCTGAAGATGTAGCTTATGCTTATGAGCAATTAATCAAGATCTCCCCTAACTTCACTATTGCCGCTTCTTTCGGTAACGTACACGGTGTTTACAAGCCTGGTAACGTCAAGTTAAAGCCGACCATTTTACGTGATTCTCAGGCTTATGTTGCTAAGAAGTTTGGTTTAGATTCTACTAAGCCTTTAAACTTAGTCTTCCACGGTGGTTCAGGTTCTACTCATGAGGAAATCTCTGAGTCTGTATCTTACGGCGTAATCAAGATGAACATTGACACTGATACTCAGTGGGCAGGTTGGAATGGTATCCGTGAGTACTATGAGAGCAATAAGGATTACTTACAAGGTCAGTTAGGCAACCCTGAGGGTCCTGATGCTCCTAACAAGAAGTACTACGATCCGCGCGTATGGTTACGTAAGTCCGAAGAGAGCATGGTTCAGCGTGTAATGGCTGCTTTTGCAGAGTTAGGCTCTGTAGATTCTCTCTAATAAGTTAAGCTTATAAAATATATGAAAAAAATGGATGGTAAAATACCATCCATTTTTTGTATCGCTAATAAAAAGGCCATCATTTAAGATGGCCTTTTTAGCATTAAAGCTTACTCTAAGAGATGCTTGTGGATTTCAATTAAAGCCTCAACAGCCTGCTCTTCTTTTAATAAGAAGCATAAGTTGTGGTTAGAAGCTCCGTAGCAAATCATGCGAACAGCATAACGATTGATAGAGTCAAAGGCTTGGGTAGTAATGCCTGGATGATTTGACATTTCATTACCGATGATTGCAACTAAGGATAAGCCAGTTTCAACCTTAACATGACAGAAACCACGTAATTCCTCTAACATTGCTTCAGAGATGGAGCTTTGACCTGAGGTATTAGTGCCAGCATCTAAGGTTACAGCAATAGAAACTTCAGAGGTGGAAACCAAGTCAACGGACTTTTTGTATTTAGCAAATACAGAGAATACTGAGGCTAAGAAGCCTGAAGCGCCTACCATCTTAGGAGATGCTAAAACGATCAAGGTTTGATTCTTGCGTAATGCTACAGCTCTAAAAGGAGGGTGAGTCTCAGTCTTAGGCTTTACCCAAGTACCACCCTTTTCAGGTTCACGAGAAGAGCCTACATAAACCGGAATGCCACGACGTACAGCAGGAACTAAGGTGCTAGGGTGTAAGATTTTAGCTCCAAAGGTAGCCATTTCAGCAGCTTCTAAATAAGTAAGCTCATTTATTGGCTTTGCATGAGGTACTAAACGCGGATCGGTGGTATAAACGCCAGGAACATCAGTCCAAATGGAGATGGTTTCAGCATTTAAAGCCTCTCCTAAGAGGGCTGCAGAGTAATCAGAACCACCACGACCTAAAGTAGTAGTCTGTCCTTCAGAGTTAGCTGCAATAAAGCCCTGAGTGATGACAATACTTTTGCCATCTTGATATAAAGGCAATAACTTTTCTAAAGCTTGAGTTTTTAAAACCTCTACTAATGGGGCTGCACAACCGAAGTTAGAATCAGTACGCATGATATTGCGAATATCAAACCAAGTTGCAGGAGTACCCATGTAATTGAAGAGTGCTGCAAAGATATAGGTTGACATGAGCTCGCCGTGAGAGACGATACGATCGGTTAAAGCATCAGAACGTCCCATATTGGCTTCTTGAGTTAAATCGTAAATCTCTTTTAAGTGAGTCTCTAAATTAGCTTTAAGATCTTCTTGATTATCAAGTTTCTCGATGATCTCATTATGAATGGAGCGCAATTTACTGATGAGCTCCTCAATTTTTTGAGCAGAACAAGCTCCAGAAGCTAATTCAACCAAAATATTAGTAACACCAGAACAAGCACTGATGACTACTACACGTGTGTTAGGGTTAGCAACAACGACCTTATAGCTTGAAAGCATAGCCTCAAAGTCTTTGACCGAAGTGCCACCAAATTTTGCGATATCCAAATTTTCCATAAGAGACTAAAAAAATTAAAAAAATAATAAGTTATTGAAAGAATATAGTTAGAGCAAACTATTAGTGCAATAACAATATACAAAATAACCAAAATGGTGCATAATTGCCACCCTATAAATTTCTTTTTTTTGTTTAGGTTTAGATCGTGACAAAAGCACAATTGTTTTGGTTAGGAAGCAAGCGCTCAGTGCCGATTGCTTTAGGTTACATACCTGTAGGTATAGCTTATGCTGTCTATGCAGGTCAAACAGGTTTTAGTCCTTTAGAGATAATTTTAATGTCCATTACCACTTATTCTGGTTCAGGACAGTTCTTAGTGGTTAGTTTGGCTGGAGCTCATGCTGCTTTACCGGTATTCATGCTGGCTTTATTTTTGATGAATTTCCGTTATTTCATTATGAGTACCTGTGTTTTTAATCTATTTACTAAGCTTTCTTTTGTAAAAAAATTGTTATTTTCCCATCTGGTTACTGATGAAACTTTTGCAATTTTTACAACCTCGGAAAAAGAAGTAATCGGCGTACCTTATTTCTTAGGATTGTTTGTATGCTCTTGGATAGCCTGGATTAGCGGAGCTGTTTTAGGTGTATTAGCAAGTTCGTTTTTACCTTATGAATTGACACAGGCTTTGGGTATTGCGTTATTTGCCTTATTCATCGCTATTATTGTGCCTGCAGGTAAGGCTGATTTGCGTATGGCGGTTTTAATTATTGGTACTGCTGTTTTGAATACTTTTTTATATAAATTCATGCAAGCTAGCCAAGCTATTGTAATTTCAACTGTTGTTATGGCTTTATTAGGCGCAATCTTAATTAAGAAAAAGGATAGCAAAGAAAAAGAGCGAAATAAGGAGCTAAAGTGATGGACAGTTATTTATTGATTATTCTCATGGCTTTTTTGGTTACTTATCCTGTAAGAGCAGTTCCGGCTTTATTTTTCTCAAAATTAAAGCTCAATGCTTTTTTTCAAAGGTTTTTAGATATTATTCCCTTTACAGCTATTACAGCCTTGGTTTTTCCTGGGATTTTTTACTGTATCGAAAATAACGACTATGTAGCCTATGCCGGAACTGTAATTGCGATTTTATGTGCCTTATTTAAAGCCCCATTAAGTATTACTGTAGTTGTTACTGTAATTGCAGTTTATCTGCTATTAGTTTTAGCTTAAAAATATTACTTGTAAGTATCTATAATTCCATTATCTGCTCTGATAATGGGATTTTTGTTTTTGGTATTAAAGATCTTGAAAATTTTTTATGTTCAAAATATGAGATTTTTTGCTTTTTAAGCGTGGCAAAGGTCGTAATTATTTGAGAATTTTAGATTTGCAAAGATAGGGGTGATAAAGGTTTTTGAGGGGATCAATAACATAGCCTCGCTGTCAGATAACAACGAGGTGTTTTAAGCATATATAGCTCTATATGACTAATAAAAATTTATTAGTCGAGGTTACTCTCATCACCTGATGTGGCATAACCTTGTGCTGATAACTCTTCATCATTACCAACAGAGCATAATCTGTGGAGGTGACGAGGTTTAATAACATTTAAGTATTTTTTGAAAATTTTAGTCTTCTGGTCAGTAATAACTTCCTCAGACTTAATCTGCTCTACGAATACTTTTTCAGCCTCATCTGCAGGTTCACGAACGCCATTGTAAAGATCCATCATGGCAGATCCGCATTTCTCTAAAATCTCAGACTCTTTGATGGTGAAGTCGCCACTACGACGAATGCCGCGGGCGAAATGCTGGAAATCATTAAACGGCTTTTCAGACTCAAAGCTCATGGTGTTTTAACCTCAAAATATAAATAGCTATGTCCATTATTTTAGCGCTGTATTTTAGCATTTTTTTTGCCTTTTGGGCTTGGATCTTGATTTTATATAAAAAAAGAAAAAAAAATTATAAAAAAAATTAAATTAACTTATTGATTATAAAATGAATAATTTTAATAAAATCAATAAAAAATTGAGTGTATGTCTATGGTTTGCTATGATAATAAAATTATATGAAATTTATTTTGCTTACGGAGCCTATGATGAGTGACAAAGCCGTCGCTGCAGAAAAAATTCCGCGTAATTTCATCACCGATATTATTGATGAAGATTTAAAAGAAGGTCGTAATGACCATGTGGCAACCAGATTTCCTCCGGAGCCTAACGGTTATTTGCATATAGGTCATGCCAAATCCATATGCTTAAACTTTGGTTTGGCTCGAGATTATCAGGGTACCTGCAATTTACGCTTTGACGATACTAACCCTGTAAAAGAAGATATGGAATATATCAAGTCCATTGAAAGAGATGTACAGTGGTTGGGCTTTAAGTGGAATAACATTTGTTTTTCCTCTAATTATTTTGACAAACTTTATGGTTATGCCTTAGAACTTATTGATAAAGGCTTAGCTTATGTAGATGAGTTGTCTCCAGATGAAATTCGTCAGTATCGTGGTACTTTAACTGAACCTGGTCGTGAGAGTCCTTATCGTGCCCGTACCGTCGAGGAGAATCGTGCATTATTTGAAAAAATGCGTGATGGCGGTTTTGAAGAAGGAAAGGCTTGCTTACGCGCAAAAATCGATATGGCTTCGCCTTTTATTTGTATGCGTGATCCGGTAATTTATCGTGTACGTTTTGCAACTCATGCGCTTACCGGCGATAAATGGTGTATCTATCCTATGTATGATTTTACCCATTGTATCTCCGATGCTATTGAGGGCATTACCCATTCCATCTGTACCTTAGAATTCCAGGATAATCGTCGTCTTTATGATTGGGTTTTAGAAAATATCTCCATTGAGCATCGCCCTCATCAGTATGAGATGAGTCGTTTGAATTTGGAATATTCAATTACCTCTAAGCGTAAGCTCAATTTATTAGTCGATAAAGGTTTAGTAGATGGTTGGGATGACCCGCGTTTAACTACTATTTCGGGTTTACGTCGTCGTGGTTACACTCCAGCGGCCATTCGCGAATTCTGCCGTCGTATTGGTGTAACTAAGCAAGATAATGTAGTGCAGATGAGTGCCTTGGAGTCTTGTATTCGTGAGGACTTAAATGCCAATGCCAAACGTGCCATGGCCGTTTTACACCCCTTGAAGCTTGTTATCGACAATTATGGACAAGAAGGTGTAGATGCTACTAGTTTTGAGGTACCAAATCACCCCGATAAACCTGAACTTGGTAGCCGTAAGGTTTCCTTTGGCAAAGAATTATATATTGATGCCTCTGATTTTAGAGAGACTGCTAATAAGCTGTATAAGCGCTTGAAACTTGATCATGAGGTACGTCTGCGTCATGCTTATATTATTAAGGCTGTAAGCTGTGAAAAGGATGCAGATGGTAATATTACTGTAGTTCATGCCGAAGCTATCCCTAATTCTGTTGGTGCTAATGTTGAAGGTCATAAGCCTAAGGGAGTAATCCACTTTGTTAATGCCAATGATTGCTTAAGAACCCAGGTAAATATCTACTCTAATTTATTTAATGTTCCTAATCCGGCAGCATCTGAAGACTTTTTATCAACTGTAAATCCTGATTCTTGTCAGGTTATTACTGATGCTGCATTAGAATCATCGCTTAAAGATGCTCAAGTTTTAGAGAGCTTCCAGTTTGAGCGTGAAGGATATTTCTGTGTAGATAGCCGTAATTCATTACCACAAAAGCCTGTATTTAATTTGACTGTTGCATTACGTGACACCAATAAGGCCGCCATTTAAATAGATTTAAGGAGCAAAGTATGTCCGATATCGAAAACGATGCAGTTGCAAAAAAAGACGAAAACTTAGCCCCGCCTCCTGGCAGTGATTATGAGGTGGCTTTTACCTTACACTCTGATAGTCAGTTAGAGCGCGCTTATGATAAGGCTGAGCATTGGGTAAAATCTGGTGTACGTCCTGATAAGATCTTTTTAGAAGATAGATCTATGGGCGTTATCAATTTCCGCAAGGTTATGCGTGACCCGTTGTTAATTCAAGCTGGTGTAGAGCGCTTGATTGATTTTCGTTGTTCTTTAACCTTATCTGACACTGATGTTGACGCAGTTTTTTCAAGCGTTTGCTATTATGAGCCTAACACTGAGCCTGCTTATATAAATCAGTATGATCCGGAATTAAGTTCAATCAAAGAGGTTTTAAATATGGTTAGCAATAATTTATTTAATTATTTGCGTAAACCTCTGTTAATCTCCGATGGTCAGGATTAGATAACGCTTAGTTAAGACTTTAGATAAGGAGACAATCTTGAGTTCTATCAGATTTACTCATCTGACTGTGATGGCAGTAGCTGTAGGTACGGCCTTGTCACTATTAGGCGGATGTACAACTATCAAAGATTATTATCAGCGTTATACAGGAGAGCTTGACGAGAGTGGTCGCGAGCCTACTGGTTATTATCAGCATGCCGATATTAAGCAACAATCAGATCCGGTAGTAATACCGCAATCTTTAAGTGTACCTCCTATAAATGAGGATCTGGTCATACCAGCAATGCCTGCAAATGCAGTTAATGGTCCTGTTGGTGAACAGATGGATATTCGAGCTCCACGTGCTCCTTATCGTACGGAAAGTGGTTTGCATACCCAATGGTCTTCAGGTGAAGCTATTTTGTGGTTTGAAAAAAATGGTTCTCATGGAATTCATTCTGAGCAGGATGCTTGGCTACTTTTAGGCAAAGTTTTAAAAAGCTTAGATATTAAGGTAGGTGAGGAGAGTGCTGATAATTACGAACTCACTACCGCAGCTCGTGATTTCAATGAGTTTGGTCAGCCATATAGCCCGGCAGACTTAGCCTCAGGAGCTCCTCGTTATCGACAAATCTATAGGTTACGTATTGGTCGTAATTATGATGACTCTTTAGGTATTGCTACGCAGATGATTGGTTCTATGACCATGCTTTCAAGCGGTTACCTGATGTCTGATTTACTAGATCCTATTGAGCTACAGCGTTTTGCTATGGGCTTTTCAAATCATATTATTCATGTGATTGACGATCAAAATCGGGTACAGACTCAAGGTCCTCAAGAGCTTAGTGTTATTTTAGATACCGATAAGAATGGTCATGCATGTTTCGTTGTTGATAGCTCCTATGAGTTGACTATGAATATGTTGCGTGACTTATTCCCGCGCTATGAGTGGGTAATCTTAGAAGACTCTGTTAATAAGGCTTATCTAAAACTTGAAACTGAGGAAGAGGATGCCGATTTTTATCATGAGCGTGGTGTAGACTCCTTTGCTTTGGAGGATGGTGAGTATTATGTTCGTGTTGGTGTAGATGGAGATAAGAGTATTATTACCTTCTATGATGATGACGATATGCCACTTCCACAAGCAACCTTGAGTCGAATTTATAGCGGTTTCTCGCAAGCTCTAATAAAAGAGTTTCAAAATTACACTACAGTAAACGTAGTCAGCGTTACTAATTAACAAAAAGGGCGGGGTACCGCCCTTTTTGATCTTAGGAAAAAAATGAAAGCATTATTTGTAACCGGTACTGGTACTGATATTGGTAAAACTTATGTCAGTGCGGCTTTAGCTCGCGCTATGACTAAAAAAAATTTAAAACTTGCTTATTATAAAGCTGCTGTAAGTGGTGCTGAGAGCATAGAGAGTTCTGATGCTGGTTATGTGAGTATACAGGCACAGCTTAAACAAGAAACCTCGTCATTATTAAGCTATCTATATAAAAAACCTTTGTCTCCACATTTAGCTGCGAGAGATGAAAATCGTTTTGCATCTTTAGACAAAATTAAAGAGGATTTTAAAAATTTAGCTGATTATGATTATGTATTAGTTGAAGGTGCTGGGGGAATTATCTGTCCGGTAGTTTGGGAAGAAAACTTAAAACTTATGTACACAGATATCATTAAAGCTTTAAATCTAAGTGTAATGGTAGTTGCTGATGCCGGACTTGGAACTATCAATCACACCGTATTAACTTTAAATTATTTAAAATCTTTAGGGATTAAGATTCAAGGTGTAATTTTGAATCGTTATGATGAAAACAGTCTTATGCATAAGGATAATCTTTACATGATAGAGCAATTATCTAATATTAAGGTAGTGGCTGTTTTAGCAAATAAGGGGCAAGATTTAAAATTCATGCAGGATAATGTGGAGAACTATTTTGAAGAGTGCTAAAAAAATTGTTGCTTTAGATAGCGAATATATTTGGCATCCGGCCTCACAGATGTCTGATTATGAGGCTTATCCAGCTTTACCAATTGTTAAAGGCAAGGGATCTTATTTATACACAGCTGATGGACACAAGATTTTAGATATCATCAGCTCCTGGTGGTGTAATCTTTTAGGTCACTGTAATGAAGAGATTTCAGATGCTTTAGCAAAACAAGCTAAGACTTTAGAGCATGTAATTTTTGCAGATTTGACTCATCCTTATGCTGTAAAGCTTATCAAAAAACTGTTAGATATACTTCCTGAAGGTTTATGCCGTTTTAATTTTGCTGATAATGGTTCTTCAGCTGTAGAGATGGCTTTAAAAATTGCTTTTCAGTATCAGATGCAAATAGGTCAAAGCCAAAGAATAAAATTTGCTTGCTTAACTGAGGGCTATCACGGTGAAACTATTGGAGCTCTATCTGTTGGTAGTATGGATCTTTATAGCCAGATCTATAAACCTATGCTTATGCAAAATATCCATATTGAAGCACCGGATTGTTTTCGTTGCCCTTATGGTTGTAAGCGTGGACAGTGCCAAGTTCAATGTTTAAATAAAGCACGTGAAATCTTTGAGCGCGAGGGTAAAAATTTAGCTGCTTTAATTGTTGAGCCTTTATTGCAAGGTGCAGCAGGTATGCGCATTTATCCTGAGATTTATTTACAAGGTTTATCAAAGCTGTGTAAAGAATATGGGGTTTTATTGATAGCCGATGAAATTGCCACCGGATTTGGCCGTACAGGAGAAATATTTGCTTGCACTAAAGCTAAGGTTACACCTGATATTATGACCTTATCTAAAGCCATTACAGGTGGCTATATGCCTATGTCTTTAGTTTGTACCACTAAAGACATTTATGATGCCTTTTTAGGTTCTTATGAAAGTGGTAAAGCTTTCATGCATTCGCATACTTATGCAGGAAACCCTTTAGCCTGTGCTTGTGCTTTAAATGTTTTAAAAATTTTAAAACGTGACAATATTATTGAAAAGGCTCAAAAACAAGCTCAATATTTGACTTCTCGTTTTGAAGAAACTTTTTCTGATATGAAAAACGTTGGTGAAATTAGACATATAGGTTTAATCCATGCAATTGAGCTTGTTAAGGATAAAGAAAGCAAAGAGCCTTATCCAAACAAAATGCGTTTGGGATATCAAATTTATCGTGAAGCTCTAAAAGAGGGCTTACTCTTAAGACCAATTGGTAATGTTTTATATTTCAATCCTCCTTTAAATATTGAAAAATCTGATTTAGATATAGGATTGAAGATAGCTCACAAGGCGATAAAAAATATCTTAGATAAATTATAAGATTCATTGCTAATTGAACTTTTTATAGGCTATGATTTGGAAGTTTTAGCTTTTTGAGGATTATTTAATGCGTAAATTTATCCGTATCTTTAAAGTGATGCTTGCTTCGGTTTTGATGACACTGATGTTTTCTTGCAGTGCTTCATCATTATCAGGAAAGAATTTTGTAGGTACCGATCTTATTGAGGTTATTGTTGACGGCGCCCAGCATTTAGATGAACAAGTGCGTGGTTTTGGTAGACGTAGCTTTGGTATGAATTTTGGCGGTAATGGTAAGAGCAATACTGCAACTGCAAATAAGAACCCTACCCAGAAAAATACTAATGCCACTCAAAATAGAAGACCAGGTCTCTTAGGTTTCTTAGGTGGACTAGGTATGTTCTCTTGGTTATTGTTAGGTGCAGGTCTTTTAGGCGGTGGCTTTTTAATCTATCTTTTAGCAATGTTGCTCATTCCTATGATTGTGGGAGCTTTAGCAGCAAAGCGTAAGAGTGCCTCTGATGATTTACCCTCATCAAATTATTCAAGTGACGAACTCTTTAAAGAACAAGATAAAGATAAGCGTCAATTCTAAATAATAACCGGGGAGTATCCCCGGTTTAATTTTTCTAATCTCTTGTGCGCTACTGTTCTATATATTGCCTAATAATTGAAATAGGTTAACCTCCACAACAGCTAGCAAAATAAGATGGAGACCAAAGCGGTATGTGTTTGAAGACTTAAAGATAGAGAACATGACGAAAAGTGTTAAAGGTACAGTATTAAATCCTGTAAGCAATGTAAAAGTAAAATCAGGATTAACTCGTTATATATTGACTTATGGCTTTGGAATATTCTTTAACTAATTTAAATACAAGCAAAAGATAAGAGGACCAATTTTTTTTAAGATAAATCCCAAGAATAAGAGCTGAAAGTGTCCAAAATGCGGACATAAAAGATAACAGATTTTCCCTGTGCTGTCTTTTTTTGTATAAACTGTGGATATACAGCCAATGTAGAAGAAAACCAAGCGGGAAATATCCTAAGGGTAGGGCTTACCCGGCTAGATTTTGAAGTGAGCTCTGAAAAGAGTCAGCACTGCAAAAGCACTGAAGAGAGATAGTAATCTAAGCAGTATAAATCCCCTCGCAAAAGCAAGGTGAGGAAGTCAATAACATTTTGAGGTTTTTATGGGATTAGCTAAATCACAGTTAAATAAATATTCCAAATTTGAAAAAATTTTTATAGGGGATAATGGCGGTAAGGGGATTTCTATTGATCCTAAAGTTGCCTATAGAGAAGCTTCTTTATACATAGATGATGTTGTAGATACCTTTAAAAAAGATGCGACTATATCTGCACAACTTGAGGATGTTCTTTATTATTTGTATTTAGCAAGAAGCTTACCGCGTGCGCACGAGAAGTTAGATAAGCTTATCGAAATGATTTGCGAGCATTCTTTAAGTAAGATAGATGAACGCCTTTACGAGAATTTTAATAGACATTTTTTTAGAGCAGATGATGATCTTGCTTCAGATGAGCTTGCTCAATCTTTATCTTGTATTCGCGACGATTTATTTGAAGAAAATTTTGAAATTTCACCCATAATCATTCCCTCGGCGGTTTTACGTTATATTAAAAATGTTGCTATCGAAGATGATTTAGATAAATTAGTGCTTTTTTCTCATCCAAATGACTTAGCTTATTCAGACAATGCTTTGGAATTAGAAATTCTAATGTTGTTTATGACTAATTTGGAGGTCTTTGAGCAACAGCAAGGAGAAATATTTGCTTATTATGGATTACCTTCATCTGTAGCTTTACGCTTAGCTCAGAGCTATTTATGCGGTATTGACGTCGCTTATGATCGTTTACAAGGTTGTTTCTTTTTAGCATATGCTTTATTAACCGGAAATCTTAAAGCACATACTCTAGCTCCTTTATATTTATTATCTTTAGATTTAAAAAATCAGGATAAGCAAATTGAGCTTAAAGATTTATTTTTAAATGGCTATTACTTATCAAAAATTTCTGATGACGAACAATTTTCTGCTTATTTATTAGATCATGATTATCAATATGAATATGAAGAATATAGGGGAGATATAAGAGATGATCTCGCTTACAATAGCCTTGTAATCATCGAATCAAATAAGTCTCTTTTTGATATTTCTACTGATTTAAATGGTTTAGTCATTTCTAATATGGAAGATGATGAGCTTGAGGAAAAAACTAGATCATTATTATTAACTTTAGGTGAGTGTCTTTGTGATCGTATCTGTCAACAAGGGGTAACTCCTACTGCTTTTGCGGCCTTATTTATTTTATTTAATCTTTTGCCGCCAGCTTATTTAAATAATTTTTATAAATTATTAGTAGATAAGAATTATCTTGAAAATAATTCTTGTGAAGGTCCGCAACAGCTTTTATTTGCCATCTTAAGAAAAAGTAATTTACCTGTAAATTACTATGCTTATAAGGCTTTAATGGAAAACATTTTCTTTTTTGTAAATGATGAAACGCTTAAATATGTTGAGAGTTTAGCTTCGCTTGGTGATGGACATGGTCTATTTAATTTAAATAGTCAAAAATGGAAGGCTACTGTTAAAGCTGAGCCTAAAAAAGCCTTTAAACCACAAATGATCTGGATGAAAGGTTGTTTGGCATATGATGGTTTGAGTTGGTTTAATCAAGCTTTAGCAGCTATGCTCAATTCAAAATATGAAGAGGCTATAATTTGTGCTAAGAATGCTATAAAGTGTAATATCTCTACGGGCTTTTATATCCTTTATAGAGTTTATATGCTTTCAGACATGAATCTTGCTCATACTTATTTGCGCTATGGTAAAGAGTATTTATTAAAGGATGCTGAAAAAGAATATAACAGCTTAAAGCAAAGAGATAGCTTTGATCCACTGCCTTTTATGCAGGTTTTAGAAGAAATTGAAAATCTTGCAGAAAGCTCAGGTGAGGTCTGTTTATTTATGGCGATCTTATCGAAAAGTGGCACTATTTTTCCTACAGATCCTTTCCGCGAAATTTACTATATGCGTAAAGCTGTTGGTCTTGGAGTTCTTGAGGCTCGAGAGTTATTATCTGAAGCTTATAAACTTCATCTAAAAGATGAAGATGAGGGGCATTATCCTTTTAGGCCTTTTAGTGATACTTTGACTGAAGGTTATAAGAATGCTCAATATCAAATTGATTTTTCTAGTGTAAAGAATATTGAAAAGAAGCTTGGAAGGTTAGTTAAAAAACTCAATAAGCTTTTACAAGAAGGAAAGAGCGATCTTGAAAAGAAAATTTTTGTAAGCATTACCAAAAATGGTTTGTTTGCAGAATATGGCTGTCCAATTCCGGTAGATTTTGAAAATAAGTATAAAGAGCAAATATTAGAGTACAATCTTGATAGTTATTTTGAAGTACTTGAAAAAGATTGCATCGATGAAAACTTAGCTGTTATTGATGAAGTTCTTCTAAATGAACGTCTTGAGATTTTAAAGGATTTGTCTACATATTATAAAGCTGGGGAAATTGATCCTCAAAAAACCTATGCAAGAGCTTTAAATGCCTTGCGCCCAGTTTCGATACCGGTTAACTATAAATTATATAAAGAGTTGATTTTAAAGGCCGGTAATGCACGTATCAGATGTGCAGGTTTATTAGCACGCTTATGTACAGATGCAGGTTTTGCTATAACTAAGTCATCATCTTTAAGGATGATGCGTAGAAATAAAGATATAATTATAAATACTGAGATTCAGTAGAGGAAGTATGCAGTATTTGCTTAAAATTACCTTAAAAAACACACCTATGTGGCGTTTGATTGCAGTTGATGGTACAACAGATATCGCACATGTAGCACATTTGATCAATTTAGCATTTGGTTATGAAGATGAAAGCTTACAAGCTTTAAAAGTTAATGGTGTGCTTTTCTCAGCAGGATCTATGGGAAAGGCCACAAGTTTAAATGATTTGAAGCTTTTTGATAGCTTAAATTTGCATAAAGATGATGAGTTTATCTTTATTCACGATACTAATTCTGATTTAGAACATCAGGTTTTAGTAATGAAAGATAGCGATCATTTATGGTGTTTGATGCCTTCATGCTTAGTAGGTCAAGGCGCTTTACCTAAAACTAAGCCTTTAAGCTATGAAGCTGTATGTGAGTATCTTGATGCTGATGATACTCCAAGCCTTGATTTACGTGAGGTTACAAATCGTCTTCGCGCATATGGAGCTTTACGTAAGGATAAAGAACAAGCGCTAAAAGATTTGAGTGTAAAACCATTAGATTTTAAAATTAAATAACGGTATTAGATTATGTCATTAAAGCTTTTAAATGATGTTAAGGTTCCAGTTGATTTCAACTTACCTAAAGAACTTGGCCAACAAGAATTATTAGAGGATGCCAAACTTTTTGAGAAGGCTAAAAATTTAATTAAAGAGAAAAAAGCTTTCTTTATAGCTCATTACTATTGTAGTCCTATCATACAGAAACTGTGTGAAGAGGTTGATGGCTTTATTGGCGATTCCTTAGAGATGGCACGTAAAGGTCGTGATTGTAAGGAAGATATAGTTTTAGTTGCAGGTGTACGTTTTATGGGACAGACTGCAAAAATTCTCTCTCCTAATAGAACTGTTTTAATGCCAGATCTGAATGCCGAGTGCTCGTTGGATTTATGCTGTAGTGTTGAAGAGTTAAAAAAACAAAAATCTTTGCATCCTAAGGCCACTGTTGTAGCTTATGCAAACACCTCAGCTGAGGTCAAAGCTCAATCTGATTGGATCGTAACCTCATCTACAGCTGTATCTTTAGGAAAATATTTAGCTTCACAAGGTCAAGAGGTTTTATGGGTACCTGATAGACATTTAGGTTCTTATATTGCCAATTTATCTAAAGCTTCTGTATATTCTTGGCCTGGTAAATGTATTGTTCACGCTTCTTTTGCTGCAGAGGAAATAAAAAAAGTTAAAACATCACATCCTAAAGCTTTATTATTAGTACATCCTGAGTCTCCTGCAGAGGTAGTTGCTATTGCTGATTATGTTGGTTCCACTTCTCAGATTTTAGCCTTTGCTAAAACAAGTGAGGCTTGTGAGTTTATCATCGCCACAGAGCAAAATATTTTCTATAAATTGCAACAGGCATGTCCAGATAAGACTTTTATTAAAGCACCAGTTTTGTGCAACGAGTCTTATGATCGTATTACTCCTGTTTGTCCGTGGATGGAATTAAATACCTTAGCAAAGCTTGTCGAGGCTTTAGAAACCCCGCAGGGACATGAGATTTTTGTCGAGGAAAATCTTAGGGATGCTGCAATGAAACCCTTAGAGAGAATGTTGTCTTTTTCAGACGATATAAAAAGTGGCAAAATTAAGTTAGCATAAAACGCAACATATGTGTTAAGGCTTTTCGTTTTTTGCTTGACATATTTTTATAATATGGTAATAATTACCATATAAAAATTAAGAATGATCTTACCAGATCATTCAAAAAGAAACCGAGCGCACCTAGCTCGGTTTAATAGATAAGCCCAAATTAGCGCGCTTATCTAAGGTTGACAACTTACACCCTCGCCAGCCTTAGATCATAAAGATCTAATCTTAGTTATCCTCATAACTGAGAGCCTTATTATTTTTATAAAATTCTACATTAGTATTGCGGAGTACTATCATGACAGGCAGTCTGATATTCTGTATTTGCTTAGCATATTTTGTTTTAGCATATTTTGTTTATGGTGGCTTTTTAAAGCGCCTGATGGCAATTGACCCTAAACGTCCTACACCGGCTCAGACCATGATGGATGGTATCGATTATGTGCCTACTCCTAAGATTGTTTTATTTGGTCACCACTTTGCCTCAATCGCAGGCCCTGGCCCTATTGTAGGCCCTATCATGGCAGCCTATTTTGGCTGGCTTCCTGCTTTAATTTGGATCTTAATTGGTTGCGTTTTTGTTGGTGCTTTCCACGATTTTGCGGCTTTAGTAATTTCTGTTCGCAATAAGGGGCGTTCTATCTCCTTTGTTATGGAGAAGATGATGGGGTTATCAGGCCGTCAGTTATTTTTATCTTTCTGTCTGTTATGCTTAGTTTTAGTTGTAGCAATCTTTACCTTACTTATTGCTAACTTATTCGTATCTACCCCAGCTGTAGCTACAGCATCATTGCTGTTTATTATTTTAGCTCCATTGTTTGCTTTAGTTACTTATAAGTTTGGTGTTTCTTTACGTAATGCCTCCTTTGTTTTTGTACCTTTAGTCTTCATTATCGTATACATAGGTACAGTTTTACCTTTAGATTTAGGTACATTGTTCAATTTAGACAGTGCCACTGTTCGTAATATTTGGATCGGCATTTTAGCTATTTACATCTTTGGTGCCTCTGTATTACCAGTTCAGTACTTATTACAACCACGTGATTATTTAAATTCTTGGTTGTTATATGCCATGTTGCTTTTAGGTTTCTTGGCAATTATTTTTTACAATCCACAAATCAATATGGAGGCTTTCAAAGGTTTCCATGCTGTTACCGCTGATGGTCAGATGACAGCTTTAGTTCCGGCTTTGTTTATTTTCATTGCTTGTGGTGCTTGTTCAGGTTTCCATGCTTTAGTAGCCTCAGGTACTACCTCAAAACAGCTTAAGAGTGAAGCTGATGCTTTAACTGTAGGCTATGGAGCAATGTTAATTGAAGGTGTTTTAGGTGTAATGTCCTTAGTCGCAGTTATGGCTATGGAGCCTGCATCCTTTGTTGAATTAGGCAAGAACCCAGCTGCAGCTTTTGCTGTAGGTATTTCATCCTTTTCATCTGCATTGGGTATGGATGTAACTTATGCAAAGATTTTTATCTCTTTAGCCATCTCAGCTTTCATGATGACCTCTTTAGATACAGCAACTCGTTTAGCTCGTTTCTTATTGCAAGAGTTATTTATGCCTAAAGCTAAGTCTGAGGAGGTTGATGAGACTGTAGTTAAATCTTTGAATCCTTTAAGACGTTTATTTATCAATAAATATGCAGCTTCCTTATTCATTGTTTTAGTTTCAGTATTTATGGCTCTCTCTGGTGAGGCAGGTTCTTTATGGCCAATCTTTGGTGCTTCTAATCAGTTGATGGCTGCTTTAACCTTCTTAGTTATCACTTTGTGGTTATTAGCCAGAGGCGCTAATTTCTATATCGCTTTAATCCCGATGTTCTTCATGATGTTTATGAGTCTTTGGGGTGTTATTCAAGTTGTTCAGCAACAATGGGGAAATAACATAGTCTTAGTTATCATGGGTATCTTATTGACTGTAATGTCTTTGATGATGGTAGCCTTAGGCTTAAGCATTATCTTCCATCGTTTAAAGCAACATGCTAGTGATAAGATGGCAAATGAAGCTTAATTAGTACAGTTTAGACGCAGTTAATTTTTTATCTTTTAAAGATCAAGCTCCGGTATGAGATTCATAGCGGAGCTTTTATTTGCTTTAGTACTAACAAAGAATGTAGATTAACCGAATACCTTCTTGTAGTCAGCCTGGAACTTTTCGATACCAGCATCAGTTAACGGGTGGTGAGTCATCTGCTCAATAACCTTGTAAGGAACAGTAGCAATATCAGCACCAGCTAAAGCGCATTGCATAACATGAATAGGATGACGAACAGAAGCACAGATAATTTGAGAATCAATATTATTGATAGCGAATATATCTGCGATATCACGAATTAAATCTAAACCGTCAACAGAGATATCGTCTAAACGGCCCAAGAACGGGGATACATATGTCGCACCAGCACGAGCTGCAAGTAAAGCTTGGGTAGCTGTGAAAATTAGGGTGATATTTGTCTTGATACCTTCTTTAGCGCACTGATGGCAAGCCTTTAAACCTTCAACTGTCATGGGAATTTTAACAATCATATTTGGGTGAATAGCGGCGATTTCACGTGCTTCATTTATCATGTTTTCGGCATCTAAAGTGGTGGCTTTAACCTCACCTGAGATAGGACCGTCAACTATAGAGGTGATTTCTTGGATAACTTCTTTAAAATCGCGACCTTCCTTGGCAATTAAGGAAGGGTTGGTGGTAACACCGCAGATGACTCCCATCTCATTGGCTTTGCGAATGTCCTCAACATTTGCGGTATCAATAAAAAAACGCATGATAATCACTCCTTTTTTAGATTTAAAAGATACTAAATCTTCATAAAGACTAGTTTTTGTAGATTGTCCTTAATAGTTGGCAAGAACACCGACAATCTTTTGGTGTGCTTCTTGCCAGTCAGCAGGGATATCTGCTTCTACAGTCAGCGTCCCTGTATATCCTGATTTTTTGATTGCTTCTAAATAGCCACTGTAGTCATAATCATCATTTAAAGAGGGGTATAATCTTTCTGGATAGGAAAGAGGGTAATCAATATGCAGATGATGAATATATGAAATATAGCGTTCAATATTTTCAAAAGGATCTTTTGCTCCTACCATATGACGCAGATCTGCCATAGTGAAAAGATTATTTGCACC
>ERZ1673737.1006-NODE-1006-length-30570-cov-8.110011_pt1 | contig 30570 bp, 27 predicted proteins | sample MGYA00580211_ERZ1673737 | MGnify/ENA primary metagenome ERZ1673737 (study PRJEB41218, sample SAMN15661789) | gut metagenome | host: Homo sapiens | place: Canada: London | collected 2015-08-20/2019-03-30 | study: EMG produced TPA metagenomics assembly of... | reverse complement strand
ATAAAAAGATTAGTATTTGGTTAATATTTACAAATACTAATCTTTATTGGATATTATTTTTTGAAAAAAGCAATTTACTTTATTTGAAAAAAATTTTAACTAGCACAACAGATTAATTAATACAACTATTTATAATAGAAAATTCGCTTTACTCCAAAATATCATTTAAAGTCTTATTCTTCATCATCTACATATTCTAATATATCCCCTGGTTGACAATTCAATATCTTACATAATTCATTTAAGGTTGTGAATCTAACTGCTTTTGCTTTGTTATTTTTAAGTATGGAAAGATTTGCCATTGTAATACCAAGCTTTTGAGATAATTCTGTAGAACTAATTTTCCTCTTTGCCATTACTACATCTAAGTTTACTATAATAGCCATACTACTCTCCTTATATAGTCTTATCATTTTCTTCTTTTATTTCTATAGCCATATCAAATAATTTACTTAATACTAAACTTAAAAATCCTATAGCTAAAGAAACAAATGAAACTATAATTGCTAATATAATAGTTAGTCCATATAAGTATATATCAAATATATAATATAATAATACTTGTACAATATTATATATTAAAATTTCACTAAATGCACATATAGATATTTTTTTTAAATATTTAGGTATATCTCTTGAGAATGGTTGCTTTATCGCTACAATTTTACATAGTTTTTTTAATATAAATAGTGCTATTACATAAGGAGCTGCACATATGTAAATTACTATTGATATATTCATAGGTAAACTACTTCCAACTATTCCTAAACCACTTTTTAACATAGCAGTTAATATAAGTGGCATTGCTAAAAGTGCTATTAACGTTAAAATAATTCCTATAACCACAATACTATTTAATATGTTTGAACTATAGTCCTTTTTCATAAATCTTACCTCTGCTTTCTAAGTAAATATAAATATTCTAAATATATTTTATTAGGCATTTCCTTTTTTTATTTTTTATATATAACAATATGTTTACTACAATGCCAATTAAGAAAAATAACCATGCTATTGGTATTAAATAAAAAGATTCAGAAAGTGTTCCATCTGGTAGTACTTCAGATCCTATAATGTTATAAGATATTATAGATATTACTGTAATAATAAATGGTATTAATTTAAGATATATTTTTTCATTTTATGACCTCCATCTATTTGTTCAATTTGAGTATATATTAGCATATTATTTTTTTAAAAGCAATATACTTTTATTGTTATTCAATAAATATTTTTCTTTTTACAATATTTAGTTTTCGTTTTATATAATGGCTATGTTAGACAATTGTGTTATTAATTATATAGAAAATAGGTTATAATATAGGTAGAAACTATACTTCACCATATTATATAGAAAGGATTACTTATATTATGCAAAAAGCAGATATAAAAGCCATAGTTAAAAATTTAAATAAAGAAGAACTTAGAGACTTAATTTCGGTAGCACAAGGAGTTAATTTAACTAGATTTTCTATATCTCCAGTTTTAAGAATTGACTTAAACTCTTCATTTCTTTTTCTATCATCATCTATCCAAATAGTTTCACTATTAGGCATACTATTTATTAATGTAGTCACCTCTCCTTTAGAAAGTATTTTTCTCATTGGAACTTTTTTATTATCTGTTGGTATTTTTATTATAGTATCATTAGAGTAGATATATTTTAATACATAATATTCCTTTTGTAAGTTATCTATAAAACTTTCTTTTGTTATATCTACAACTTGACATACTCCTGTCATTCCATACATAATATAGTCATTCACTTTAAACATTAAAATCTTTCCTTTCTAAAAGAATAGTTTTTGATTTATAATAAAAAAAGTAGCTTTGACAACAGGACTTACGTTATCAAAACTACACGTTGTATATTTATTTTATCACATTTCAAAATTTTAATGTAAGTAAAAACTTTTTATTTTTAAAAAGATTTAATTATATATATATATTAAATACCTATGAAATTATACCTTAAGCATAAAGTTTTATTTAGTATTAATAGTCACTTTTTGATGAGTTATCTCCACTTACTATAGCAATTGAAGCACTAGCCCCTATTCTAGTAGCTCCAGCGTCGATTACTTTAACTGCATCTTCTTTACATCTAACACCACCAGATGCTTTTACACCTATATTTTCTCCTACAGTTTCTCTCATAAGTTTTATATCAGCTGGAGTTGATCCTCCTGTTCCAAACCCTGTAGAAGTTTTTACATAGTCAGTTCCTGCTTTAACTGCAAGTTCACAAGCTATTTTCTTTTCTTCATCAGTTAAATAGCAAGTTTCTATTATAACTTTTACTAAAGCTTCTTTATTTGCTGCATCTACTACTGCTTTTATATCTTCATATACTAATTCATAATTTTTATCTTTTAATGCACCTATGTTTATAACCATATCAACTTCATCTGCACCTTTAGCTATTGCATCTTTAGTTTCAAATGCTTTAACAGCTGAAGTATTTGCTCCTAAAGGGAAACCTATTACTGTACATACCTTTACATCGCTTCCTTTTAGTTCTTCTTTTGCTAGTTCTATATTTGCTGGATTTATACAAACTGAGAAAAATCCATATTCTTTTGCTTCCTTACATATTTTAACTACATCTTCTTTAGTTGTTGTAGCTTTTAGTATTGTGTGATCTATCATTTTCGCTATTTGTGTACTATTCATATCTATCCTCCAAAATTAATATGTATAATATGAGTAATCGATTACTCAGCTAAATAAAATATAAACTATTTTGACATAAAAATTTTCCTTGCGTAATCGTTTACTCATTTCTTTATGACTTGATTATCGCAGAATTATTTCTAACTGTCAATATTTTTTCAAACAAACTCTATGATTATTTACTTTATATCTTAACTTTGATATTATAACTTTATGATTATGGATAATTACTTATCTAATAAAGGAGAACCTATGAAACAAAACAAAAATATTTCTATAAAGCAAATTGCAAAACTTAGTGGAGTTTCTGTTGCTACAGTATCTAGAGTTATAAATAACAATGGTCGCTTTTCAGAAGAAACGCGTGAAAGAGTTATGAAAATAATAAATGAATACAATTATACAACTAACATGGCTGCTAAAAGTCTAAGGATAAGCAAATCAAAAACTATTGGTGTAATAGTACCTGATGTTAATAATGGTTTTTTCTCTGAATTAGTTTTAGAAATAGAAAAATACTTTTTTAGTCATGGTTATTCTGTGTTTATATGTAATACCAATCAAGATGAAGCTAAAGAAAAAAGCTATTTTAAAAGTTTAGATTCTAAGTTAGTAGATGGTATCATTTGCATTTCTGCTATTTCTATTGATCCGGCTAAGTGTATTAAAAGAAATATACCTGTTGTATTTATAAATAATAAGGATTATAAAGACTACTATTGTGTTGAATCAGATCACTATAACGGTGGATTTTATGCAACTGAAGAACTTATAAATAATGGTTGTAAGCACATAGTTTTACTTACTAATAATAGAAATTCATCTTCTGTTGATAATAAAATTAAGGGTTTTAAAAGTGCTATGGAAAAGCACAATATACCTATATATAAAGATCTTACATTAAGGCTTGATTTAAAAAATGGAAGCTTTGAAGATGCTATGCAAGCTATAAATAACTTAATTGATAATAATATAGAGTTTGATGGCATATTTGCTACTAACGAATGGAGGGCTCATGGTGCTTTAGTCGCTTTACAGCACCATAACATTTCAGTTCCTGATAAAGTTAAGATTGTTGGATATGATGGTACTTATGTATCTAAATACTGTAATCCTCCTATAACTACTATTTATCAAGATAAAAAGGAATTAGCTTTTAAATCCTCTGAGTTATTGCTTAACTTAATCAATGAAGAAACTGTAGATAGTAAAAAGGATATTATAGTTCCTATTAAACTTATAAAGCGGAAAACTACTTAAAAAAGATGAAAGTAAATTTATTACTTTATAATTTACTTTCACCTTTTTATTACTATATTTTATATATTTGACTTTATATATTTTGTCAATATTTTTGCTATAGGTACTCCTATAACAAGTCCTATAACTATCTGAGTTATATTACCTGGTATTGAAAGCATTGCTTTTGCATGATTTCCATAAAGTATCATTTCTGTTACATAGTAACCAAATATCATCCATACTCCAGATATTATTATTGCAAATATATTAGTTTTAATACTTTCACCTTTTTTGTTTCCTGACCAAGCTATACTACCTATTATATATCCCATTACCCCTCTTACCACAAATGTAAATGGTGCCCATATTGCCCATTCTGATAATAAGTCAAATAGTCCCATACCAAAAGCTCCAGCTATAGCACCTTTTCTTTTTCCAAATACAATAGCTGCTATAAATAGCATTGTATTTCCTAGATGAACAAGTCCTCCTGTTGAAGCCAGTGGTAATCTTATATTTATAAATCTAGTTGCTATAAATACTAATGCTATTAACAGTGATGTTTCTGCTAAGTCTCTTGTTGTAAATTTATTTTTTTTATATGAAGTTATATCTTTAGCCATTGTCGAATTACTTGGTATTTCTATAAATTCTTTATTATTTGATTTAGTTGTAGTATTCATTTTATCCCCCTAATTCTCTTAAATTACCTATTTTTTGATGTATGTTTTTATACAAAATCTATATCTAATAGATTTAAGTAGTGTTTATTAAATAATTCAACCAAACTTCCGTTTCCATCAAATCCAAGATCTTTTAAACTTTTATCTATAACATTTAATACATATATTATAAATTCTAAGTTTGCATTTTCCCCCATATGTCCAATTCTTAAAAGCTTATCTTTGTAATCACATAAAGATGTAGAAACTAATGTGTTGTATTTTTCTAACATATGCTTAGTTAAATTTAATGCACCAATATTTTCTGGTATTTCTACTGCTGTTACTGTATTTGAATAACCACTTTCTAAATATAACTTAAGACCATATTCAGTAAATGCTTTTCTTGTTGCACTTGCTATTTTTTCATGACGAGCTAGTACATTTTCTAGTTTTTCTTCTAATATATTATCTATAGCTCTATCTAGTCCTATTATTTCGTTAATTGGCATAGTGTATGGGAACCATTTATTTTCATAGTATTTTTCCCATATAGTTAAATTTAAATAAAATCCTACTATAGGCATTTTTCTATTTTTCATAGAATTTTTAGCATCTTCACTTATACTTACTATAGTAAGCCCTGTTGGTGCAGATATTGCTTTTTGTGAACCACCTAGTGCTATATCTATTTGCCAATCATCTACTCTTATTTCTTCTCCCACCATAGCCGCTACTGAATCTACCACAGTTAATATGTTATATCTTTTAAGTAATGGACATATTTTACTTAGATCATTTAATACTCCTGTTGGAGTATCACAATGTACTACTGTTGCGTATTTAAAATCATTTTCTTTTTGTAGAAATTTTTCTAATTCTTCTATATCTATCTCCTTAGTATAATCTCCTGAGAAATATACAACTTCTCCACCATACATTTTTACAAAATCATCAAATCCTCTTCCAAATATACCATTATCTATAACAAGAACTTTATCTCCTGGCTCTGTTAGTGATGCACATGCAGCTTCAAGTCCTAATATTCCTTCTCCGCTTAATATATAAACATCATTTTCTGTGTTTAATATAGATGACATCTTTTTACAAGTATTTTTATAAAACTCACAAAACTCTACATCTATATCTGGGTTAGTCGTTTCCTTAGCTATTTCTAATCTTACGTTTTCTCTTACTCTAGTTGGCCCCGGTGTATAAACAAATTTATTATTCATATGTATCTCCCTCTTTTAATTAACTTTTATAAAACTTATTATATATTAATATTGTTTTGTATGGTATAATTTGAATTAATTTTAAAATTGTATGGGTACATTAATATATACAATCTAAATTATAAAGCTAAATTATTTATAGTCAACTAAGCATTTCAAAATACATACTAGACTACGAGTTATTCACATAATAAAAGAGTTGTACTATATACTTTAATACAACTCTTCATTATCTGATACTACTCTTAATAATTTTCTTATTTTATTTAAATAATTCTGAAATACTATATCTATCTTTAGCTATAATTATTTTTGCATATGGTTTTAATATTTTTAATATTTTTACCATAGTATCTTCATCAACGCTAACACATCCATGAGTCGGTCCATTAGTTGATACATGAAAAAATATAGCTGAGCCTTTTCCCTTTATTATATTTTCAGTATTGTAATTTATAACTAATCCATACTTATACGCTATTTTATGGTCATATAAATGTTCTGCACTTTTAAAGTCTTTATCTACTTCCATTATATCTACCCATTTATTGTAATATTTTGAATTTGGATCATCAACCCAATAATCATTTTTATTTATTTGTTTGTATATTATATTTGTACCTGGATTTTCAGCTAAACCAAATGCTATATCAAATCCATATATTCCCGATGGAGTTTTCCTATCTCCTTCTTTTTTATTATTTGTTATACCATTTTTTCCAACATATCCATCTACACTTAATCTTTTCGTCCAAGTTTTATCATCTTCTTTATCATATAAATATATTTTTGCATTGTAGCCCTTAGTACCTACTACAAATATTATTTGATTACTATCTTTAGTTTCTTCATTTGTAATTATCTCTTTATTTAAATACCTTTTCAATAATGTAGACAAAGGTATCATTTTATCTATTCTATCTAATAATTTATACATTATTAATCCTCCAGCTGCTAAGTGTACCTCTGTCTTTTATATAGTATAATAAAAACTTACATATTAACAATAAAAAATACTTATTATTACATATGTATTTATTTCAAGAACAGTGATTAAATGTAAAAATTTTATTTACAAAAATACACCAGATATTTTACTGGTGTATTTTTTATTACTTATTCATATTTTCTTGTTGTGCTTTTTTTACACCTTCTAGCTCTTTTACAAATTCATTTCCTTGATTATAGTCTATGTATAAAATACATGATATATCATCATTTTTTTCACTTATTCTTGTTGTTATTCTTATGTGATCTTCAAGCTTTTTTGTTTCAAACTTATATATTAAATCAAGGTGTGCACTTTCACCATTTATAATTATATTTATATCATCTTTAGGTATTTCTACTTCTACATCTCTTTGTGTGTCACTCTTTGATATATTTCCAAATTTAGTATATTTATATGAATGCCCTTTATAATCAAATCTATTACTTTTCTTTATTTGTTCTAATATATAATCTCCCTCTTCTACTTCTTGTGAAAATTTATCTTCTTCATAAAAATAGTACTTTGAAAAATAATCTAATCTATATTTTCCCATAGCTTCCTCCTAATTTTAATATAAATTAGTATTTACAAAATAAATATATTTAACACAAATATATTTATTTATAGCGTTAAAAAGTATACTTCATATAAATATCTTTCTTAGCATAAATTTTAATTATAAATAATTTGTTAATATATCTATGGATTGTGGGGTGACATAGTATGTTTCATATAGGTATTGATATTGGCTCTGTAACAGTCAAAACAGTTATTTTTGATACTAATAATAATATAGTATATAAAGAATATAAAAGGCATTTTTCTGATGTAAAAAAAGCTTTAAGTGAGGTTTTGGTTAATATATATAATAAACTTAAAAATTCAAAAGTTACTATAGTTATAACGGGTTCTGGTGGTATTGATATATCACAAAAACTTAATATAAAATTCATTCAAGAAGTTATTGCATCTACTCATGCTATAGAGTATTTTTACCCTGAGACAGATGTTGTAATTGAGCTTGGTGGAGAAGATGCTAAAGTTACATATTTAACAGGTGGAATAGATCAAAGAATGAATGGAATATGTGCAGGTGGAACAGGAGCTTTTATTGATCAGATGGCTTCTCTTTTACAAACTGATACATTTGGATTAAATGAATTAGCAAAAGACTATAATGTAATTTACCCTATTGCGTCTAGATGTGGTGTATTTGCTAAAACAGATATTCAGCCTCTTATAAATGACGGTGCTAAAAGAAGTGACATTGCCATGAGCATATTTAATGCAGTCGTTGTTCAAACTGTAAGTGTTTTATCTTGTGGTAGAAAAATCGAAGGTAAGGTTGCTTTTTTAGGAGGTCCCCTTCATTTTTTACCTAGTCTTAGAGATCGTTTCAAAAGCGTATTAAAGTTAGATGATAAAGATATAATATTCCCTAAAGATGCACAATTATATGTTGCTATGGGAGCTAGCTTGTTATCAAAAAAAGAAGAAGCCATAAAGTTAGATGATTTAATAAAAAAAATACAAAGTTTAAATATTGATGACTTAAATACTACAGATAAATTAGATCCATTATTTAAAGATGAAAATGATTATAATGAATTTATAAAAAGACATAATAAAAACACTATAAAAACTTGTGATATAAGTAAATTTAATGGAAATTGTTTTTTAGGAATAGATGCTGGTTCTACTACAACTAAGGCATCCCTAATAGATGACAAGGGTAACTTATTATATACTCATTACAGTAGTAATGAAGGTAAACCATTAGAGGTGGTTATAGATATAATGAATAAAATATATAATATTTTACCACCTAATAGTAAAATAGTTTCTTCTACTGTAACAGGATATGGAGAAGGGCTTATAAAAAAGGCTTTAAAAATAGACTATGGAGAAATTGAAACAATTGCACATTTTAAAGCTGCAAAATTCTTTAATAAAGATGTAGACTTTATCTTAGACATTGGCGGTCAAGATATGAAATGTCTAAAGATAAAAAATGGTGTTATAGATAGCATAGTTTTAAATGAAGCATGTTCTTCAGGATGTGGATCTTTTTTAGAAACATTTGCCACTTCTCTATCTATGGATATTAAGGAATTTTCACATATAGGTATTTACTCTAAGTCTCCAGTAGATTTAGGTTCTAGATGCACTGTATTTATGAATTCTAAAGTAAAGCAAGCTCAAAAAGAAGGAGCAAATGTTTCTGATATTTCTGCTGGTCTTTCTTATTCTGTAATAAAAAATGCTTTATTTAAAGTTATAAAAATAAGAGATATAAACGATTTAGGAGATAATATAGTAGTTCAAGGTGGAACTTTCTACAATGATTTAGTTTTAAGAGGCTTTGAAAAATTAAGTAAAAAGGAAGTTATAAGACCTTCTATAGCAGGTATTATGGGTGCTTTTGGCGCAGCATTAATATCTTTAGAAAAATATAGCGATGGATATAAAACTACTTTATTGAAGCAAGATGACTTAAATAATATAAACTTAAATGTAGAAGTAGATAGATGCCGTGGTTGTTCTAATAATTGCTTATTAACCATAAATAAGTTTTCAGAAAATGAAATATTTGTATCTGGAAACAGATGTGAAAAAGGTGAAATGATTTATAATAAAGAAAAAAAGCCAGCCAATCATATAAATTTATTTAAATATAAATATAATAGATTATTTAAGTACAAATCATTATCTAAAGAAAAAGCTATAATGGGTGAAATAGGTATTCCAAGAGCTTTAAATATGTATGAAGATTATCCATTTTGGCACACTTTCTTTACTGAACTTGGATTTAGAGTTGTATTATCAGATAGAACCTCTAAAAATCTATATGAAAGTGGAATAACTTCAATAGCTTCAGAAACTGTATGCTACCCTGCTAAACTTGTTCATGGTCATATAGAAAACTTAATCGAAAAAGGTATAAAATACATTTTCTATCCTTGTATTGTAAATGAGAAAAAAGAAGATATGTATGCTAATAATAATTATAACTGCCCTGTTGTAATATCATATTCTGAAGTTATAAAAAATAATGTTGATGGAATAAGGAAAAATAATATAACATACATAAATCCATTTTTAAGTTTAAATAATAAAGAAAAATTAAAATCTAGATTATATGATGAACTTTCAATATATTTTAATATTTCAAAATCAAATATTAATAATGCTGTAGATAAAGCAACAATCGAACAAGAAAACTTCAAAAAAGATATTCAAACTCAAGGAGAAAAAGCATTAGAAAAAATAAAAGAAAATAATTTAAAAGCTATTGTTTTATGTGGAAGACCATATCACCTTGACCCTGAAATAAATCATGGAATCCCTGAACTTATAAATTCTTTAGACATGGAAGTTCTTACAGAAGATTCTATATCTCATCTAGGAAGCGTTGAAAGACCTCTTAGAGTTGTTGATCAATGGGTATATCATACAAGACTTTATAATGCAGCTAGCTTTATTAAAGATCAACCTAATTTAGAATTAGTTCAGCTAAACTCTTTTGGGTGCGGGCTAGATGCAGTTACAGTTGATCAAGTTCAAGAAATATTAAATCAAAGTTCAAAGATGTATACTGTTATAAAGATAGATGAAGGAAATAATTTAGGTGCAGCTAAAATTAGACTTCGTTCCTTAAAGGCTGCAATACTAGAAAGAGATACAAATAATAAAACTGAAATTATTAATAATGAAAAAATAGAATATAAAAAAGGTACTTTAAATAAAAATCACACTATCTTAGCACCTCAAATGTCTCCTATGCATTTTCAGTTTTTCGAAAAAACTGTAAATTTAAGTGGTTTTAAATTAAAGGTTTTAGATAATACCAAAAGAGATATTATAGATACAGGACTTAGATATGTAAATAATGATGCATGTTATCCTGCAATAATTGTAGTAGGGCAAATTATAAGTGCTCTTCAATCTGGAGAATATGATTTAGAAAACACATCAGTTGTAATAACTCAAACAGGTGGTGGCTGTAGAGCTACAAACTATATAGGATTTTTAAGAAAGGCAATGTATGATGCTGGATTTAAAGATATACCAGTAGTATCTTTAAGTATTAATGGTATCGAAAAAAATGGAATTATGAAAAATGTCACTCTACAACTTATAAATAGATTATTTATGAGTGTGATTTATGGAGATTTATTAATGAAGGTATTATACAGAGTAAGACCTTATGAAAAAGTTAAAGGTAGTAGTAATGCCCTTTATAATAAGTGGATAAAAATATGTTTAGATTCTTTAGATAAAGCTAATATATTTACTTTTAATAATAATATAAAAGAAATAATACACGATTTTGATACCTTAGAAATAAGTGATGATATAAAACCTAAGGTTGGATTAGTGGGCGAAATACTAGTTAAGTTTCATCCACTTGCTAATAACTCTTTAGTTGATATTATAGAAAAAGAAGGTGGAGAGGCTGTTGTCCCAGAACTTATAAACTTCTTCTATAGCTGTTTCTTTAATACTTTGTATAAGTATAAGTATCTAGATGGCAAATGGATAAATAAAGAATTTGGAAAATCTGCTATCTGGATTATGGAAACTTATCAAAAAACTTATAAAAAGTATCTTGATAAAAGTAGTCGATTTAGTTCTCCTAAAAGCATAAATGTTCTAGCTCAAAGTACTCAAAAGGTTATCTCACCTTGTAATCAAACTGGTGAGGGTTGGTTATTAACTGGTGAAATGATAGAGCTTATTGAGGATGGAGTTAAGAATATTATATGTATGCAACCTTTTGGATGTTTACCTAATCATATAACTGGAAAAGGTCAAATTAAAGAACTAAAAAGAATTTATAAAGATGCTAATATAATTCCAATTGATTATGACCCGTCAGCTAGTGAAACCAATCAGTTAAATAGAATAAAATTAATGCTTTCAACTGCATTTAAAAATATATAAAAAGACTCTCTTTTGAGAGTCTTTCGAAGTCTAAACTGTCTATAATTATAATATAGTTATGTTAGCTGCTTGAGGTCCTCTAGCACCTTCAACTATATCAAAGCTTACTTTTTGTCCTTCTTCTAAAGTTTTGAATCCATCAAGATTTATAGCTGAGAAATGAGCAAATACATCATCTCCACCTTCAACTGATATAAATCCAAATCCTTTTTCACTGTTAAACCATTTTACTATTCCGTTAGTCATTTTAAAATTCTCCATACCTTAAATATAAGGCTTTCTTTAATATTTAGTGCTTTTTAGCACAAAATAATTATATACTATAATAATAAAAAAAGATACATTTTTTTGATTTTTTACTTAATTTTAACTATTACAGTTCCATAAAAACTATTATTTTCATATACTAACAGACCATTGTTAAATTGAAAAGTGGTATTATGAGGTAGTTGTAAATCACTCCATTTTATAATATTTCTTTCTTTATCATAGATTCCAGTATTTAAGTTTGTTATATTTATCTTATTATCATTTCTATCTTTTAATAAATTTAAATCTAATTCATAAGTATTTTCTGATGTAGCTTTGGCATTAACAATTATAATTTGATCCCAAGGAAAAAATCCACCTTCTAAGTTTAATTCTGATAACTTAGATAAATCATTTATCATATTTTTACTTATACCTAACATTTTTAAATTTTTTAAGTTTTGTAATACTTCTACATCTTTTATTTTATTATAATTAAGTCCAAGGTACTCTATATTAACTAAATTCTTTAATGAATTTATGTCTTTTATTTTATTATTATTTAGATATAAATATTTTAGATTTGTCAAATTTTCTAAAGCTTTTATATTATCTATATAATTATAGCTAGCCCAAAGTGTTGTTAATTGATTTAGATTTTTTAATGGTTCTATACTTATTATTTTATTATCATCTAACTCTAAGTGCTTTAGGTTTTGTAAATTACCTAATGGACTTATATCTTCTATTTTATTATGCCATAAGATAACTTTTTCTAATTTGCTTAAGTACTTTAATTCATTTATATCACTTATATTATTATATGGAAAATTTATATAATTTAAATTTTTTGCATACCTTAATCCTGTTAAATCATTTATTCCACAACTATCAATATATAAAGATGTTATATTTAATATTTCATCGTCTGTTATATCTTGAAGCATTTCTCTCTTTCCTAGTAATTTAACTAATTCTTCATTTATAGCTTTTTTTAATTTAATGTCTGGTATATATATATACTTCATTGTATCACCTCATTAAAACCCTATATTCAAATTCATATCTTAAACGATATATCCTTGCTATAACTTTAGATACATCTATTACTCGAAACTCTATTTTCTGTTATTAATTAAATTATGTTACTTAACATATAAAGTTCTTTATAATAAAAAATTTACTTCGCTTGAGCGACGTGTCGGCGAAACGCTTCATTTCATCAACGATCTATCCTTGCTCACGCTACGGATACATCCGTTGCTCAAAAATAAAATTTCTAAATTTTCCAGTTCATGTTATGTTTTTATCAATTAAATATTGATAAATTTTGCTTCTCTATATATAGTAAAACGTTTCGTTTGTCATAAGGTGTAATTTATTGAATGATACAACATATTTTAATTTTTAAATTCCCCTTAATTCATTTAATTATTTTATTTTGTTTATAATTATTGTAATATAAATAATATATAATACTTATAATTAATGGAGAGATTTAATATGGAAGATATAACTATTTCAGTAGAAGAGATGATAAATTTTATATTTAAAAAATGTGGTGAATCGGTGGATAAAGATACTATAGCTATGATCCTTGATATACAAGAAGAATTTTTAGCATCTTATGGTCTTATTGATATAGATGAAGATGATATTTACTAAAAAATTCACTTCGCTCATGTCTCCAACGATATAACATACTTTATCTAAATAAATTTTCATATCTTAGTTTTCTTATACGTAAAAAATAAGGCGTCGGAATTTACGACGCCTTATTTTTTATTTTATAATTTTAATTGGCTATGTTAGCCATCTTAGTGATAAATATGACATAAAAACAACCACACCTTAGACTTTTCAATATATTAAGTTCTAAGATGTGGTTGTTTTTATAACTTACTATAAATTGTTCGTAATATATTAAAATTGTTAACTAAATCTGCTCTATAAATTGTAGTTTATTTATTATATAAACTTATTAATACATCATTCCTAATAGCCCTGATATAATTACTAATATAAATACTATAGAAAAATATTTTTTTCTTTTTTTCTCTTCATCTTTATTATTAATACTCATAAAAAACTTAGCTTTTGTTTCTAAAAACATCGCAGTATATTCTATTATGTCTATAAAAAAGTCCATTTATCATTCCCCCCTCTCAAAATGCTATATTAAAGTACTATTTATATAATTTGATATATTAAAGCCATGCATAGTAAAATATGAATATTTTACAAATTCCATTTAGGTTTTGGATAATATTTTTCAAAAATAGGTTTTAAGCATAGTATTACCACAATACCTATAGCCATAGAAAATATTGTGTTAGTATAATCCTCTGCAAAACGAAAACAACCCATCATAATAGCCATTAAAATACGGTTGGATTTTAAATATTTGCTATACATTGTTTTATATAACTCACTATGTGTACCATCATAGGTTGATTTTTTAATATATATCCCTTGGAAAATCTACTTTCTTTAACATTATCTCTAATTTCAGAAGAATTAAATAAAGTACTTAATACTTCTTGTGCTACTGAAATTAACTCTGTAAGTTCATTCTTTTTTAAATCTTTTATCATAGCTTTTATATCTATTTTTGGCATAATATTAGGTATCCTTCCTGCAAATTAATTGAAATATAGTTTATATCTATATTATAGCCTATTTTAGATATAATTAATCACGAAGTTAGCTAACATAGCCTTTTAATTAAATTATACTCTCTTTAATTTTAAATACTCTTCTATTGAATTTGCAACTTTTTTAGCATTTGCTACTGCTTCAACTACAGTTTTTGCTCCTGTAACAACATCTCCTGATGCAAATACACCTTCTCTTGTTGTATGACCTTCATCATCTGTAACTAAAAGACCATATTTATTAGTATCTATATTCTTAGTATTTGATACTATATTATTTTTAGGACTTTGGCTAATTGCAATTATAACTGAGTCTGCATTTATCAACTTCTCTGATCCTTCTATATTAACCATAGTTTTTCTTTCATCATCTAGCTTTTTAGTGTCTATAAATATAACACCTTCATCAATTATTTCAACTGGAACTTTAAATAATTCAAAGTTTACTCCATCTTCTTTTGCATCCTTTATTTCAGCTTTTGTAGCTGTCATATCTTCAAAACCTTTTCTATATACAACTGTAACATTACTTGCTCCATGGTTCTTTGCAGTTCTTGCAGCATCCATTGCAACATTTCCTGCACCAATTATAACTACATTATCACCTAGTCTATATGAGTTTGGTGATTTTAAATAGTCAATTGCATAGTGTACATGTCCAAATGTTTCCCCCTTTATATTTAAAGGCTTTGGATTCCATACACCTGTACCTATAAATATTGCATCATACCCATCTTCAAATAATTTGTCTATTGTTATTACTGGCCCTACTAGCGCATTATATCTTATTTTTACATTTAAGTCTAATAACATATTTTCTATGTCATCTAAAACTCCTACTGGTAATCTAAACTTTGGAATACCATATCGTAAAACTCCACCTATATGTGATCTTTTTTCAAATATAGTTACTTTGTATCCCTTTTTAGCTAATATTAAAGCTAATGATATTCCAGCTGGACCTGAACCTATTATAGCTATTCTTTCATTTAACTTATTTTCTTGTTTTAATTTAGTATTTTTTAAATACTCCCTAGATATAAAGCTTTCTATTTCGTAAAAATTTACTGGTTCATCTTTTATTCCTCTTATACAGTTTCCTAAACACTGATCTTCATGTGGGCAAACCACTCCACAGATTGCTGATAATGGGTTATTATTAAATAATATCTCCCCTGCTTCATCTATTTTATTTTCTTTAAATAATTGTATTACTGCTGGTATTTGTGTATCAATTGGACAGTATTTTTTACATTTTGGAACTTTACATAAAAAACATCTATTCGCTTCTTCCTTTAATTTATTAATGTCTATTGCTTTCATGGTTACCTCCTATAAATCAAAGTAAGATTTAATATATATCTTTCTTTAATTCTTATTCTTTTGGCTACATTTTATTAGCATTAACCCACCTAAAAACTTATATTTCTATATGCTTATAAAGTTTTTAAGTGTTTTTCATTTTACTCAACCAAATATACTTGATTTTATATATTAAGTTTTATTTTGTAATTTATTGTAATATTTTAATATTATTTATTATACTATCTCTTTTATAAAAAGTCTTTAATGTATATTAATTTTGCCTCAATTATATTTATATAAATTATTTTCATTAAAAAAGTTATGGGTTATCACATAACTTTATATACTATATATATCAGAAAATTCTATATTACATTTCTCAACGTGATAGTCCTTATTGTCACATGTTAGTATAACATTTTCTTCTTCTAAAATTTTAATAGGTATATTAAATACAAATTCACTTCCCTTACCTATTTCACTAAATACTTCTATTTTACCACCATGCATTTCTACAATTGATTTTACAATAGATAGTCCTATCCCACTTCCTTCACATCTTCTAGAAAGAATATCATTTGCTTGTCCAAATCTATCAAATATCAATTCTAACTTATCATTTGGTATTCCTACTCCACTATCTTTTACAGATACAACTACATCTTCATTTACTTTATTTAAAGACACATATATATCTCCATTATCGTCTATATACTTAATTGCATTTGATAATAAATTTAACATTACCCTTTCTATTTTATCTGGATCACAAGCTAATGTTATTTCTTCAACGTCTGTATTAAATATCAGGTTTATTTTTTTATGTTTAACATATTCCGCTATTGATAAAGTTATATCTTCTATTACTTTTACTATATTGTAGTTAGAAGGTTGTAAATTATAATATCCTATGTCAATTCTACTTATATCTATTAAATTATTTACTAGTCTTAGTAGCCTATAAGAATTTTGTTTCATAATATCTACATGTCGTATTAAATTCTCTTTGGTTATATTATCTAACTCTATATTTTTATCTATTAATTGAACAATTCCAAGTATTATATTTAAAGGTGTTTTAAATTCATGAGATATATTTCCAAAAAATTCATTTCTTATACTTTCTAGTTGAATAGTTTCTTCTAATTTTTTCTTTTCTTCTTCTACTTCTTTTCTTTTTGTAACATCTATACCTGTAAATATAAATACATTTTTATCTTTTACATACTTTGCACTTAGTTCTATCCATTTATAACTATTATCTTTACCTAAAAATCTAATAGTTAAATGCTTTATTTCTTCTACTATATAATTTGGATCATATAAATATTCCAATATAGAAATATCATCAGGATGTATTAAGTCACTATAGTGCATAGCTTTTATTTCCGCTTTACTCCAACCAAGTACTTTTTCCCACGAATCATTAGCTTTAATAATATACCCATGTATATTTGATGTTGCTTTTAAATCTGCTGACACATCTAAATAAAGACTCAGTTCTTCTTCTGATTCTTTACGTTTTTGATTTTCTAATTTTAATTCTTGAGATAATCTATAATTTTTTATAAGCATTGCAATTTTATATGCAATTTCTTCAAATAAAGTATCTTGATTATACTTTGGTGCGTCTTCCTTACTATAAGTCATAGAGAATGTACCTATTAATTCATTTCTTACTATCATAGGATATATACAAAGATATTCTAAACCATTTATAGCATCTATATCTACATCTATTTCTTCTATGTCAGTCTTTGTTCTTATTTTATTTATTCCTTTAAACCCTCTATAAGTTTTTCCATCTAAAATAGCCTTTTCTTCATTTTTACTAATCCTTATTTTATCAACTCTAGCAAGTACTTTAGCTGCATTTTTTAGTGTTATATACGGTTTTAATTCTAGATTACCTTTATCATAAAGACTTATAGCTAAGCCTTTAGCATTTGAATGTTCTATTATACTATTTGATATACGATTTAATAACTCATATAAACTATCTTGCCTTTCATCAGCATTAATAGCAATAGCTTTACTATAATGTTTAAATATTTCATCTTTAGCTATATTTTGTAAACTTGTATCTTTGCATGATCCTACTATATATTTCAAGTTATTATTTCCATCATATATAGGAAGCTTATAAGTTTCATATGTAACTTTTTTTCCAAATATATTTATTTTATCCTCATATAATTTACCCACTTTACTCTCTATTACTATTTTATCTGTTTCTTTGAAAGTTTCTACAATATTTGATGGAAAAATCTCCTCATCACATTTACCTATAATTTCATCTCTAGATTTACCAAAGAATTCACATAAAGTTTTGCTAAAATATAGATATTTTCCTGAAGCATCTTTAATAAATGCTCCTGTATATATATTATCTAATAATAATTCTATGTGTTCTTTTGTAAAATTAGATTCATTTATATCTTTTGATACTATAAACAAACTTCTTTTACTTTTAAATTCATCTATAAATATATTACTTTCTAATTTTATTTTTTCACTATTTTTTGTTATAATTTCTAGTTCTTTACTTACTCCATTTTTATAAGCTGATATTTTATCTATTTCTAAATACTCATTAGCTATAACTTCATTTATATTTATATTACATAATTCATTTTTTTTATATCCGAATTTTTTTAGAAATTTACCATTAGCAAAAATTATTTTTCCATTGTAATCTACTATTAAAATATACTCATCCACTTTTTCTAATAAAATTTCCATTTATTCCCCCTAATTTTACACACGTTAATTAAAATTATAACATATTTTTCCTATTTTTTCATTTTTAGATTATAAAATTAACATAAAAATTCGCTTCGCTCATGTCGCCAACGACTTCGTCCGTTGCTCGAGCCACTGCGTGGGCGAAGCATTTCAAAATCTTTTTTACGCTCAAAACCAGTTTATTGATATTACTTACATTCAGAAGTTATCCACATTTTTTTAAATATTATAATATCCTTAAGCGTAAAAAAGTTATGAGAAGATATCTTCTCATAACTTTTACATTTTTTAATAAAATTTACTTTTTAAAATACCTACTGCACAACCAATTATTCTTACATCATCTATTGGCATTACAATTGGTTCGTACTTATTATTTTCTGGAGATAATATAGCATATTTTCCGTCTATATTTATTCTTTTTATTGTTGCATATCCATCTATATCGACAGCAACTATTTCTCCATTATATACTGCATCTTGCTTTTTTATAACGACTAAATCACTATCATGTATGTTGGCATTTATCATACTATCTCCATTTATCTTTAGCATAAATGTATCTTTTGATGATTTTACTAGCCAACTTGGAAGATAAAAGTTCCCTTCTATTTCGTCATTTATATAAATTGGCATACCTGCTGCTATTTCACTATATACAGGTATTTTAGTAACATCTTCTTCTATTTCATTATCTTCAAATATTATTTCTTCTATTTTACTAGGGTCTCTTTGAAAATTAATTTTTCTTCCCTTTTTTAAATCTATATACTCATAACTTTCAATAAATAATGAAAGTTCCATTTGAAAACTTTTCATCTATTAATCCCCTTTCTTAAATTTATTTATACCTATTTATTTATCTATTTAAACATATATCATAATCAAATTCTTATTATATACATATTAATACTTCTATTATACCTATAAATACATTTTCTGTGGTAATTTATTTATATTTGATCAAGGATATATCGTTGGCGAAATGAAGTGTTTCGCCGACACGTCGCTCAAACAAAGCGAATTTTTTATAAATAATTATTAATATGATTAAAAATATCACCTTTGGTGTATATACCATATGTAGTGTTTAAACTGCAAACAAACTACTATATATAGTTTTAAAATAACTTGACAAAAGGTGGATTAATATGAATTGGATAAAATTGAATAATCAAGTAATAATTAAGGATAATGAGGGTAAGTATCAACTAGATAAAGATAAAGAAGCTTTAAATAGTTATTTAGATGAATATATTTCTCCAAAGATAAAAAAATTTAATAATTTAGAAGAAAAATTGCAATATTTAATAGAAAATGAATACTATTGCAAAGATACATTAAATAAATATAGCTTAAGCTTTATAACAAATTTATTTGACTTTATAAAAAAACATAATTTTGAATTTAAGTCTTATATGAGTGCAAACAAATTCTACCAAAATTATGCATTAAAAACTAATGACGGTAAAGAAATATTAGAAACTTATAATGATAAAGTATTAATAGTATCTTTAGCATTAGCTGATGGTGATGAGAGCTTTGCATTTGATTTAGCTGAAAAATTAATAAAACAAGAGTTTCAACCTGCTACTCCAACATTTTTAAATGCTGGTAGAAAAAGAGCTGGTGAATTAGTTTCATGCTTTTTATTATCTGTAGAAGATAGTACAGAAGGTATATCTTATGCAATTTCATCAGCAAACCATTTATCTAAAATAGGTGGCGGTGTTGCTTTAAACCTTTCAAGATTAAGAGCATCAAACGAACCTATCAAAAATATTGAAGGAGCTGCTGGTGGTGTAGTTGGTGTAGCTAAAATGTTAGAACAATCATTTTCATATTTTAATCAAATGGGTGCTAGGCAAGGTGCTGGAGCTGTTTATTTATCAGTATTTCATCCTGATTTTGAACTTTTGATGGATACTAAAAAAATAAATGCAGATGAAAAAATAAGACTAGCTTCTCTTTCATTAGGTGCCATTATTCCTGATAAGTTTATGGAACTTGCTGAAAAAAATGAAAAAGCTTATGCCTTTTATCCTCATTCTGTATATAAAAAATATGGTATCAACTTTGATGATATTGATATTAACGAGTGGTATGATAAATTAGTAAATGATAATGATATACGAAAAAAAGAAATAAATCCAAGACAAATGTTAACTAAAATAGCTCAAATGCAACAAGAAAGTGGATATCCATATGTTGTATTTTTAGATACTGCAAATAAAGAACATACTTTAAAGGATGTTGGAAGAATAAAAATGTCAAATTTATGTTGTGAAATATTCCAATATCAAACTCCATCAGATATTAATGGGTACTGTGGTAACAATAATTGGGGCCAAGATATAAGTTGTAATTTAGGCTCTTTAAATATAGCAAATATTATGGATAATAAAGATATAGAAAGAACTGTAAAAACTTCTATTCGTGCATTATCATTTGTATCTGATAAAACTAATATAGATAAAGTTCCAACTGTTAAAAATGGAAATGATTCTTCTCATTCTATTGGATTAGGTGCTATGAATTTACATGGGTACTTAATGAGAGAAAATATATTATATACATCTGATGAAGCTATAGATTTTTCAAATGTATTTTTCGCTATAATAAGATACTACTCTATAAAAGCATCTATGGAATTAGCTATAGATAAAAATGTTAAATTTAAAGGCTTTGAGAAATCTGAATATGCAAAAGGAAATAAAAGTAAAGTTCTTTCAAAATATTATAATGAATCTTTCTTACCAAAAACAGAAAAAGTATCTAAATTATTTGAAGGTATATATATTCCAACTAATAAGGATTGGGCCGACCTTTTAGATAAAGTTAAAATAAATGGTTTATATAATGCTTACTTATTAGCCATTGCTCCTACTCAAAGTATTAGTTATGTTCAAAATGCAACTTCAAGTATAATGCCTATTATGGAACCTGTTGAAGTTAGAACTTATGGTGATTCAACTACTATATACCCTATGCCATTTTTAACTAATGAAAATATGCTATACTATCAATCAGCATATAGAATGGATATGAGAAAGGTTATAGACTTAGTAGCTACTGTTCAAAAACATGTTGACCAAGGTATATCTACAACATTATTTGTCACAGATGATAAAACAACTAGAGATATAGCAAGATATTATATATATGCATATAAAAAAGGTCTTAAAAGTTTGTATTATACAAGAACTAAAATGACTAGAGAGAATAATGAATGTTTAAGTTGTTCAGTTTAAGGGGGTAAAATATTATGACATTTAATTTAAAAAGAATTCACAAGGCAGTTAACTGGAACAAAGAAGATGATGGCTTTACACAAGCGTTTTGGGAACAAAATGTTAAGCAGTTTTGGCTTCCCGAAGAAATATCTGTATCTAAAGACTTAAAATGTTGGAGTATGCTAAGTGAAAAAGAAAAAGAATTATATAAAAAGGTATTGGCAGGGCTTACATTATTAGATACAAAACAAGGAAATAATGGAGTACCATCTATGATGAATTTAACAGAAAACTTACAAAGAAAAGCTGTTTTATCATTTATGGGTACAATGGAAGAAATTCATGCAAAGAGTTATTCATCAATATTTATGACATTACTTTCTAATGATCAAATAGATGAATTATTCAATTGGATAGAAAATGAACCAACTTTACAGAGAAAAGCTGATTTAATATTAGCTCAATATGAAAATACTAATGACAATGAAAGCTTATATCTTTCTATGGTAACTAGTGTATTTTTAGAAAGTTTCTTATTTTACTCTGGATTTTTCTATCCTCTATACTTAGCAGGACAAGGAAAAATGGTTGCTAGTGGTGAGATAATATCCTTAATACTTAGAGATGAGTCTTTACATGGCAAATACATTGGACTTTTGGCTCAAGAATTATTTAATTCTTTTGATGAATATAAAAAAAGTGAATTAAAAAATAAAGCTTATTCTATATTTGAAAGTCTTATGGAAAATGAAATTAACTATACTAAGACGATTTATGATGGAACTGGTTTTACTAATGAAGTTATAAACTTCTTAAAGTACAATGCTAATAGAGCTTTAGAAAACTTAGGATTTGAAAGCTATTATGAAGTTTCAGATATAAATCCAATAGTTTTAAATGGTTTAAGTACAGAAACTAAATCTCATGACTTCTTCTCTACTAAAGGTAATGGATATCAAAAAGGTATTTATGAAGAATTAGAAGATGAAGATTTTATAGTATAAATTACATTAGATAAATAAAAATCCTAAAGATTTACAATAAATCTTTAGGATTCTTATTTTATCTGTATTATAAAAATTAAATAAGCTAATGATTCTATTATATTATTATATCCCTACTTGTTGTTTTTTAACCATGTTATAGCACTGTGAGCATGTATAGCTGCTCCAGTTGGTAATATATCTTCATTGAATACTACTTTTGAGTTATGCATTGGAACACCGAATTCTTCATTTTCATTCTTAGCTCCAGCACCTAATATGATGTATAAGCTTGGCACTTCATATGAATAAGATGCGAAGTCCTCAGAACCCATTCCGCCACCTTCAAATACGAATACTCCTCTTTCACTTACTATGTCTTTTACATATCCAGTGATTTCGTTTAATAAGTCGTTATCATTAGTTAATGGTGGTACAGAAGATAATTCTATTAATTCAGCTTCTCCTCTGTGAGCTTTAGCAGTAGCAGTAACTATTTCGTTCATTCTTGCTATTACCATATCTCCCATTTCTTTATCTAAGTATCTGAATGTTCCTTCCATAACAACTTCTCCAGGTATTATGTTAGGAGCATCTCCACCTACAAATTTACCTATAGTTATAACAGCTGGTTTTATAGCAGGTATTTCTCTTGTTAATATACTTTGAAGACCTGAATATATGTGGTGAGCTATGAATATTGGGTCTACTCCTGTTTCAGGCATAGCTCCGTGACATCCAACTCCTTTAACAACTATTCTAAATCTGAAACATCCTCCTATACTAGTACCTTTACCAGCTACTACTAAGTTAGATGGTGTTCCTGAATTTACGTGCATAGCCATTGCTGCATCTACTTTAGGATTTTGTAATACCCCAGCTTCTATCATAGCTTTTGCTCCAGTGAATCCTTCTTCATCTGGTTGGAATACTAATTTAACTGTTCCTTCTATTTGGTCTTGGTTTTGCTTTAATAATTTAGCAGCTCCAAGTAACATAGCACTGTGCATGTCATGTCCACATGAATGCATATTTCCGTTTTTAGCAGCAAAATCACAAACTGTTGTTTCTTCCATTGGAAGTGCATCCATATCAGCTCTTAATAAGAAAGTTTTTCCTGGTTTTGGTCCTGATATAGTAGCTACTATACCACTTTCACATATTTCTTGTGGTTCATAACCAAATTCTTTTAACTTATCCATAACAAATTTCTTTGTCATTGGTAATTCAGTACCAACTTCTGGATTAGCATGAATTGTTCTTCTATATGATACTATATCATCTTTTATAGCTATTGCTTGTTCCATTATTTTGTTCATAACTATACCTCATTCCTTACTTGATTATTTTATACAACGTTTAATATATTTATTTCTTACCTATTTATATATTAATCACTTTATATATTAATCATTTATTAATCCTATTTGAAATATTAACGTAAAATATTAAAGTTCAAATTTCTTCGTCATATTTCATATAAGTCATATAAGTCATATTCAATATAATAATAACAAATGTAGACATATATAGTCAACATTTGTTATTATTTAAATTTTGTTATTTTTTAAATAATGAATTATATTGAATTTTTTTGTAGGTTTTTGATTGTTTTTGAAGAAATTTATTGACTTCTTACCCCTTATAGTATTACAATTTATAACATAATGCTACAATTGATATATTTTATTTCTTACTATGTATAACTAGATAAAAATAATCATATTCATATAAGTTCTAAGTCAAATTTTAAATAGTTATTAGTATAGGAGAAAAAAATGGATTTAGTTTTAATACAATTAGAACACCTTATAACAAAAACTTCTGATGTTATATGGCCTGTGTTCGTACCGTTTATGTTAATATTAGGTGCATATATGGCATTTACAACTATATTCAAAATACAACCTAAATTAACAAAACCATCAAAATTAAAATTTAAAAACATGATAGGACCTGCTTCAATATCATTAGGAGCAATGGTTGGGACAGGAGCTATAGTAGGAGTTCTTGGAGCATTATCTAAATTATATGGTGGAGGACAACATCATGTAGAAGCTATAGTTGCTTGGGCTTTAATAGGAGCATGTGTAATGATACCTGTTTCTTATTCTGAGACTGTAAACTCAAAAATAATGAAGCAAGGTCCAAGAGAATATATATCTAACTTAATAAGTCCTAAATTAGGATTATTCTATGGATTAGCAATGGTTGCTTTAATGGTATTTGGGTTTGGTGGATTCCAATTCAGCGGAATAGACTCTGTATTTACAATAGTAGCTTCTCAATTCATGGGCGTTGAACTTACTTTAGTTCAAAGATATATGTTTATAGTAATACCTGTAATAGCTATAGTAGCACTTGTTGTATTATCTAAAAAAGACGACATATTCATGAACGCTATGACTTACATGATAGGAACAGCTTTAGCTGGATACTTATTATTTGCTGCTATATTTATAGGAAAAACTGCTGGTTATATACCAACTTACTTCTCTGGATTAATAGAAGGAATGATGAACCCTGTAACTGCTATGGCAGGTGTACCTCTAGGATTTGTTTTAGGTATGCAAAAAGTTTTACAAACTGTTGAAACTGGACTTGGATGTTTAGCAATGTCTGCTCAACAATCTGATTCTGAGCCAAGAGAAGCTGGTATGATATCTTTAATACCAAGTATAATGACTTTATTCATAGCTATATTTATAACTTCTTATATAGCAAGTTATGGTATAGATGCAGGAATAATAGACTATAGTACTCCAAATGACGCTATTTACAGATTATCTACTTTCTTCCAAACAGCATCTAGTGTTACAGGAACATTTGGTTTAGTAGTAATGTCATTATTCACAGTATTATCTGCAATGACTACTATATTAGGTTCATACTACTATTTAAGAAAATTATTCAAAAACAACGCTGTTAATAAAAATATCGTTATATACTTAACTTTAATAGTATCAGCTGGAACATTAGCTATATTTGGTGCTAACGTTGTATTTGAAGCAGTTGACTTATTATTATTCGTATGTTCAGGTATAAACCTAATAGCTTTAACTGTATTTGCTTACAAAACAAATAAAGCTATAAAGAATGGCGAAGTTAAAGATGTTAATAAAGCTGCTTAATAAAAAGGCTGCTTAATAATGATTCGTACAAGTTATTTTATATTACTTGTACGAATCATATAAATTTTTTTTAAGTAGAAATTATAAAAATGACTAATTCTATTAACAAGAAAAAATTCTCAAATGCATGGCTAATAGTAGTTGCATGTATGCTTATTCAAGCAATACCATTTGGTGTAGCATCAAATATACATCCTCAATTCTTAAAGCCTATAATGGATACAGAAGGATTTGGATTAGGTGCGATATCACTGATGTTTACATTTGGGACAATAATATCTGCATTATTCTCTCCAACAATCGGAAAGTTATTCAATAAATTCCCAGCTAAAATAATATTTACTGTAGGTGCAATAGTATCAGCAAGTGGAATATTTATGTTAAGTATAGCAGGGAAACAAATCGTATTATTCTATCTTGGGTATGGAATAGCTCAAGTAGGAGCTGCTACAATGTCATCTATAGGGATACCAGTTATAATGATGTCTTGGTTTGATGATAGTTTAAGAGGTAAAGCTACAGGTCTAGCATTTGCTGGAAGTGGTTTAGGTAATATATTCTTACAACAATTCTCAGTAAACTGGATAGCTCAATATGGATATGCTGCTGCGTATCAAAGATTTGCATTATTATCACTAGTAGTTGGGTTAGCAGTATCTTTACTATTCATTAGAACTGCAAAGGATAATTCTGAAGTTGCAGTAGGAAAAAATAAAGAAGTAAACACTAATACAGAAGAAAAAGTTGAATCAAAAGAAGGATATACGCTTGCAGAAGCTACAAAAATGAAGGCATACTGGATATTTGCTATAGCATTCGCATTCGTAGGGATATATGTATCAGCTTTAGCTACTCAATATTCAGCATTCTTAGGTTCTAAGGGATTTGATAAAGCAGTTTTAGGAACAGTAGGATCAATATTTGCCGCATGTTCTTTATTCGGAAACTTATTAGGAGGAACTTTCTACGATAAGTTTGGAACTACTAAAACTACAGTAATAGGATTTGTTTTAGCTTTAGTAGCTTGTTTATCACTAATGCTTGCTCCACAAATACCAGCTTTAGCATATGTATATGGAGTTTCTAAAGGAGTGTCAGTATTTGCTTACATCTTAGCGCCATCAATGTTAGTTGGGGCTTTATTCGGAAAGAAAGATTTTGGAGCTATATTAGGTATAACTCAAGTATTCTTTGCTTTAGGATTTGCTTTCGGATCATTCGTATTCGGAGTTATAGTTGATAAAGCTGGATACATGATAGCTTGGTCATTCATATTAGTTGCTATATTGGTTGCTTACTCAATGTTATTAGCAGCTATAAAAGCTATGAGCAAAGCAAAGAAAGAAAATTTAGCTAATTTTGATTCTAATGAAATGAAAAAAGCTAACTAAAAATATATTTATATTATAAAAAAGCGTAGATTTTATCTACGCTTTTTTTATTATTTTAATACAAAATATAATCTATTTATTATTTTTTAACCACATTATAGCACTATACGCATGTACAGCAGCTCCTGTAGGTAATATATCTTCATTAAATACAACATGTTGATTATGCATTGGTGCTCCAAATAAATCATTTTCTTGTTTTGAACCTGCACCTAACATAATATATAAACTTGGAACTTCATATGAATAAGAGGCAAAGTCTTCTGATCCCATTCCTCCACCGTTAAATAACACAACTGCTTTTTCTCCTACTATATCTTTCATATAGTTAGTAACTTCATGAGCTAGTTTATCATCATTAGTTAGTGGAGGTACTGAAGATAACTCTATTAACTCTGCTTCTCCTCTAAACAATTTAGCAGTAGATGTAATTATATCATTCATTCTTTCAACTATAAATTCTCCAACTTCTTTATCTAAGAATCTTACTGTACCTTCCATAATAACTTCTGATGGTATTATATTAGGAGCATCTCCACCTGCAAATTTTCCTATTGTTATAACCGCTGGTTTTGTAGCTGTTACTTCTCTACTTGTTATTTCTTGTAGTGATAAATATATATGTGTTGCTATATTTATTGGGTCTACTCCTAATTCTGGCATAGCTCCATGACATCCTGTACCTTTTACTGCTATTCTAAATCTATAACATCCACCTATACTAGTTCCTAATCCACATAATATTAAGTTTGAAGGTGTGCCAGAATGTACATGCATTGCCATTGCTGCATCAACATCTGGATTTTTAAGAACTCCTGCTTTTATCATTTTCTTAGCACCAGTAAATCCTTCTTCATCTGGTTGGAACACTAATTTAACTGTACCTTCTATTTCATTTTGATTTTGTTTTAATAGTTTTGCAGCACCTAAAAGCATAGCTGTATGCATATCATGACCACATGAATGCATAGAACCATTATTTGATTTAAAATCAAGACCAGTAGCTTCTGCCATTGGTAAGGCATCCATATCTGCTCTTAGTAAGAAAGTCTTCCCTGGTTTGCTTCCTTCAATTGTAGCAACTATACCACTTTCACATATTTCCTTAGGTTCATATCCAAATTCTCTTAACTTATCCATAACATATGCTTTTGTTTTAGGTAATTCAGTTCCAACCTCAGGGTTATTGTGAATAGTTCTTCTATAAGATATAATCTCATCTTTCATCGCTATAGCTTGTTCTAAAAGTTTATTCATAATACTACCTCACTTATTTCTTAATTTACTTTATTTTTAACCTATATAAATACATTAATTCACATAATATATTTTTTCTTATCAACTATATTTTGTATAATATAAAAAAAAATATCCGTTCAGATAAAAATATATTAAAAATATTACTTTTGAATTTAATATGTACTTTTACCAATGCATTTATTAACTAATATAGGACATAATATATAAATCATTAATATTCATATATTAAAAGGTGAATTTTATGAAAAGTAGCAATAAGACAAAACAAAAAACTCCTCCTTGGGAAAATCCTATCTTTTTAACGATAATGACCTTTGTTGGAGGTTATATGAATGGATATACCTATATTACTAGAAATAATATATTAGCAAATATGCACACTGCTAATATGTCTAAATTAGGAATTAATATTGCACTTGGTAATTGGCAAGAAGCATTAAGATACTTTATTCCTATTGTTGCTTGTATATTAGGTGCTGTATTTAGTGAATTAGTAAAATCTATGATTATAAAATGTAAATACATTGGAGATTGGAGAAAAATAGCTTTAGTTATAGAATCAATTGGATTATTTTTTATTGGTTTAATTCCAACTTTTTTTCCAGATATTTTTGTTACTAATCTAGTTTCTTTTTTTATGGGATATCAGTTGTGTTTATTTAAAGAATGTCTTGGAATTGGGTTTAATACAACTATATGTACTGGAAATATTAGAAATGTTGGTCTATTACTATATAATGTATTAGATGAAAAAAGTAAAAATTCTATTAAAAAGCTCCTTACTTTCACAATTCTTACTTTTTCTTTTGCAGTAGGTGCCATTCCTGGAACTCTAGTATCTCTTGCTATAAGTACTAAAGCTGTTTGGATTTGTAGTTTTATATTATTAATACAATCATTTTGGATAAATATCTATGAAAATAAAAACTGCCTCAAATAAATATTTGAGGCAGCTATAATATATTGTTTTAAAAATTTAACAGCAACATTACTTACTATTAGATATCTAAATCTAGGCTACATTCATCTCCTACTTTGACAGTTCCACCATTTAAAACTTTAGTAAATATACCATTCTTAGGCATTATACATTCTCCAACTTGATAATATATCTGACATTTGTCATGACATTTTTTACCTATTTGAGTAACTTCTAACAATACATCCCCTATTTTTATTTTTTGACCTATAGAAAGTGTATTTAATTCAATGCCTTCTATTACTAGATTTTCTCCAAAAGCACCGAAGTCTACATTTGCACCTTTTTTTCTAAATTCATCTATTTTATTAAATTCTAATAAACTAACTTGTCTATGCCATTTACCTGCATGTGCATCATTTTCTATACCAAAGTCTTCTATAAATTTAGCTTCATTTATTTCATTTTTTAATGTTCCTTTTTTCTCACTTATGCAAATAGCTAATACTTTCCCCATGTATCTATCCTCCGATTTGGTTCATATATTTATTTTCTTTATTGTCACAGTCCTCCATAAAAAGATGCTCTTGAGGTTTATCATAAATATTTGAATAAATTAACTCATTTAAATCTTTATCACTTATGTTACTTCGTATATGTTTTTTTAAATCTACTCCATAATTATAATGTAAACATTTTTTTAAAAATCCAGTAGAAGTTAATCTTATTCTATTGCAGTCCTCACAAAAACAACTTGATATTGGGCTTATAAATCCTATTTTTCCTTTATAGTTATCTATTCTTATATATTTTGCAGGCCCACTTCTTTTACTTTTATTTTCGACTTTAATATTTTTAAAATTTTTATTTATTATTTGATTTATTTCTTCATTGCTTGTACCTTTATAGTTTTTTGCTGCACCTATTGGCATAAGTTCAATAAATCTAATATC
>ERZ1673737.998-NODE-998-length-30732-cov-4.452913_pt1 | contig 30732 bp, 29 predicted proteins | sample MGYA00580211_ERZ1673737 | MGnify/ENA primary metagenome ERZ1673737 (study PRJEB41218, sample SAMN15661789) | gut metagenome | host: Homo sapiens | place: Canada: London | collected 2015-08-20/2019-03-30 | study: EMG produced TPA metagenomics assembly of... | reverse complement strand
CTTATACCGCCTAGTTAAGTTCCTTTAATAGGCTATATATTCTTAGATATATACTTAGACAAAGCTCTTTATATTATACTAGTAAAAACGCAAGCTAAGCGGAGACTTGCCAAGACTACGGTATTACTGGAAATTTTACATATTTATATCCACTTTTCCTCTTCACATCGAACGCTTGCTTTGACCTGGGCGATCCTTTCCATCATCCAGCCCGAGATGCTGTTTATCGAACGATCTGCCTTCCATCCAAGGGTAATTGAATGGGACATGGTACATTTCTTTGGTGTGAAGCGGAACTGCATGCATTGCACATCTTCCTCACAGTGTAGCTTGCAATCCTCAAATCCTTCATTAGGAGCAAGCACTTTCTCCTCGCCGTTAGAGAAGTTATCCCAGTCATCGATTTTTGTAGCGAGGAGAGGGTATATAAGGTGGTTGAAGATGTCAAAGTGGAGTAGAGGGGTTTGCACATCTGCTATCCATTCCTGCTCGAGATTCCAGATCGATTTTATATCAAGAGCATCGATGTGGTGGAAAGTGACAACAGGATAACACCATATATCTTTGGTGTATTCCATCGTGCTTGGTGTTTCTCGTTGGATAACAGGCCACGCCCCAGTGAGTCCAAGGCCGGCCTGTTCTAGTACATAACCAAGAATCAGGTCCCCAAACGAGGTTTTATTTGTGAAATATTCATAATCACCGTTCTGGGAAGCCATGTGATATGTCATTCGCTGTATAGCTGGTCGTGATAGCAGCCATCCTGACCCTCCGTATGCAAAAAGTTGGCCCGCCATGGTCACTGGTTGTCCTAAGAAGTAAGGTTCCCTCCAGTCTAGCTTTGCCAACCATTTGAGGAGGTTAGACCAAACCAAAAAAGTGTCTGCCTCGATGAACATAAACCACTTTGCGTCCGGTTTGGCCTGCAGAGCTCTTTCCACAACTGGGAGAAATTTCCATTTATCGAGATTCCATGCGTTTCTTTGGACAGCTGCATTCTCCCCCATGAATTCAGTCACTCGATCTCGATTCTCGTGCAAATCGCGATAGAACTTGAATTCAGGCGCGGATTTCTTCATCTCCGCACTGACTCCAGACAGCACATCATGGATGTAATGACCCTCGAATTCTTCCTCCATGTCTGAGAAAACCACGTAGTGTTGGATACATTGCAGAGTAGTTTTAAAATGCACCGGCAATCTCTCACGCAACGCAGTTGCTCCTGTCTTGACAATCACCAGGACATCATCGGCTCCCGGAAGTTGACGGCAACGCTCGGTGGCCAAGGGCAATTCCACGGTTGTAGAAATGGTGGATGATACTGATTGTATTGTTTTCAGTGATGCCGGATAAGATCCACTGGGGGAGATGATTGCGTTGACGTTGAATAAGATGAGCAAGACAACAGTAAAGCTTAAAAATCCGGCAAGGATGGATTTGAAAAGCCGAAGATCAGTAAGCCGATTCGTCATGTTTGAAATGTTGGCTAAGTGTAATTCCACGAGACTTACTTGTCTCATTTAGAAGGATCTGAGTCTGATTAAGCGAATAAACAAATTTGGGGGCGCCAGGCCAGGGGGGTTCCCCGCAGGTGAGTGGGGGCTGCGGATGGTTGGGGATCGAATAAGTTACTGATAAAAACCTTTACAAGTCAATTTGAATATGAACATAATTTGAGAAAAGAAAGGGAGTACAAAGAAAGAAAGGCCTTGATCATGCCCAGCGTCGATGGCTCGCATTATTCCAAATTGAGAGCATGCCAGAGCCCCAAAATCCAAGCCCAGATTCGTATTCCGTGCATGGGTCCTCTTTCTCTCAAGGACGCGGATATTATCATCCGGTCACGAGAAATTACAAAGGAGACCAAGAAACCGTAGGCGGAAAATACATGCCAAGACCAAAGCGGACGAAATCCTTGGTAAGCGGGAGATTGTGAGCGAGGAAATCAAATAAAGGGAAGCAGGGCCTGACTGGATATCAAGGCCAGACGGAGAGCCACTATGGATTATGCTTCGATATTTGGGGCGGTGTGTGATGAATCGCATCAAAATTGAGTCGTAATTTTAGAAACATAAAAATGAAAACCAACGAGGAAGCCACGAATGGGCACTATACGAGCTTTGAAGTTTAATATATTAAGCCCTTCCACTTCACAATCAGTGGGCCACAAGGAGCAAGCCATACTCGTATCCTGGCACATTTTTGCTTCACAAAACAGCCGAGTTGATCAAATTTATCCAGTATTTCTACCTTCGGTTCGAAAAGTTTTCCTGCTCGAATTCGGTCTATGGCTCGTTTTCAGGGCAAGGGAGATTGGTCGCGAAACTCGTCGCAGAGCCAAGGGCTTGGACGGCGCGTCTAAGGAAGGTGAGAATTTAGCTATTTCTGTAGCCAATTGAAGCTTCGTGACAGGAGGAACCCAAGCCCAGGAAGACTTAACGCAGGTTGGTTCGGAATTGACAAGGGAAAACACAGGCCCGATGTCTCTCGAGGGCCCATTAAGGCTGGGGAACACGAGGTGATCGGCAGGGTGCCACTCAATCCAGCACCATACCGCGAACATCCTCAGCCTATAGCGTGAGTCCCTTCAAGGGAAATGCTCTTCTCAATAACGCTCAGCAATGCTTTAAAAAGATGACCTGACGGTCAACGGCCTTCTCCCTTCCTGCCGCATTTGACTTCTTCTCTCCTCGCATATTTCGTTGGTTCCCACGTCGCTTTCGCCAATATGAAGTTTACCGTTCCTACTCTCTTAAGCCTGCCACTTGGAGCCCTTGCAGGCTCTGCCCAGTGGTGTCGGATAGTTAATTCTGATGTGAAAGTTAATTGTCGGGCAGGGCCGCACCTCGATTCCAGGGTGGTCCGCACCTTAAGCCCGGGTGAGAATTTGTACTTTGCGTGTTACAAGCGAGGAGACTGTTATAAAGATAACTGGTATGATATTTACCCCCATCTTTTTTTGGACTGTCAAGGTACAAGAAATCCTTGAAAACAAGAGCCTAACCAAGACGCAGTACGTGGGACCATCAAATAAACCCGGGGGGTGAGGGCGATTGTTATGTGAACGGCTATTTCACTGATAGCCATTGTACCATGGGTAATAAACACTCTCGCTCTTTCTCTTTCTTTGCACTTGTGTTAGTTATAGCTGAAGGTCGAAGCTAACTGTTTTGTGAAAGCGAGGCTCGGCGCATGTTGAGTTATCAGTTGTCCGAGCGGTTCCTCACGGCCGCTTCATAGTCCGCAACTCCCAGGCAACTGCGAGGAAAACGGTCTTCAACGCCAGCAACTTGCTGCCTGGCATTCTTCGATGAATTGTGCCTGAACGGGAGCATGAAAGGATAGTCGTAATTGTGGCCTCTGATTTGTTATGCCAGAGTAGGTAGAACTCGCTTTGGGTGGTGGCAAGGTCGAAGGATGGAGGCTGTAGGAACCAGAGATGAAGCGAGGAAGCGAGAGTGCAGACCGACGTTACTTGTGCAAGAACAATATAAAATAGCCTTCTTTCGTTTCTTTCTTGCTCTTCTCCTCAGACTCGGTCTTCGCTGATCAACCTCACCAATTTGCCTCAATTGCCTCGGGAGCTCAGCACGCGCGGTCTCGGAATGAACGATGTAGTTCCGCGTTGTTAAGATGAGCAACCGACCTATGGAGGGCCTGAGTGCATTTGCACTCCTTTTTGAGCGGCCCCAAATTCGTAATGCAGACCGAGGAAGTGATGCCAGGCTTGAATTCAGCATTCAAAGCTTCACGACCCCCTGCAGTTCAGATCGCACACCCACATTATCTCCCACTCCAGCCCTCTCAGAGCCTCCGTTCAGCTCAAATGGGGGTAATGCTTTCCCCAAAGTGGTGCTGGTCCATGCCCGTCTGCTGCTGTGGGCGCCGAGTTAATAACCCCTTTCTTGGCAGTATTCTAGTACAGTCGTAAATAACAGCTTAAAAATAGCTTCTGTATCAGACTCGTATGGTCTCCAGGTTTTCTAGAATGTTGATCATGCCAACAGGCCAAACAGACGGATGCCAACTCATTTGGAGACGTGGCAGGAATTCGAATCCCCATTCTGCCAATCGCTCTCAACAAATGTAAATAGTTACACGTAGAAATAATGACTTATTCTATCGCTCTATGGATGGGGCAAATGCAGATTGTTCAGATGGTGGGACAATCCACAAAAACCGGTTCGGCACATGTGCAACTTGACAGCTGCGAAGGCTGGTCTTTTTCCTAATCACTTCTCATGGCAGCAGAAACCTCTCGGTGGGGGTTTGGAGCAAAGATGCCTTCGTAGTTCATGGAAACAAAAGAGCCGTTGTACGGGTCCTTCTGAGCCGCCTTCCATATGTCATCCATCGACCACTCGTCTGCGTGCCAGCGCCGAGCGACGTAAAAGTGATTAAGAAGTTGCTGAAGGCGAACGCGCACATAGCCTTGGTATCCTCTCGGATCAGAGTCCCGGCTTTCTGGATCAAAGTCCGGGTCGACAGCCCAGATCCATTTATCATCAGGTCTGCGAGTATCCAAGACCGACGCCGCGGCGTCGTGATCCAGAAATAAGAACACGTTCCGGAGAATACCTTCCGTAATTCCGTCCGGCATGACGTCGATCTTGCCTTCGGCTAAATCGAGGCGTAGATACGGCGTTTGCTTCACGGGCGGTAGAGATCGGAGATAGTTGAAGTGCTTACGCAGTTGGTTCACCGTCGCTAAGAAAGACTCATCGCCGCCGGTTCTAGAAGGCTGATCAAGGCGCTCGAGGTACCATTGGGATCTGATCTGTGTTGTAGAGCCAATAGCCACATGCGCCCAGTGGAACAAGGTGGTTTGTTTTTGTTCATATGACTCCTGGCGTTCGGGGTCCTCGCGCTTCCACTGAGGGCTTTCGAAAATTACATAGCCCCATGGATATTTGCTCTCTTCTTCTTGCCATAGCTGGCGTAGCCAGGGGTGGCCGCTTTCGAGCATCCGCTCTAGATCTTTTCTGTCCTCGGTTTCTGTTATTTCATGGATTCGTCGGGGAAGCTCCGCCTCTGCATTTTTCAATGCATCCGCTTCGTATTCCGCATAGAAAGAGGTTCGAAAATCCTCGAGACGCTCGACTGTTTGAGAGTAGTGTTCCTCAGAGACGAGCTTGAGGTCCTCGCAACAATCAAAACGGACATCTTCCTCCGGATAGCTGATTCGACCCCAATAACGGCTATTAAGTAGATCAAGCTCAGATTCTGTAAGCTCTCTAGGTGATTGAGCCGCTTTTTTTAAAAGCTGTTCCTTGCTTAGAGTTGTTGCAGCAGCAATGTTTGCCTGTTGGGTTGAGACGTCAGGAAAGTCGAGAAACCGAACGTGATCCTCTATACTAGCGGCAGACAGGTTGCTTTCGAGTTCTTCGAAAGTCGCTAGGAGCTCAGCAGCATCATCGAGATTACGTAGGACGCGGATGAAAGACGAAAATAGCTTCTCCATGGTTGGAACGATGGAATAGGAGATCGAGGGCAAGTAGAGTCATCAACGAGGTAGCCCAGGGCCTGCGAGATGGCTGTATTCTCGGTAAAAGTATTACAAGTAATTTATAGAACCCTCAATCACGTGGTCATATCTTCAATACGTTTCACCTTTTGAATCTGGGCTAAGTCCGAACTGGATTAGCGTGTTTCGGAATAGGGTTCGAGAAAGATTCTATGAGAGCAAAGTGGTGAAACTGATTTCGATCCATCCTGTAACATGGATCGCGGTGTGTGGTCTGCCAGAGATACCTCTAGGAGGGGATTCTGTAAGTCCAAGTGGATACCCTTGGACTGTCAAATATCAGCTTAATCTAAAAAATACCCGTGTTATAAGCTACCTACCGATCATGCTCTCTCAACTGACCCTATGACCACAAAATGTTGAACTTTTCGAGACCCTTTGTAGGCTCGGGCTCGGGCTCCGGGCGTTCCTGGCAGAGATAAAACTGAACAAAACCAGAAATCGGAATAGTCTCCAAAGGACGGATGCTAGTCTTCTTCCAGAATTTGTAGCCAAAGTATAGCACCAGAATTATCGGAATATTGATGTAGGACGACATGAAAGTCTCAGTGCTCCAGTGGCCGCGTACAAATGTACTGTATCCACCAGTAAATAGTAAAAGGACGAACAATGTAAGTGAGGCCCAGGTGGAGTAGGGCTGAAAAGGGGCCGCCCAAGGAAGGTCCTTATATCGGTTGATCCCTTGTTTCTTGCACCCATAGTAAAATCGGAGGTATACAATGCAGATGATACCCCAATCCACTAAGGTAGAAACAGCTACAATATCTTGCAGCCACCTAAAAACTGTACTGGATGACTCGTCGAGCGACATATACCCTAAGCTCATAAAAATTCCAAAAAGAATAACAGAAACATAAGGAACACCAAAGCGGTTTAACCGTTTGAAGGCTGTTGGAGCATGTCCGTGAGCTGCCATGCCAAAGAGAATTCGCGAACCAAAAAGTATTTCCGAATTACCTGCAGACCAAGCCGAAGTAATTATGACAGCGTTAATGATTGACGGTACAGCTGCAATCCCAGCACGCTGGGCAGCAATAACAAATGGTGATTGAGAAGCTGTGGGATGAGCGGCAATCCCTTGAAGAAGATTTGGGTCATTTGATGGGATGACCAAGCCAACCATGAAAATTGACAAGACGTAGAAACCAAAGATTCTGACAAAAATGCGTTTGGTAGCCCGAGGAATTGAATGCCTTGGGGCCCTTGTCTCAGCTGCAGCAGCTGTGACATTCTGAATTCCTGAGTATGCATAGACTGCGTTGTAAAAAGATGTCCAGCAACCAAGAAATTGACCCAAAGAACCATGGATACCTAAATGTTGGACAAATGGCCCTGGGTTTCTCCAGTATCTGAATCCAATGGATTCACCATTCGGTCCTCCACCGCAGGAAACCACAAGAGCCATGATATTTAGCCCAATAATTAGTGCTATCTTCAGCATGGAGAAGAAAAACTCGATCTCTCCGTAGATTCTGATAAACACCAGTGGGGTAATAAGCATTAGCAGTCCAAATGTAGTAACCCATACTGCATTATTAATTGTACTCCAGTATTCAACCAATACCGCAGCAGCAACAATTTCTGTGGGAACGGATACCAAATATGAGTATGTCTGGTTCCACCCATCAGCAAAGGACATTGCAGGGTCGAAAAAATATTCTGCATAGCGAACAACACCTCCACTAAGGGGCACTAGAGAACCCATCTCTCCCACAGCAAAGACAACACTGGAAACAGCAATGCCAGTAACCATATACCCAAGGAAGGCACCTAAAGGACCTGAAGTCGCAATTGCTTGGCCGGAGCTGAGAAACAGACCGGTTCCAATTGTTCCAGCTAATGCAATCATTTGAATATGGCGCTGGTGAAGGCCTTGATGGAAATGCTGTACTTCTCTGAAGGCGTTCCCAATGCTTTCAATATCGCCGTCAAGGATAGTATGGCCAGCAGCTTCTTCGAAATGGACGCTCGAGTCTGCTCGTCTAGACATGGTTGCAAAAATGCCATAAACGGAAACAGATATAGGTATATATGTGAAATTATTAGGAATGGGTGTAAATAATTGATCGTGACCGTCAACAGTGAGAAGCAATGAAGAGAGGAGCGCTTATCCCGAGAGTTTCTAACGAAGGCGGGGAGGACCATCTGGCTGGAGTAGGGGTCTAGCTTTCGTGAATAGAGTTTGAAGGCTGTCCTCTGGAAGTCAGCTGACCGTAGCCGGTTAGGTTGGAGTTCATTAGCCATACTTCACATATCACCCGCTAGTAGGTGATGTCATCTAGCTAGCTCTAACCATGGAATGAGTCGGTAACCACGAGGCATGTTGGTGGAGATTTAACGTTCAGCGCATTCCAGAACGAACGGCCGTAGTAGCGTGGCAAAAGCCGAGTGGTCCAGATCATGCTCCGTGAGATCCTCCTAAAGTATAGCCGATAGAGTTATTTTAGCCGCGATCCTCCCAGTTGGCCACTGGGGACGATAGGCAGCAAAGTTAATTTCCCATGGACCGTTGTTTTGGTTGTCGCAGGCCAGCTTGTGTAAAGGGAGAATTAATACACGTACCGAAAGAGCTGCTTCACGTTGCAAAGGGAATCGGGATAATACGCCATTAGGAGGGAATTCAACAAAAGACCCAAAATTACTATGGCAAGTTGACTTTGAGATAGCCATTTGACCAAGGTATCTTAGATCTTTGAAGATGTTTAGATATGAGGGCAGTCAAACGGCCGGTTTCGTGAACCGCGTTTGATTTACATGCTCCGACTTTGAATCAACGGATATCTCAACGGTCTCGGGAACCACCCATCAAGTAGTTGGCTGACCACCTGTGAAAACCACCAAATCCATTGTGTGTCCAAAGAGGAAAGGACGCCGGAAGTGATCTTATTTACCTCATGGATTTAGAGTACATTATCATCTTGAGTGCGCTTCCATACTATGGCATTCCCGCGAGGCTTGCATTAATGGTACTTGTGGAGTGCCGTGGGAATAATAAAAAGGCGATACGCGCCCATGTTCGGAGACTAGGAGCAAACTTCCCGCCCTCCCTCATTGCCCTGAGCCCCGTGAGGTATATTTTGTACTCCCCACTGGCGATGTGCAGCACCTCTCCATGGTGCTAGGGACCGGTACTCGACGATCATAAATCGATAATCGAGGAAGCTAAGACATGCAGAAAATGTATCAATACCTTTTTTCTCTTAGTTTGCACACAGCATCCTATGTTGAGCTTTACCATATGCACTCATAAGACGAATGGCAAGTATTTTAGGCATAGAAATGTTACTACAACTGAAATGACTGCTCCTAAGTATGGAGATTTGGCGAGTAACTTATTCAAGTCTTTATAGCTGCAAATGACTGCCCAGCGGTAGTAGCCTAGTTAACCACCATCAGCCTCTCTAGGGGCATCAAAATAGACTTAATATGCGTAAAGGACATCGCTGCCTGCACCGGGAAGATCCCCTCGGTTAATCTTTCGGTTTGTACTCTTCAACCACCACCTCAACACCCAAGAACTCGCAACAGTGGCAAACCCAAAAGCAGCATTAGATGCCATGCCAGTCAAGTAACGAGGGCCATCACTCTTCGGATAGAGATAAGCGGTATAAATATAAGACGCATTAGCCACAACATTGATAAACCCAAGCGAAGCAGCCTTCTTCTCAGGCGTCTGACCCAATGTCGCAGAAACCCAACCCAAAATCACCGAGTTAACAGCATACGCACCGCTAGCAAAGAGAAAGCAAGACACATATCTAGCACCCGTATTCAAAGTCACACAGGATATAACAAAGCCCACAACAGCAACCCCCATCGAGATGGTGATATGCCACGTCCGCTCATTATACCGTCCAGATGTAATACCGATGATCACACAGCTGATACCGGACACGATATATGGAGGGCAAGTCAGAACAAGGGTGATAGTACTGTTGAACCCGAGACTGCCAATAACAGTCGGGAAGAAATTGTTGAACGAGCACGCGCTCAGATGCATATTCTGCATGAAGGCCAAGAGGAATACGCGCGGGTCACACATTGCCTGTTTCAAGCCCGCTAGTGCGCCCTTGGATTCTTCGCTGTTGACTGTATCTTTCTGAATGCGATTGTGGGCGAGTTGGCGTTCTTCTGGTGTAAGCCAGCTGGTAGTCAATGGATGATCTGGGAGCATGAAGATGCCCAAACCAGCGACCCCGAATGTAGCTGCGCCCTCGATGATGAATAGCCATTGCCATCCTTTTAACCCGAGGTTCTTGTCTAGGGTTGCGAATGTCGCGGCCGCGATCAGGCCAGCGACGGCTGTGGCGATTATGTTTCCTGAGTAAAGGATTGAGATGCGCAGGGCTATTTCTTTCCGTGTGTAGAAGAGGGACAAGAGGAATAGCGCGCCTGGGTAAAAGGGCGCTTCGGTTACGCCGAGGAAGAATCGGACGAGGACGAGACTGGTGTAGTTCTTTGTTAGAGCTGTGCAGGCGGATACTATGGCCCAGCTGGCCATGCAAATGCTCATGTAGAGGGATGGTCGGACTTTCTTTGAGGACATGAGCATATTGGATGGGATTTGCATTAGTAGGTAGCTGGTATATAATGGCGGATTAGCTTGGATATTTTTTGGGTAATGTTGTGGGCTCTATTCGTACCCAACGAACAGAATCGAGATGCAAGTGTTGTACTGTGTTCCAACTAAGCCGAGGTCCTCCTCGAGGTTATTCAGGCGTGCATTGGCAATAGCATTGCGATCAATCTTGAGTTATTGCGTTAGGCAGAAATATTTGTGAAGGTATGGACGCTTTACTCACGTAGTTCAAGAAGTACATGGCCCACATAATAGGCATGATTCTCATGTCCAGCTTGCGAACTAGTTTGATCTCCCGTGGATCAGTCTTGGCTGTAGCACCAGAGTAATCTCCCTGGCCCTTTTCATCGTCCAGCTTGAGCGGTTTGACATCCTCAATGTGGGTGTCCTTCGGCTCTTTCTCTCTGGTATCAAGGTCTGAAGTCATCTTCATTTTCTCAGAAAAGAGTGATATGGTCTCGATGTTGTTACTGTCTGATTTAAAATCAACTCAAAGGGAGAGATAAGTAGCTCCACGAGAGGAATACAATGGCGATACTTTACCCAGTGTATAGAATGAACAGGCAGATGTAAAGTATGCAACCAGGGAGTCAAGGGCTTTTATAGCTAATAACCCTGGAGCAGAGCGGACGAACAGACCCCGGCTCCTCGTCCTGCTCCCCTAAAACAAAGTCTGGAAAATGCGGTCTCATTGGAAAGCGTAGTGACGAGATTGAGCTGCCAAGAAGCCAAGAATTTAGCGCAACTAATCCGCATCATGTACACCAGATTCCGCTGATGAACCTGTCTTCCCCAGGTCTTCCCCGCAATTTGACTGGTTGACGTCCGGGGTAGCAAAGGCCGGAAATAACTGGATGATCAGAGAATAAAGCTTGTTCCGGAGCAAATTAAGCGAAGTAATGCCCCGAGGTACCTTGGTGTGGATTAGTGTGTTCCCCCGTTCGGCTCCGCGCTCCTCGCGGACTATGTCAAGGCCGTGGAATCCTTGTCCGGTTTTTGATATGTCCGCCCAAACACGGCAACTTTAAATCAATGGGACAATGTGATAAGACGGTTACCCAAAAGTATTTATGTGAATACGTCTAGTTAGATAACAATGTATTGAGTGATGTAACATTCTTTCTAGAACAGAAATATCCTCCGTCGATCAAGGCATAGATCGTGGGACTAAAGAATAACTTCACTTATCTTCAGTCAGGTAAAAGTCACAGCGGCATTGTACCCGAAGTCATAGCAAAAGCCTCTTCCAAGATCCTCAAGCCACTTAGCAGTTGATCCTCAGTGATAGTGATTGGAGGAGCAATTCGAAACACGCCTCCAAAGCTGGGATGGCTGCTAAGGTTGGCCCACAAGCCTAGTTCATAGGCACGATCACCGATAGTCTTACCCAAAGCCAAAGCAGGAGTCTTCGTCTCTCGATCCTCAACAATCTCGACACCGGCCATAAGACCCCGTCCACGAATATCACCAATGCATCCATACTTATCCTTCAAGCTATTTAGCTGATCATGAAGTATCTTGCCCATTGCGCGTGCATGTTCAACCAAGTTATTGCGCACAACAATCTCAAGAACTTTGTCACCAACAGCTGCGGGAAGGGGATCATTGATGTGGGTAGTATAAAAGCAGAACTCTCGCTCGACGCAAACGCGCTCAATCTCAGCGCTAGTGACAACGGCACTCAGCGGCAGTCCATTACCGAGCGTCTTGCTAAGCGTCAGGATATCAGGCACAACATTCTCATGGTTGATAGCCATCAAATCACCGCATCGACCGACACCCGTCTGCGCCTCATCAACGATCAAAAGCATACCACGCTTCTCGCATTCTCGCTTCAGAGCGGCAAGATACCCCGCTGGCAGGACATGCATACCACCCGATGACTGGATACACTCAACAATACAGGCCGCCAGCGATCCGCACGATTGCATATCGATCATCCGCCAACCATACTCCATCTCCGTTTCCCAGTCATAGGATCCATCAGCTCGGCGGAAGATAGAGCGATACCCGTTTGGTGGCGGGAGCATCAGCATCCCCGGCATCAGGGGCCCCTGACCTTTGCGACCGAAGTGATATTGAGCGCCTAGCGCTTGGGCGGTCACGCCGTGCCAGCTGGCACCCAACCCGACGATTTCGAATTTCCCGGTGTATATTTTGGCCATTTTGATGGCGGCTTCGTTGCTTTCTCCTCCAGTTGACAGGAAAAATGCTTTGTCGAGGCCAGCGGGGAGTAGGTTGCAGAGGCGTTCGCCGAGGCTGATTACTGGGGGAGAGACCATGCCTGAGAAGAGGTGGTCCAGGGAGGCTGCGTGGTCTGCGATTGTTTTCACAATTTCTGGATGGCCGTGCCCGAGGAGACAGGACATTTGTCCTGACGTAAAGTCTAGCACTTTGTGCCCTGATGCTGTGTAGACGTATAGGCCTTTGCTGCCACAGATGACATGTTTGTTAAATTCTGTTCCGTATTTCAAGAGGTATTTGCTTGTTTTTTCTTGAAGAACTTCTTGGTTGACGTTGTTGTATAAGAGGAGGCCGTTATCTTGGTTTGGGGAGGTTGTAGTAACCTTGTTATCGTCATTGATGCTGGGTGCCATTTTGGGCTGGAGTTTGTAGGAGAATGCGGATGTATCTGGTTACTTGTAACCCTTCATTCAATGCGACCTGTGTCTCTTAAGTATCTTATCAGTTGAGTTCTGACCTCCAGCCACATTGCAACATGGGTTGTTGCTGCCTTTTCGCCGCGGAGCCGCGGCGAACTTGAGACCCACTTATACAGATCCCGATGACGTCCAGCGTTAGGAGAGAAGTTATTATTGAATCGAGTTTGTTGGCATGTATAGCTGGGCTGACCCAAGGTAATATGTATATTCATGTAATCATTCCGTGCTGCATTCGGTCTATATAGTTTGCAACGTATCCCAGATGCTAGGAAACATGTCATCCACAAACGACATATCCGGCATGAAATGCTGACTTAACTCGGCATGTGTTACATTAGAAGTATCGGCTGGTGGTTCCGATCTCAACAGCTTCTCAATGACTTCCGAATGTTGGGCTAAACAGATATCAGCGAGGTCCCACCCAAAGTTCTTCTGGTGCGATCGCAAAGATGCTAAGAAGTCATTCGCCAACCGAAGCGAGGTACTTTGTGACAGACCAGCCGCCTGCTCTGTCTCCAATGCGCAACGAATCAGGAATGTCACAGTTGATGAAAATGTGAATGCGACAACAGGAAGCCAAAAGTCTCCCAATTGTGCTTCGCCTAGTTCCTGGACCAAAAACACAATGTCTTCTGCGGTTCTGCGGGCCTCCATGATGCGATTCGCCATCTGCACTCCACTGGGATCTTCTGACCGTCTTTCTCGATCTAGGTCGATTCGTCGGAGGAGAAGACATGTTGCTAAATATGCTAGACGCAGATTTGAGGCTCCGGGGGTATCAAGATTCGAGCCCCGAATGACAATCCTGCGGATATTCCCAGTGAGTGAATCAACCCATTTATTCAACTCCAACTCATGATTTCTGGTTGGATGGTCTGCGGCAATATGAATATCGTAAACGTGCTCCAGACACTGGTCCAACACTTCTGTTAGGCGCATGAGCTCAATAAACACCGCATTGGCTTCGCTGTCTCGCTCCGAGCCCGATAGATATTCAGGTATTGGTAGGGGCACGTCATATTGAGATCTTCTGATGTGAGGTGGTGTGCCATATGCGAGGCTGGACCTGTTGCAATCAAAAATATTAATATTTCCCACGTCGGTCAGAGCTTGTAAATACTTACCAGCGGTCATGAAGCAATATAGACCACCATATCCTCATTCTCAAATATTTCTCAGCTTTTGGAATGTCCCATGGCAGGGGATTCCGATTTAATCCCAAAGAATGACACAAAGCAGTCGCCGAAGCAAGCCTGACACCATTGCCTGTCATTGACGTCGTTGGGCGACCACCTACATCAAGTAAAATGGCTTTGATTGTAGATATTCCAGCAGAGGCGTGCAGCTCAGAGTACGAGGCTTCAATGGCAAGATTCCAGACAAAACGAACGTCCGGACACCTTTCGTATGACAGAATAGGATCGTGTTGCCAGAACGTTAGCATGTGGGCATACAGACATGCTAGCAACGCCGGTGAGATGCGATGTCTGGCACTTGTGTACTGTGCTCGGAACGACTTCTCGTCAAGTAGGGGTATACAAGGGTTGATCTTCTTCAGATACCTAGAAAACGCCATGAGTTTCTATGGGTCCCGAAATAGCGCGGAGGCAAGGAGTGGTGTAGACTAACAGATCAATAAGGTGCGGGCCCCATGGTTCGACGAGCTTTTCAATAACCTGCAACTTATGAAGTGCCGGGTTGGAGTTCCAAGTCAGACCGAGTGGTCTTTTCTGTACTTTTGTAAAGATCACAGGAGACGAGGAGCTGCCAGGCTCAACGGGACGAATCTCACGAATTCCTTGTCCACCTGAAATGTTTGATAGATAATCAGCCAAGACGTGATTATCACCAGTCACCGCCGGCCCAAGGATGTGCGGATTGTCGTCTTCCGCGTCAAGAGACAAAGGTGTATCCTGATCGCTTTGTTCCTGTGTTGGAATTGGGAACTGAGATGAAACTGCCACAAGAGGGGATACGCCCAGCGGTTGAGCAGATGCAGCAGGCGCTCTTAATGATGGAGGTGGTAGCACTGGGGCAACCTTCGACGCACGTCTCTTTTGGGGTGTCCTTTTTGCTCTGCCATCAGGAAATGAACATTCCGTGCCATGGACACGGCACATGAGACAATCCTCTGAGTGAGGCTCAATCTTACATCGCGATTTCCTGCGGCGGCAGGGTATACATGCAGGCTTCGTGTGTGACCGATAAGGCCTCTCATCTCCACTTTCCATGTTGATTCGATATGCACAGATTGAGGCAAGTGTCCGCGGGGTTTCTCGGCGAAGCTCGGGGCGATACACCGGTATGGTTGTGGCTCCGTATGTAAGGGAAGATAACGGCGTCTTCCCAATCACTGTTGTAGCGAGCCCATGTGGCGGATATGCAGCTAGCTGTGCAGGGACAAGAGAGGTCGACTTGGGAAATTCCGCGGCGCGGGGAAGAGGAAGTGAAAAAGTGGGCCTCGATGTGGGTCCCTCTTTCTAAAGTTGCCGCATAGTCTAAATCGATGCCAACAGGTCTTCTATAGAGAGATCCCTGGCTTTGCTGGTTATTGCGGCAAGGTATGATATTATACGAGATCTGCATGCTGTGGTGCAAGGAATCCAATATATTTTGTTCCTTTGGTCAGCATACGGTAGTAGTAGAGGCATAAGGTAAAGAAATGATCCGGTTGATCCTTAGTATCGCAGTCTTACGCAGACATATTTACGGCTGCTGTAGTCATCTGCATCCAAACCAACCGCAACAGGATGACTAGAAAGAAACACCGGTAAAAGAGAAGAGGGAAAGGAAAGAGAATCTGGTCAAAAAAGGAAGGCTCCCCACCGGGATCTACCGGGGCGATCTCCAGGAATCGAACCCGCGTTCTCTCTGCACGGTACGGCCTAACGCAGTTAACTGTAGCGTTTTAACACTCAGTTACGTACGTTTTCCGATGGGTATTGAAAAGTAAGGGGGTAAATTTGATGATGATGGGTTGTTTGCATCCACCCAATTACCACCACGTGACCTGTCTATACGCATCACGTGCTGCCCCACGGATTGTCCCCGCTATACTGGTAACTATGCCTGATTGCCTCAGGGATCAGGCCCCCTTGCTTGCTTGCCCTAGTTTCTAGGACTATTTAGTCTGTTGCTCCTTCGTAGAGCATCGTGATCTTTTAAATCCTCTTCACCCTCTCTCCCCAGCCCATCATATACATTGCTTCACAAGCTCATTGTCTATCCACTAAAATGACATCCTTAACCTGGGGATATTTGAGCAGTGTATTGCGTGAGTATACCCCACATCTTCGACATGACAATTGATAAGACTCGAGCGATTTGGAGACAAAGAATTCCGATGCTATTGGGCCATCGATGTGAGATTGAGTCTATGGCGTTTTGACGCAATCGCTACCGAGTATGAGCTGACCGGGACATAAATACCTGTGGACACCCTTCCATTTCAACTACCTGGAGAAATATCAACGTTGTTACTAAGTTCATAATAATTCCATTATCAAGATCTTGAATATGGCTCATTTGGAAGCGCGAAAGCATATATCCCCGGACTCCGGCTTCCCAATCACCCTCCATCCCCATTTCAACGACAAGATCAAGAATCATGTCCCTCCAGAGCCACTCCGCGAACCATTTACTCCGCCTACAGACCGAGCCTTTTTCGCAGATCCAGAGAAGAAAGCATTGTTTTCTGTGGCAAAGCAAGTGGACTTGACCGAGTCACTTGGGACTGTCCTAGAAAATGTCCAGTTATCCCAGTTAAACGGCACCCAGCTTGATGAGTTGGCACTTCTTGTTAATGAACGGGGAGTTGTCTTCTTTCGTGATCAGGATCTTGATACGGAGAAGCAGGTTGAATTATGTCAACACTATGGTGGGAACACTGGATACCAATAGTCGGTGGCTCGAATTAATTTTGATATGCATGCAGGAATCCTGGATAGACACCCTGCTCAAAAGGTAACTTGAGCTGTTCCCACACGTGGTCATATGTTCAATCGAATAACAGACATTAGGACCAAAAAGTACATGCTTTGCCCCGCGGATCACTTTTTATTGTTGCTAACCGCAGAAAAGTTCGTCAATATCCAAGGAAGTCGCGAGGATCATCGGGAAATCCTAAGTTATACCCCATGGGTACGAGGGATCTAGCGTGGTTCAAAGAATGATTAACTAACAAGACCCTTTCCTCATAGGCTAGTGGAGATTTCCACGCCGATACATCTTTCGAGATCAACCGTATGTCCTGAAGAGACTCGTTAGTGTTGAATACTAAAATGAGTTCAAGCTCCCTCATATTCTCTCCTGAGAATGGAAGAACACCCCGAAGTCGGAGGTGATACAGCTTGGGTCAGCAATCGACCAATTACTGTAGTCAATCATTAGCGCTGAAACATGTTTCTAGGTCTCTCAATATGGCCTTTATGACACCTTAAGTGATGCATACAAAGGATTCCTCGATGGTCTCCATGCCGTGCATACGTCACGATTGCAGTGTCAGCTCTCAAAACAAACCCCATACCTAGCGACTTTCAAACTTATGATGCGAATAGATGATACAATCCTGGACTTGTGGGGCGCCGGTCCCAATCGCCCTCCAATCGATACCCATCACCCAGCCGTGCGAACACACCCAGTCACGAAACTCAAGGCACTGAACGTAAACCCGGGTTTTGTGACTGGCTTTGCGGAGCTTAAGAAAGTGGAATCTGGTAAGTAAAGTCTTCTGTCATTGAGCTTGGTCACACTGATGAGAGGTGATTTAGATAAGGTTCTCGATTTTCTGGCATATCACATCCACTCGGCGGATGATCATTATGTTCGTTGGAAGTGGGCTGTTGGCAGTGTTGCTATGTGGGATAATCGGTATTTACACACAAGGACCAATTCGTGGTTATGATTTGCTCATGCTTGCTTAGATGTACTCTCCATCGAGTCATCCCTGGCACCTACAAGGGACTGAGACGAGGTATCAGAACCACTGTTTTTGGAGAACAGCGTGAGTGTTCGGCCTTTCATTAACTCGTAAGATTTGGGGCACTAATCTTAAGTTCTCCTGCAGCTTATTTCGACCCAGAAAGCGAGAGTCGGGTGGCTCGCAAGTTGCGCGAGGAAATCGAGTATGGCAAAGTAGGCCATCTTACATAGGATGTGAACTTTTGCGAATGTTAGAATGAGGTCAATCTCAGAAGGTCCAGGAGCACAAGTTGAATGTGGTTCTTTTTGTTGAATACTCGCTCCTTATTATCATTACATCTGAGCTACGAATCGATCGTAGATCGAGAGAATTTTTCGGCCCCCCCCTTGCTCCCTCACTACTTAGTGGCAATAGCCTCACTCGCAACGTATGCTTCCTTCTCCGTCAGACTGCCTGTATCCTGCTCCTCGTCCTTGCAATGAGACAACTGGGCAGCCTCCTTATCATGCTCAATGGGGTTGTGATCCCGAACAACGAGCCAAGTAGGCCATACGGCGAGACCTATAGCAAAAGAATTAGCATTTCATTCGAGCGTACTCTTGGTTGGAATCACCTACCGAGGAGTATTGTGTTGACGGCAAGTGGGACTCTGCCACCATGCCAGTCCCGAGTGTTGATGCCGAAAGAAATAGCTTGGGCGAAACTTTCTTGTCCACGGAGAATACCGGAGAATCGAGCTAAATCATATGAGTAAACCGGAAATACACTGTCGAGTTTTCAACTTACAAAGTTCGGAAATGTTGTCTGTCATGGTAGACAGAAGATAGTAGAGGAAGTTCTGCGCGGCCTGTTGGGAGAAACCTAGAACAAGACTGATTAGCTTTGGCTAAAAATATGTGCGTACTTCATTAGGGGGCTCACTCCACAGCATGACAACGAAGAAACCCTCGACAAAGCCTTTGTCGGCCCAGTCCAGCATAGGAGGGTTCTTGGTGTACTTTTCTTGTACGACCCAGCCGTACACCCAGGCGATGATGTGGACGACAACCACGTAGAAGTAACTGGTTCTCCGTTAGCTATCCATTGTTTCTGACACAAAATGTCTGGCCACCCTACCTGTACTTGAGTCTGTTCTTGATGGAGATCCCGCTGTAGTCCAAGAATTTGCTAATAATTCCCGAGGAGATCAAGTTTGAGAAGTTACCAACGAATCCGATTAGGGCGCGAGCTCGAACGCCAAAGTAGTAGGTTTGGAAATCTGCATCATCGAATTAGCAATGTAAATCTTTAATTGGAGATCGTGCGAACCTACTTCCGACGTATTGGTTGAAGTACGCAGCCCAGAAAGCAGGCAGCAGCAAAATGATCTACTAAAGTCAGTCCCACATACCCCATTTCCATGGCTTGAATGTACCGTACCTCTTTTCTCTTGCAGACCTTCCAGAGCTCGACCATTTCAGCACGCCATGAACCTTGAATAACAATCTTGACCTTGCTTCCGTCGGTACGCTGTACCTTCTCAGGTGGTGATAAGAACACAGCTAGGGGAACCGCGAGGCATTGAAGCGCGACAAAAATAAGGTATGTTTCTAATGTCAATGGTTAGAGGATCCATGCTCAGATATTCAATGTCACTTCTGGAGAGCATACGGTATCCAACCTTTCCCTTGCTGTGGGCATCCCCGGAGCTAATTGGATTGTCAGCAAAGTTCTTTCAATACCATTCTATACCGGTATAGCCAAACATACTGATTCAGCCCAAGGACAATAGCACCGCCCAGCAACGGGCCTCCAGTACGGAACCACAGCCAGATACTTGTTAAGTCAGCAAAATGATCATCCATAATCAGGAATACTAGCAGAGAAAAAAAAAAAAAAAACTGACTTCATGTATTTGCCTCTTTTTGTTGGCTCGGGATACCCCAAAGCAACAGCGCCCTCAGAAGCCCAAAATAGACCGGCACTATACATACTGGTTAGTAGCTACTTCTGTACTGATACGAAGATCAGACTCACGAAATTCCACAGGCTACTGATCCAACGAGAACAAACCACACATTGCCCTATATGTAAATGATGAGTATTAATCCTCATATCGTGTAAATCAACCAGGAATAGCATACAAAGCGGTTATTCGTATACAAAGCAGCCCTAGAATATAAGTTAGCCATACCATTCAATCCACATTCTCATTCAACTTAGAGCATAGTACTCACGAATATAGCGGATATCCCACAGCACCAAGCATCAAAGTCCAATTCAACCCAATACGATTGGCAATCGGGCCACCGAAAAGACACAAAAAGCCCACTATAGATGAAAAGTCAGTACGGCGCAATTGCAAAAGCCTCTTCGAGCAACAAGGAAGGAGTCACATACTCAGACCAAATACTAACGCATTCGCTGCGTTGATCAAGAATGGTGACTGCGCGCCTCCTGCGCCCAAAGAATTCATGGCGTTCCATAAGCCGGGGGCCATAAAGCCCACACCACCAATGATACACGCATTGAACAGGGTCGAGCGATACCACACTCGTTTTTCATCTTGCGGGGCAATATGCTCGGAGGATACCGAGGGAGAACTTTGTTCGGTCATGGTTTGGTTTGTCGGTTAAGGTTGAGGCGGGCGTAATAACCCTATTATAACCTTCGTCTCAAGCCACTGAACACAAAATGAACAAAAGATGTTGGAGGAACAGGTGGCAGACGAACAGTTAGTTATAAAGGATTCTAGCTAAGATCCCGAAATGCTACTGTATCCCAAACTTCACGTTTCTTCATGTCACCCCAGCCTATCCTATCAATTCGCAAGATTGCGTGCTTTTGAGGTTTTACAGATCTAATCCCCTTTCCGGTCTAGTCTGCCTCTATCGGCTATATGCCAAGCCTGTTTAAGCAAGAGTGGCCAATTAGCAGCCGTGTGGGCGGATAGATGTGGGGACTGCGCTGGCGAGCTACAAAACCGTCAATTGCCGCCATCGCGAATAGGGACTAACGCTGGCAGACTTTTTTGCTGCAAGGGTTCGGTTATAACCGCTTTAGAATGGGATTGCTCATACGAAAAGAAACTGACCAAGGAACTAACGAGAGCGGATGGTGAAGACCGGGTTACAGAGAAAAAGAGAAATTTGTATTATCACATCAAAAAGTCGTTATGTTTCACATCAGACGTCACAGAGTCAAGCTTAGTTTCCGGAGACCTCCTTCACGGCGGCGATGATATCGGCGGGGCCAAGACCCTGGGAGTTGACCTGCTCGTACAGACCACCGCAGCCTTCCTTGACGGCACCAATGGACTTGAACTTGGGGGTGAGCTTGCGCTCAAGGAGTTGGGTACCAAGGCGGGAGCCGAGACCGGTCTTCTGAGCGATGGACTCGACAACCAGGACGAAGGGGGAGGAGCCGTACACCCTGATGGCGTCCTCATCGACAATGTTGAGAGTGGGCTTGTTGATCAGACCAACATCGAAACCCTGCTCGCGCAGGTTCTCTACGGCATCGAGCGAGCGGTAGAGCATGTCACCATACGAGACGACGTAACCGGCGGAACCCTTGCGAATGACTTCTTCCTTGCCGGGAACGAACTTATAGCCCTCGCCGAAGAGCTTCTGGTCTGTGCCCTCCTTGAGGATGTAGGGGACCTTGGAGCGGGTGGAGAAGATGAAACGCATGCCCTTGTTCCAGAAGACTTCGTTGACGACGGCCTTCATCTGCTCGCCGTCGGCGGGGAAGTACAGCGAGGTCATAGGGGCATCCATCAGGCCATTGTCGGCGAAGAAGTGGTTCAGACCGAAGTGGCAGGTGTTGTCGGCCATCTCGTCGACACCACTGTGGGAGAAGTGGGACAGCACGGTACAGTCGTTCAGACGGGCCATGGTGATCTCGGAGACACACATCTCCAGGAAAGCGGAGAAGGTAGAGAAGACACCCTGGCGCTCGCCGTTGCTGCCGAAACCGAAACCAGCGGCGGCGGAGAAGTTACCGCGCTCCATGACACCGGAGGCAACAAAGGACTGGGGGTGCTTAGCACCGATGGACTTAAGACCAGTGGAGCCAGCTAAGTCAGAGTCGATGACCATCACGCGGCGCTTGGCCTCCTCCTTGCTGAGACCGTCAAGGATGCCGTTGACGGCGTCACCGAAGATGGTACGGTTGCTCCCCTTGTCCTTGGTGCAACCCTTGTAGGTGTGAGGGTTCGTGCCGGGCTTGATTTCGTCGTAGAAAGCAAGCTGCTCCTTGCTGTATCCACGCTTAGTGAGGTACTTGCGAGCAATATCGACGGTGATGACATCGTGGGCATGGCACTCGCCCTCAATGCCCTCAATACCGGCGGCCATAAGGCGGTCGACGACAACAGCGGCGGGACCGTTGTAGTTGATAACCTCGCACATGGCGCCGTACAGGGAGTCCACGTTCTCACCCTCGGCACGGACAACCTTCAGACCGTGTCCATCAAGGGTACGGGCGATGTCGTAGCCCTTGAGATACTCTGATGGATGACCGGCAATTGTGACATCGTTGTTATCGACAAAGAGCTTGACGTTAAGGTTCTGGGCGACAGCAAGGCGGGCAGCCTCGGCGTCGTTTCCTTCCTGCTGGGAACCATCAGATCCCAACAAGATGACATTTTTGTCCTTGTTGGCCATAGCAATACCGTTAACCAGGCCCCACATGTGACCAAGACGGCCGGAGCTGAACTTGATACCAGGTGTTAAGCCGAGCTCGGGGTGGCCTGGGAGGCGCGAATTGGCGTCACGGTAGTTCAGGAGGTGATCGGGCTCGATCTTGCCGTCCAATGCAGCCAGCAGGTATTGTGTGGCGACACGGTGACCGGCCTCATCGTAAAGAGCATCAACCCATTTGTTAGGGTTAGCGTTCATGAAAGCAAGCAGGATGCAGACTTCGGGGGCGGTATCGAAGGGGCCTCCAGTGTGACCAGACACACCACGGGCGGCGCCAGTTGCCGTGAAGGCAATCAGGGCGTCTCTGAAGACATTAATGTTGTGAAGCAGATCGCTCTTCTGCTCAGCCGAGAGCGTGGTGGACTTGGGGTCCAGCTTCAGCTGCTTGAACTGCTTGAGATCAACAGGGAACTTGTGGCCGCTCATTTTTACAGTAATTCAGAGATTGAAGAGAGTGAAAAGGATCAAAACTTGGAGGGGGTTATATAAGTCGGAGGGGTTCGAACTTACCGACGACCTGTTCCCACTGTGTTGACGTCATCGGCAGCAGCAGTGACTTGTTTCAGCCAAACCAGCTTCCTCTATTCTTCCACTCGCCCACTTTTTTCTTACTGGGTCCACTGCCGGATTTTCACCTGTGGCGATCTTGGAAGTGGGATGTTAGTTAATCGACCTGTCCGCAACTCTTCTCTATCATACTCGAAATATATTTTGTCAGGGTGTGCCTCTGTGCCTTGAACTCAATCCCTCATAATTTATGCATAAGTTACCATGGTCCAGGCTTCAGTGGACCTATTCGGTGCCTGAAATTCCCGTGTAGCGTGGTAGAGAGACAGTTCCAGTAAGAATGGGTTCGAAAAAGGAGCATTTTGCTTCGAATTAAATGATATACTAGCTAGGTTTAGTGGCATTCGTTCTCGTTCTCTGCGATCCCGTTAAATCACCGCTTCAGCCAACGCCCGTGCAGCTTATAGTAGTGTTTCAGCTTGAAGCTACCACCTGTGCAGAGTAACTCAACCCCGAAAAAGCAACATGATACTAATAGTGGGCATCCAGGCTCTAGCGGTACAAATAAAATGCTTGGGCGTCTTGTTTCCTCAAAATGCGGGGGGAGGAAGTAAGCGGAAGGCGAACCATCCTCAGATTGGCAAAGATTCCGAGAAATGAAGTATACAAGCTTCAGGGACCCCCGCGAACTGGAAATTGTGGCGTGCATTAGTCGGTGATACTGTAGTATTATTGTTCAGCTTACGACTGAATTCTAGTGGTCTAACGATTCTTAGCTTCGTTAGTTCTGCACGGCAATTGCACTGTCCACGTTTTAGGGAATTGGTCTGCGATACTCTATATTCGGTGCAGTGCATAAATACTTCCTGGTCGCGCAACGAAATATATTCAACTACAAGCCCAATCGGCCTTGAAAAAGAAGCCACCAAGTCACTCTTTCTAGAAGACTAATTCCAACATGCATCTTTCTCTTCTTCCTGTCTTGCTGCTTTCGGGCTTGACGGGGGCCTCCCCCGAAAAGCGAGCGGCTTCTGCCTCAGCCTACTGCTCAAATTCCGGCGGCAACTACAAATTGTCCTCAATTGCCGCCCCAGTCCAAGGCAGCGGCAGTCCAGGCTCCGAATCGACCTGGAAGTTGACAATCGATGATACATCCAGCGGACACAAACAAACAATTGCAGGCTTCGGAGCCGCAGTCACCGACGCAACAGTCACCTCCTTCAACACCTTGTCCAGCTCCAAGCTGCAGCAACTATTCAATGAACTCATGACAGGTGCCGGTGCCAATTTTGCCTTGATGCGGCATACGATTGGAGCATCCGATCTGTCCGGTGACCCGTCGTATACATACGATGATAACGGGAACAAGGCCGATCCATCCCTGTCCGGCTTTAACTTGGGCGACCGTGGAAATGCCATGGCCACGATGTTAGCCAAGATGAAATCCTTGCAGTCCAGTCTGAAGATTCTCGGCTCGCCATGGAGTGCACCTGGTTGGATGAAGCTCAACGGTGTGATCGATGGCAACTCGAACAACAATAACTTGAACGATGGATATTTGACTAGTGCGGGTACTGGCAGCACCGGGTATGCTAGTGCTTTCGCACAGTACTTCGTCAAATACATCCAGGCCTACGAGAAGCTTGGTGCTCACATCGATGCCATCACCATTCAAAATGAGCCTTTGAATAGCCAAGCCGGGTATCCAACTATGTATGTGTTTGATTACGAGTCAGCACAGCTAATTCAGAACTATATCGGCCCGGCCCTTGCCAATGCCGGCTTGAAAACTGAGATTTGGGCATACGATCACAACACTGGTATGTAATTGGAAGCCAATGCCTCTACAGAGCCTATATACTAACAGTTCGTTTCTAGATGTGACATCCTACCCTCAAAACGTCATCAACGGGGCAGGCAAGTACGTCAACTCAGTCGCATGGCACTGCTACGCCACCAACGTGGACTGGACAGTCCTGACCAAATTCCACCAAACAAACCCAAAAATCAAGCAATACATGACCGAGTGCTGGACACCGGCCTCAGCCTCATGGAATCAAGCCGCCGACTTTACCATGGGCCCCTTGCAGAACTGGGCATCCGGTGTCACAGCCTGGACGCTTGGTACTAATGACCAAGACGGGCCCCATCTGTCAAGTGGTGGCTGTGCAACCTGCCAGGGTCTAGTTACTATCTCTAATGGTGGATATACTTTTAACACCGCATACTACATGATGGCGCAGTTCAGCAAGTTCATGCCGCCCGGTGCTGTTGTTCTGAGTGGTACTGGGAGTTATACCTACTCCAATGGAGGTGTGCAGTCTGTTGCTTCGTTGAATCCTGATGGATCCCGCACGGTTGTCATTGAGAATACTTTCAGCAATGATGTTTATGTTACCGTGTCGACGAACAGTGGGCAGCAATGGAGTGGTAATATTCCCAATAAGTCTGTGACAACTTGGGTTCTTCCTGCGGCATGAGGGATACTTGTGGTCGCTATCAAATTGTGAAACGTTTATCGAAACAAAACATTGGTGAAGGAAATGATGTCTAAAGCATCAAAAGATATGTGAAGTCAGAATCGAACGTTACATGCAAATGCTTATATTTAGTATATTTATCCCATTTATGTAAAGAGAACAACCATTTTCATTTTTGCTAAACGAGTGGACTTGGGCGAGAAAGTCACAAAAATAGAAATATCAAAGGAATGTGAGAATCAGAGACCAACATATTGTCATTCCAAGAACCAACAAATATCGTGTCGGGTGGGCAAGGCGTCATCCCCAAATCGTCTGCCTTAGACTTGGTGATTTTAGATTCAGATAAACAACCTGCCGTTTGCCACAAGCTGCTCTGCGGAGGGTTAGATGGCCTTGACTTTGACCCAGAAGCGAGTATCATCACTCTGGTACTTGTCATCGCTCTCGATCTGCTGTTGAATCCACAGAACGGCATCCTTGTATCCTGTTCATATATCAGCTGAAAGATCCGTGGGTGCGGTTACGATCATAAAAAATTATCACCTGTGATGTCCGAACTGTTAGGACTCTCGACACCGGACTGTCCATTGCGGTGGCCAGCAAACCAAACATCAAAGCCATACTTGTTCTCGCCGTCGTGACGGGCCCGGATGTCTTTGCCCAAGTCGGAGCTTTCAAACTCGATGTATCAGCCAACAAGTCCAGCACTATAAGTAACGCGAATACTGACTTCAAAATCGCGCCATCGGCAACCTGGCTCATGCTCTCGCCCAAAAACTCGGATGCAGATGTGCGCAACATGTACCAATTCTGCTTGAAAATGCCAAAGTTGGTGCCATCGCCAGTCTTTCCGTCGCCTAGAGATCTATATGTTAGCAACCATCTCAGTGCCACTGATACGCATTAAGACATACCATATGTGTAGTCGGTAGTCATGGTATCCGTCTCCAACATCGCAATAGCCATGTCGCGGGTGTTTCCACCGGCACCAATCACTGCTTGCTTACGAGTCCCAAGTCCAGGAACAGTCTGGCTGCCTCGGTCATCATCGCGGGTAGCAAGCTTGAATCCTGTCGCAGGAGACGAGATGACGGCAGGTACCAGGGCCAAAGCACCAAAGACAGAAAGAAGCTGCATTCTGTGATATCCTGAGCTAGGAATGTCGTTATTTCTTTGGATTGTACGAGGACAAGAGTACTTCTGGTGAATAAGAAATATTGTTGTGCAGAAAGAAGGCAGACGCCAAAGGCCTCTTATATAGTGTTCTGTTTTCAGGTATGGTATACATAGACAAGGCAACAAACATGAGACAATCGAACCCACCCGGTCTACCCGTGTAGAAATTGGAAAAGATCGACTAGCTGTCGACCTTGCGAGAAGATTGCAGGCGCATTTGATTCCTTCTTGCATCTAGAAGAAACTTGGAAAGCGGCCCCTTAATTTTCAGCTTCCGTGTCCGTGAAGGCTGCAAGAGATCATGTTGTGCGTAACTCGCGGCTGAATCGAGACAAATGCGATTTCTAGTAACGTACTAGTTTCAAGAGATCCCGATATAGCTCCGAGAAAAATCGTCGCAGGTTTCAAAATAAGACACAAATATAAATGGAGTTTGGCAGATGAGGATACCAATTTTCCCGTATGGGTTGGAACTACAAGGTTTGCAAACTCATGGACATTCATCTTGGGGCAAATTAGGGACGTAGTCAGTACTACGTGTGGAGCTCTCTAGGCACACATCGGACCATTAATTTTCTCATACTTGAGCGGAATCCCTCAGTGGTTGCAGGGTCTAATCTCGTCAAAAGCCAAATTATGTTAGTAATATATGATGTGCCTCAAGTCTGAAGAAGAGATGTATGATCATGGACATAGAAGTTTAGATCCAAAGCGATGATATGTTGAGAGTCTTTGGCTGCTCAGCTATTTGCGCCAACTGAAAAAAGGCTCATCAAACTTATGCCTTGAAGATCAGAAGCGACTATACAAAGACTATGTAGCTGCTTAGGTAGAATTTCCCATTCACCTTAACACAGATATGAGGAACTACCCTCATATTATGAGCGACCGACGGTAAATAATGTCGTATAACAATATCTCATAATTTCCAGTATGCGTAGTATCGTCCGCGGATTGTTCGTTCTTGCTTTGTTGGGAGATCGCTGTCCTGTATGGAAAGAGAAGGCAGTTCCTTCCCGCGGCATATCACATTTTTAAATTCAGCTTATGGGATATGCCCTACTTTACTCTGTGCTGAGGTGTGAATGGCATGCCAAGAGGTGACTTTCGCCCTCAACCCGGCAACGGACAAGAATAAAGATCCGTGGAAAAGGCGCAGCGACTGGGGTGCAACCAAGCTTTCAAGGCCTGGGTCAGTGACTTTGTTTGGCTCAGGCTATGGCTGTGACTATGAAATCCATTTGAGGCTCCAGCTGAGGCTCCAGCTGAGTGGTCAATTGGTAAAGCGCGATTAGGCGAATTTTTGATTCTCTGGACAACACTGTTGTATTTCTCTACTGTTATTTTCAATTTAGAGGAGTAAGAATTGCGAGGACATTATCTTAGAATGAAATTTATAAAAAAAAAAGAAAACAAAAAACAAAAAAGAAATGTGTGAAATCAAGTTACAAGCTAAGATACAGAACGTTCCCGAATATCAGGACTCTCGGTAAGGGCCGAAAAAGCCGAGAACTGTCTCCGAAACCCGGCCAATTGCAACCGTTGACTTCAAAAGAAGCCCGGATCTTGGAAAAGTCCGCGTCTGTCTATTCGATTCTGTGGGTATAGTCAGCTCCCGTTGATTTGCTAGATCGCACGCAGGAATACTGGGCGAGGCGGAGTCCTGCCTATTTGATCAAGGAAGAGGCGGAGAAGGCAAATGATCGACTGGGGAAACGGGGTCACCGCAAAGTTTCATGCTTCAATCTCCAATTGTTCCATCTGGGGTAATTTTCACCACCTTATGGACGTTGAACACATTCGAATCATGATCGGCGAAGAAGAACTCATGCCATATGGTCGTCCCCTTTGGCCAAGGGGATCCGCCACACCTTAGCTACAAACGAATTAACCTCCAATTTGTCCACAAGAGGGATATCGGAAATTCCGGGGCTGCTAAAAAAGAAAAGAAAAAAAGAATACATAAATGAGCCACTTTACCCCAAGCATTTCTCTTGTTCGATATCCACATATAGAATCCTCCTCGAGGTTCGTGGTTGTGACAAAAGGGAACAAACAGAGCGCTTTCCGGCATCATGGCAGCAGCAACAGCGTTGCAATCTGCTCAGACATCCGAGAAAGAAGGGGCGAGTGAAACCCACCACCAGGAGAGCACGGATGGGATCAGGGTAGAGGTTCTCCAGGGATCGATGGCCTTGGACTTGGCTAGACGAACCCATCCCCCAAATCCGTGGAGCTCACAGATGCGAAAATTATACGCGTTCCTGACTGTGGCATATCTATGCTCAGCCTTAAACGGTAAGGGAGTGAAATATTATGTTGCCTCATGTACCACGAATATCTGACTTGAGTTAGGATTCGATGGCTCGCTCATGGGTTCTCTACTTCCTATCCCCCAGTTTCGCGAAACATTCGGGGCCGGCTTGGTCGGTTCTCAAGCGTCCCTCATCCAAGGGATGTACACAATTGGAGGTGTCAGTGCGCTCTTTTTCGTTGGCTTCCTGCTCGATAACTTCGGTCGGCGGTTCGGCATGTTCGTTGGATCCCTCTCGGTCATCCTAGGCACGATTCTGGGAGGTACCGCCAATCACATAGATCAGCTACTCGCCAGCCGGTTTTTCCTTGGTACGTAGCTGCTAGACCATACTCTCTCTATATCATGTTTCTAGATAGTGTTGCTAACAGAACATTGCAGGCTTTGGATACTCTATCGCCGCGTCCGCCGCGCCCGCCTATGTGGTCGAGATGAGCCACCCCGCCTACCGTGACATCCTGACTGGCCTTTACAATTGCCAATACTTCGTTGGTGCCATTGCCGCTGCTGGTGCTTGCCGAGGATGCCTGGTCTATCCGGACTCCCGCGCATGGCGCATTCCTATTTGGTGTCAGCTTATTTCATCCTGCTTTGTTGTGGCTTTTGTTTGGCTTATTCCTGAATCACCTCGATGGCTTTACAGTCATGGTCACAGTGAGAAGGCATGGGACGTCATCACCAAATATCACGGCGAGGGTAACCGTGAAAATGCCTTTGTCACTCTCCAAATCCGCGAATATGAGGAGGCAATCAATCTCCAAGGCTCAGATAAGAGGATCTGGGACTTCCGGGAGCTCGTCAACACTAAGGCCGCGAGATGGCGTCTTGTGTGTGTTGGTATCGCAGCTTTCCTGAGCCAGTGGTCGCAGGGAGGTATAACGACTTACTATATGGGTGGACTTTTGGAAAGCGCTGGGGTTACTGATACGAGTCGGATCCTTGACGTCAATCTTGGTTACACTGTTCTTTCTGCTGGAGGAGCCTACATGGGTGGCTTTTTCGCACCAACCCTGCGACGACGACCTATGCTGATTGGCGCGTCCATAGCTTGTTCCGTAAGTGTTCACTTGTTAGCTCCCTCTGTCGTCATTCAGTGTTTGCTGACTCGTAAATAATTAGCTCTGCTTTGCTGGGTTATCAGCCGCCACGGGTGTGTACTCAGAGTCGCAGCAAACATCGGCCGCCACGGCTTCAATTGTGATCATCTTCCTCATAGGCTTTTCCTTCAGCTTTGGCTGGACGCCATTGCAAGCCATGTATCCTGTCGAGTGCCTGGCGTACGAGACCCGCGCTAAAGGGATGGCTATATACTCCGTCTTCACTAACATCGCTTTGCTCGTAAACCAATTCGGAATCGGGAATGCCATGGACGTCATCAAATGGCATACTTATATCATCTTGACGGGCTGGAATCTTGTACAGGCCGTTTTCATCTACTTCTTTGCTGTCGAAACATGCAAGAGGACTCTTGAGGAGCTCACTGATATCTTCGATGCTCCTAACCCCAGAAAGAAGAGCACCCAACCACACCGGGTCTTGGTCTCTGCGGAAACAGATGAGGTGCTGCAGGCCAAGGATGCTTGATTTTGATGTTATCTGAGACACGCTCCGTTCTTCTGAATATTTATCTAAATTTTGTTAGAGGCGGTGTTCCTAAATGCGGGTAGTTTATCACGATTACGTTCTGTAGATACAACGAAGGTTTATAACTTTGTATACGGTGTCACTGATAAAGTTTGGACAGCACATGAAAGCCTTGAAGCGAATATAGGTTTCATGCATGGTGTACTTGGCCTCTTTCTTTCACCTTTTTTTGGCCCATTTTCGAGTGACTCGGGTTGATCATGTGGATTGTAAAATGTGGAAATGTGAAAGGGTTTATG
>ERZ1673737.997-NODE-997-length-30752-cov-5.715151_pt1 | contig 30752 bp, 29 predicted proteins | sample MGYA00580211_ERZ1673737 | MGnify/ENA primary metagenome ERZ1673737 (study PRJEB41218, sample SAMN15661789) | gut metagenome | host: Homo sapiens | place: Canada: London | collected 2015-08-20/2019-03-30 | study: EMG produced TPA metagenomics assembly of... | reverse complement strand
CCATCAATTTGTTGATGGCATGGTCGCATTTTACTCCCCGGATTTTCTCAATCTCTGCTTTTGTCACCGGCTGTTTGTAGGCAATAATAGAAAGCGTCTCCAGCATAACATCCGTCAAAGTTGGTTTCTTCGGCTGAGCTGCGATCCTTATGAGAGAATCGTAGTATTCTCTTTTTGTGCAGAGCTGAAATGAATTCTCGAGCTCTATGATATGGATGCCTCGTTCTTCTCTCTGGTAATCCAGCATCATATCCCGGATAATTTTCCTGGTTGTAGTATTATCCTGCTGAATCGCTTTTGCAATACGACTTAATTCAACCGCCTCACCCATGGCAAAAAGGATTGCTTCGATTTCTCCTTTAGTCTGTTTCAGTTCCAATTATTTTCCTCATTCCTCTATTGATAAAACGGATATCATTATTCCGCTGTACTTCCATTATATTTATAAACATGATTTGGTAAATATAATCAACTGACAATTTATACATCTATTCATCGGCAAATTCTGTCAGATTCTTCCATGTATCCGGATCAGTCACCACCCTTACATGAATATCATCTAATGGTTCTGCCTGTTCCGCATGAATGTGTCCCATCTTCATAAGTTCAAGAATTGCCAGAAATGTAACGATCAGCTGTATTTTAGAATGCTGATTTTCCATAAGCTGCCGAAAGCTGAATTTCCTGTGGCCTCTGGCATACTCTTTCATTTCCAGAAGTTTGTCTGACAGGCTGATCTCCTCTTTTTCAATCCGGCCGAATTTGCTTCGGATCGGGTCGATCTTGTTTTCCTGGCGACGGATCAGAGCTCGATATATTGCATTCATCCTCTCAAGTGTCAGGCCCCTTAAAAGTTCCCGGGGATCCGAAGGCGGTTCATACTGTTTTACCTCAGCAGGTAGATCCTGCTTACGGTAGTAGACACCTGCTGCCTCACCCAGCCTGTCTCGCAGTTCATACGACATATATTTGTACATCTTATATTCCAGAAGCTTCTGTACAAGCTCTGCTCTTGGGTCTTCCTCCTCACCTTCTTCATTAATCTCCTTGGGAAGAAGCATCTTACACTTAATATCAAGAAGTGTAGCTGCCATGACCAGGAACTCGCTCATAACACCAAGATCTTCTTTTTCCATGGAGTGAAGATACTCCATATACTGATCTGTGATCTCCACGATTGGAATGTCATATATATCGATCTTGTTTTTATCAATCAGGTGAAGAAGCAGATCCAGCGGTCCCTCAAATACATTCAGCTTAACGGATATGGCCATTTATTGTTTCCTCATTTCTTTTTCCGGAGGGTTTTACATCGATCACAAGAAGCTCCCTTGGATTGTGTATCCGCAATGGAAGCGTGTGTTCTCCCATTCCTGCACTGACGAACATATGCTGATCTCCCCTGTGAAAATCGCCGCAGCAGAAAGGCGGCAATACGAGATACTGTGGAGAAGAAAGACCATGATGTTCACTCAGGCGCACAACTCCTCCATGGTAATGGCCTGACACGATCATATCTGCCCCCCATTTAAAATAAGTTTTTCCATACTTGGGATTGTGGGCCAGCAGGATCTGCATGCCATTTGTTCCCGGGGATCCGATAAGTTCTTTTATGGTTTCTGTATAAAGTTTCGGAGATCTGGGTTTATGATAATACTCAATTGGCAGCTCCAGTCCGAAAAAGCAGAAATGATCGCCGCAAATAATCACCTCTTCATGAGTATTGCGAAGAATATGGACGCCTGCCTTTCTTACAGCCTTCTCATATTTCCGATAATATTCCTGAAATTCTCCGTCAAGAGACATCTTATATTCATGATTTCCAAGTGCATAATATACCGGAAATTCTTCTGCAAGAGATGTAAGAAGCTTACAGGCTGTTACAAGCGTATCCGGTTCGGTTCGAACCGCCATATCGCCAGCTGCAAGGACTGCCTCCGGCTGCAGATCACGGATCGTATCCAAAAGCCGGCAATTATCCCTGCCATAGGAAACCCCATGCTGATCTGCCAGCAAAACAAATCGTACTCCGTCAGGATTCTGGATCTTATTTGTATGAATCTTATATTTTTTGATTCTGAATGTATTCATATTATTTTCCAAATCCGCAGTTGGGGAAAGTACATACCGGACAGTTCAGACATAGGCCACCCTCACCCAGACTGGCAATCTCCTCAGCTTTTATTTCATCATCTGCCATCACACGGGGAAGGATCAGATCAAATACTGTTCTCTTCGCATACATCACGCAGCCCGGAAGACCCAGTACCGGAATCCTTCTGCCTTTACAGGAAAGATATGCGATCAGAAGCATCGCTCCCGGAAGGACAGGTGCTCCGTATGTTACAATAAAAGCCCCTGTATCACGGATGCCGCCTGGTGTACGGTCATCAGGATCCACACTCATTCCTCCAGTACAGACAATAAGATCTGCACCTGCCTCTGCAAAAGATAAAATCTCTGCTGTGATCTGTTCTTTATCATCTCCAGGCATTACCTGACCGATAATTTCCATCGGATATTCTGCAAGTTTCTCTCGCAGCACCGGTGTAAACGTATCCTTGATCAGCCCTTTTTTGATCTCACTTCCTGTTGTGACAATTCCCACTTTTTTCCGGTGATACGGAAGAATATCAAAAACAGGCTGCTCTCCCGCTGCTTTTTCTGCTGCATCCATTTTCTCCTTCTCAATAACAAGGGGAATGATCCTGGTTCCTGCCAGCTTATCACCTTTTTTCACCGGAAAATTTCCATGCCTGGATGCAATCATCATCTCCCCAAGAGAGTTGATAGCTACAAGTGCGTCTTTACGAATCTTCAGAACCCCGTCAAGCTTTGATATAACTTCTATTTTTCCTTCTTTGATGTCTGTTCCATGTACCTTGTCAGAATCTCCCGCACATATCTTATATAGAATCTCTGCTGCCTCATTCTCATGAAGGATCCCCTCTTTTTTCTCCCATACAAAAAGGTGCTCTTTTCCTACTGAGAGCAGAAGCGGGATATCTTCTTCCTTAACCACATGCCCTTTTTTGAAAAGAACGCCTTTTTTTTCATCCTTTATGATCTGTGTGATATCATGACACAGAATATGACCTGCTGCATCCTCTGTTCTGATTTCTTTCATTAAAAATCCCTTCTCGTTTCCGTTATTGACACAGAAGCACTTCTGTTCCTGCGTCTATTCCGTTGTATTATACATCCAGCCAGTGCTTTTTGTCAAAAGTATGTTTCACCGAAAAAAACTTTTACAAAAGAAATGCTTTCGCCACCCGTCCGGCCCAGTCTCTGTATCTGGCCTTTTCTACTGTCTCTGCATAAAGGATATCCAGAGTTCCTATCCTCTTTCCATTCTGATAATATTCCTGTATCCCTGCTTTTTCTCCTTTTTTTACAGGTGCTGTAGTTTTTTGGGAAAGAATCCTTTTCTTTTTAATATTGTCCGGCTTTGTACCATCTGTACTCAGATAACGAAACTTCCCCGCATATGTAAGCGAAACTTCTTCTTTAAGCCCTTTACGGACTTTTACAGATGGAAGTTCTTCCAGTGCTTCATCCAGGTATAATATACATTTCGAAAATCCGTAGTTGAGAAGAGAAGCTGCATCACGGAATCTTGTTTTAGGATCCGGTGCCGCCATCACAGATGCGATCAGTGTAATCCCGTTTCTTTCAGCAACTGCACTTAAACAGTATTTGGCAATGCTGGTACTCCCTGTTTTCAACCCCATACATCCTTCATAACTTCGAAGCAGTTTATTGGTATTTGTCAGTGTAAACTTCGAAGAACCTTTTCTTGTGATATGAGTGATATCTTCCATCCATATAGCGGAATATGTAAGAATCTCTGGATATTTGCTGATTAACTCACGGCTCATAAGCGCAATATCATAGGCAGTGGTATAATGCTCCCGGGATTCTGTCAGACCGCAGCAATCTGTAAAATGGGTATTTTTCATTCCAAGTTCTGATGCCCGTTTGTTCATCTGTTCCACAAAAGCCTGTTCTGTTCCAGCCAAATGCTCTGCCATTGCCACACTGGCATCATTTCCGGAAGCGATCACAATGCACTTGATCATAGTCTCTGCTTTCTGTGTCTCTCCTTCTTCCAGAAATACCTGGGAACCACCCATGGATTTAGCATAAGCACTTGTGGTAATGGTATCATCCAGATGAAGTTTTCCGTTTTCTAAAGCATCAAAAATAAGGATCAATGTCATGATCTTTGTAATACTGGCCGGGCTTCTTCTGGTATCCGGGTCTCTGGAATAGATCACAGTACCGGTTTCTTTTTCCATAAGAACTGCGGCTGGTGCCTCAATAAGGCTCTTTTCACTGCTGTTTTCTGCGGACTGTACTGCTTCCCCCCATACTTTTGCTGGTGTCAGGATAAAACTTATGATCACGATCCATGCGGCAAAAGCATTCCGGATTTTTCTGTTCATAAACTCACTCCCACTGAAAATCTCTCTGTTCTATTGTAAAAGCTTATTAGTGGAAATATTACCAAAAAACAGAATCCTGCTCTGTTATTCCTATATGTAGCTATGACATAAAGGCAGAAGCCCTTCTGCATTCTGCCCTTTTGCCCTTTTACTACTCTTTTTCAGGAAACAGCAGCGGAATTGTATTTTTTATACAATCGTTATGAGAATATCCATCATATCTTGATTTTTCATTTACAAATGTGATGGAAGCATCTCCGTTTTCAGCTGTAAGCACTGCTGTACCTTTTGCAACTTGTTTGGGATCTGCTCCATAGGATGGGGAAATGCCTTTTGTAATACTAACATTTTCTGTATTGGCATAAGCATCTTTCAGATAATATCGAAGTACCGGTTTCTCCCAGATCTCATACTGTCCAAGAGGAACATGAGCCAATGTAACAGCCAGCGTTGCATACCCGTTATCATCCATTTCATAGCTGTCCGGAACAAATGTTACATAATCTTCATATTTGTGCGATGCACCTGTAAGATCTTTTCCTTCTGCAACAAAGAAAAATGAAGGATTACCGTGTGCCCAGGTAATGTCCTCTTCCCGGATCTTTTTTATAATAGTGATCGTCCCAAGAGGGAGCGTGTCCGGTGTATTCTCTGCATTCAGCACGATCTCATCAGAAAAAGTATTTTCTTTCTTTTCAAATACGATCTCTTTTTCATAAATTCCTGTATAATTTTCCGGATTCTCAGTTTCAACAATGCGGAATTTGCCCTGGTTTTCTTCTGTAACAGGCAGATCATCAGAACAGTATTCTTTTGTATCACTGTTGTATTTCAGAATACTTTTTTCTTCCAGATCATCCTCATAAGAATTATTTGCAGCATTCCACTGATAAACTGTGAACTCTGCGCCTTCCAGTAATTCTCCTGTATAGATATCTGACTTTCGAAGCCGGATCGTTCCTGTATAATTTGAGATGGACGTATTGGTAACTTCGTAGAAGAGACTTGCATCTTCGTCTGTGATATCTGCCTCTTTTTCCCATGTTCCCTCATATCCCGGCGGATTTTTTGTTTCCACAACACGGAACCTGCCTTTGTTATCTGCAGTTTTCAGAAGCTCTTCACTGGTATAAAGCTGATTTTCTCTGTCATACTTCAGCAGCACGCCTTCCGTTTTATAGCCTTTCAGTGCAGCACTGTATTCATAAAGCGTAAATTCTGCATTTTCCAGAATGTCACCGCTGTCTGCATCTGTCTTTACGATCTCTATTTTTCGTTTATTCGTCTGGTAATTCAAAACTTCAAAAGAGAACTTTTTATTTGTACCAGGCTCTGTAAGTCTGATATCTTTCTGCCAGGTTCCTGTATAACCTGCCGGAGCTTTTGTTTCTTTTACTCTGAATTTACCCTGATTATCTTCACTGTAATAAAATACATCTGAAGTATAGATTCGTTTCTGGCTGTCATATTTCAGGAGCTTTCCGGTTTTTTTGTAGCTTTTTCCTGTTTTGCTCCACTCATAAAGCGTAAACTGTGCTCCTGCAAGCAGATCTTTTGTGTCACCGTCTTTCTTTGTAATGGAAACGGTTCCATGAATATCCATTTCATCTTTCACACTTGCTGTTGCTGTTTTTCCTCCAGTGACAGTAACATTTTTTACAGCAGCACTAAGAAGATATCCTGCCGGAGCTTTCGTTTCTTTTATATAATATTTTCCAGGAGCCAGCTTCGTGAATGTGATCACACCGTTGCTGTCAGTAGTGGCCGATGTTATTTTCTGATCTTTTTGATATTTAGTCCGATAACCGGATTTTATAATTTCAGCTGCATAAAGCGAATACTGCGCGCCTTCGATTTTAGCTGCTGTATTAACCTCTGTTTTAGTAAGCTTTATGCTTCCATAAGCTGCTGGCTTTAATGTGAATGTCACAAGACCTCTTGTTCCCTGATATACATATGCACCAAAATCCTGCATTCCGTCTTTTCCAGTCTGAGTTTTTCCATCTACCAGAAGATAGGAAACCGGCTGCAGCATCATCTTATACTGGAATTTTTTTGATGCAGTAGTATTCAGCGGAAAAATAAAAAGAAAGTAAGCTCCCTCTTTTAATTTCAGCCTTGTCCCTTTCATCATTGTCGGATTTGTTTTATCAGCATTATATTCTGCCCCGCTGTCCCAATATGCCAGCTGCCATTTTTCTGTGGATGCCCTGGTTACTATAATTCCATTTCCGGTTTTTGCCGCATCTGTAACTTTCATAAGTGCACTGAGCTGGAAACCATCTTTCATACTGTCCGGTACATAAGAATGACTGGAATCTCTGAATCTGAACACAGACATGGGAACTGTCTGTCCTCCTGCTGCTGTCCATCCGTTGTCTCCATACACAGATACAGAAGCTTTATTTCTTGCCGGAATAGTCATTGCCTTGACTTTGGTGATCAGTTTGTTGATTCCTACATGTTCCACCTCTGCTTCTGTTGCATACCCTTTGTCACCGGAATAAACTTTGGACAAAGCAATATGTGTAAACATATATCGGTTCTGCCATCTGGACCAGTTAATATGACTGCAGGAAGGATCGTAGCTCGTTCCCAGATCTCCCGGGCCGCCATGACCAAAATACAGCAGTTTCTGGATTGTAGCATTTTTCAGCACTTTAACCGCTTCTTCCTTGAGATTCACATTGTCAACACCTGTCTTGGTTGCTTTCAGACAATACAATGGAGAGGTCCTCTCTGTACCTGCATCATCAATATAATGCACGAGACGGAAAGTACTTGCCATACGTGTATGATTTCCTGCCACAAAGTCATTGGCCTCTGTCCAGACCTCATCACAATAGGCTCTGGCTCCACTTTCCACATAATATTCTCCAGGCTTTAATGCTGTCACTGCAATATCATTCTCAGATGCGGAAAAACCTTCTGCAATATCATTCTGCTCTGCTTCATCCGAAATCGCCGGTGAAAATGCAAGTACCTGCCCATCTTCGATTTCCTGTATCAGCTCCTTGTCTTCCTCACTTTCACCTTTCAGAAGATCTGCATTCTCTTCTGAAAAAACAGTGAATCCCGGTTCTTCTGATACTTCCGCTTCTTCCAGCAGCTGATCACTTTCCTGTAATAGATTTTCTTCTGAAGAGCTATCAGAATCGCTGCTTTCAGATATAGGCTCCTCCTGATTTTCATTTTCTTCATCTGAAGATTCCTCTTTATCCTGAGAAATATCTGGAATTTCTTCTGACATATCTGAAGACGCTTCATCCAGCTTTATTTCTTCCCGGGAAATCACCTCCGAATCATCGGTTTGCTTATGAAAATCACTTTCTGATACAGACTCAGTTCCATATGCATAAGTCAGTTCTCCTTCCGGGCCGGCCGAGACAGCAACGGAGGAAACAAAAACAGTCAGTGCCATCAATATTCCTGCAATTCTTCTTTTCATGTTCTTTTCCCTCCTTTCCGGATTGCCAGAACACCTGCCAGAAGTGCTGCTCCGCCCATAAACAGAAACAGCCAGATTTCTGTATCGTCTCCTGTTTTTACAGGTTTTGTTTTTCCTGTAGAGTTAGCAGTTTCATTATTATAAATTCTGCCCGTTTCTTTTCCTGGTGTTCCGCTTCCGCCAGGCCGTCGAAGTCCGGGAGTTTCCGTCAGCTGCTTCTGCTGATCATCTTCTACAGAAAAGATCCATTTCACATCTCCCTCCCGCAGTGCATAAGTATTATCAAGCTCTGCCGGAACTGTAATCTGAAAATTCATCTGTCCACTTTTTCCACTGTCAAATTTTCCCAGTGAAACAGCTTTATTCAAAGATGCTGCAAGAATATCTCCTGTATACAGTTTCTTTCCATCCATGGAAATCTCCAGTTTCAATTTCTTCAGAAATTCCTGATCCTTCACTGATTTACATTCCGGTGATGTACGGAAAAAGATCTCTGCACTGTTCTTTGTAGTGTTTCGGATTTCCACGGAATCTCTGAAAATATCTCCAGGCATAGCAGCTGAAAAGCCCGAGAAAAAATCATCCGGAGCTGCAATCAGTTTATGTGCTTTCCCTTCAAATTCCACTTTCAGCTTCACCGGACTCTTTTTCTTTACAACAAGTCCGTTGGTATCATGGACACATCTCTGGATCTTCTGATTTCCCCAGGGAGTCATAGCACTGAAATCAGGAGCAAAATTCGCCGCCTGTATCGCATCTGCCACAATGGTGATTCCAAGCCCTTTCTTCTCATAGACATCTGTCCATTCTTTCGGAATACTCACACCTGTAAAAATGTCGACACTTTCTCCCTGCTTCAGACATTTATTATAATAAAAATATTCGCCTCTTTTCATCCATCGTGAAGACATTCCCTGAAGACTGGCATCATCAAGACCTTTCAGACCTTCCAGTTCATCTGTATAAGTAATCTTAACCCTTACCCAGCATGGCTCTGACTTGTTGGTGATTCTTGGAATCTTGGAAATTTCATCTCCAGGTAAAATGATCTTTCTATCCTGATAAGCCATTTCACGGCCGTCTTTTTTCTCCAGTTCTTTCAGAGCTATGTTAATGTCTCCTGTGGAAATATGATTGGTTACAGTTACAGAATCCGAAAAACTTCCGTAAGCAGCCGCACACACGGCAAGACTTCCTGCCGCCAGGATTCCTGCCAGCAAAACTTTAAGAGCTTTTTTCAACAGTTCCCCTCCTCTCTGTCTGTACAGATACCGGGTTTTTAAAATAGCTCCATGCACTTTCAAAATCAGAAAATCCTTCCGCATGAACAGCTTCCTCATAAACATTGATTTCAAAATCAAAAAGACTGTCCTTATATGTGTCATCTATTTTTTCAGAATTGATACGAAATCCTGTACATAATGGCGTTGTAGTTTCTCCCTCTGCCACTATGTTCCTGTAATAATAATACCCGTCTCCCGGATTATAGACCCAGTTTACCTTATCAACTCCCAGAAGTTCTACACCTCTTCCAATATCATCATCTGAATAGGAAAGAGACATACGTACATAACAATCTGCATTGAAACCTTTCTCATTTCCGGAGAAATTCCCCGTCCAGATTTCCTTTTTGTACGAAGGGTTATCACCCATAGGGGTGGGAGTGGGATCCGGGAAATCTTCATCAATCTCCGTGATCACAGATCCCACTGCCGCTGTATTCATCTTGTCATCGTAATCTGAAAAATACGCGGCTGTTCTCAAAGCGCAGAGAACTCCTGTAACAAAAAGAAAGAATATAGGTACTTTTAATAATTTTTCTTTCATTTACATTCCCCGCTTCCTGAAAGCCTAAAATGTCATTTTGTGACACCGCTGGACAGCCCTTTATTCTGATTTACATACTTCTGGTATGCTGCTGTTGCCTGCTCCAGAACAGTTGTCTTGTCATCTCCTGTATTGGTGGACTGAATCGCATAAGCTCTTACCGGCATATCAAGCTGCTGCGTATCCAGCTGTCCTTCAATGATATTGGCAAAAGTTACTGTATTAAATAATGTGGCCGTCTTTTCTCCCGGCTTCAGAATGCTGTTATAAACATAAGTATAGACCATATTCTGTCCAATCTCTTTCCGCTCCATCTGTGTCCATTCTTTATTCTTCGTGTAGCTGAAAACTTCTGTTTTTGCCAGGGCATTTCTGGTTCCATCTAAAGCTGCGGTAATCACATTTCGCACAGGAACCGATACTTCCAGATAAACAAACGCATCATTGACGCCAAGATTTTTCACAAACGGGTCTTTCTTGATCACCTGTGTTGGTACCAGCTTGGTATTTTCATCTGGTTTCCAGTTCGGCTCATCCAGTTCAATATCTACTTTTCCTACTGTAAAACTGTTGGTAGCGGATTCAAAATCTGTAAGGTAGGCTGCAGTTCCTCCTGCCGCCAGAGCTGCGACCATAGCCGCAAGCGCAATTCCTTTTACCATTTTTCTGTTTTTCATCATAATTTAATTCCTCCCTGCTATTCTATTATTTTTTTATTTGGGGTATAAGCCAGATCTGCGATCACGGCCAGACACGCCGCAATGACAACGACGGTAAATGGAATCCGGGTACGTAAAAAATGAATCACATAGCCCAGATAAGGCAGGCTGAAGACTACCCGCCCGATGATCTGCGACTCCTTTACAGATACTGGATCTGCTGTTTTATTGGCGTCGCCTTTTGTTGTACAGATACCGTTTCGGTTCTCCGTAACTCTGTGTGTGACAACTGTATCGTCAATACGAAATGTGATAATGTCTCCTTTTTTCGGAGAAAAACTTCCCTCCTTTGTAAATACCACAGCTCCGGTCCGGATCCCTGGTTCCATGGATCCGGAGTAGACTACATATGGCCGGATGCCAAAAAGCCCCGGAAGGAGGAGTACCATCGCAGTCACAAAAGTCAAAGCCAGAACTGTGTTAAAAGCATATCGAAAAAACAATTTCATTTCTTTTCTTAATTCTATTAATCCATTCTATTAGGAGTACTGCATGAGCAAACAAAAAAGAATTTCTGGCGGAGACCTGCTCCACACGCAATGGTACATAAACTGCCCTCCATAGATATCAACTCAAGCGAAAATCCCCTGTTTCTTAGCAGAAACCTGTTATTTCATTGCATAAATATGTCAATATCTGTTTTCTGTTAAAATATAAAAATTCCAGGATTCAAATGGAACGGAATCGTTCCTGAAAATGTCCGTCTGTCAAAGACGAAATAGAATAAATATAAAGATCTGTTTCAGATGATGTTATTATAAATCCAGCAGTTAAATAAGTCAACGAAATTCGTCCGACAAGATTCGACTCATCTATCACTGCAAAAATCTGTTTATGCCGTTAATTTTCATAATTCAGATACAATGTCAAAATAACCTGTCACAGATGCTTAATAACCCAAAATAGCATCTGCACAGGCCATTCTTTTACTGTATCAGCGAATAGATATATTCCAGAGGAAGAAGCATTAACTCCCGGAGGACCTTTTTCTCTGCCTCCTTCGTATTTTCGCCCAGTGGAAGTTCGATCCGAAAGGCCGGCTGACGTATCACTTCTCCATAATACTGCTCTGGCCTTCCTGTACTCCGGTTCCGCATATGAGTTTCACATCCTGCCGAGAGCCGCTCCAGCCTTCCGTCTGAGCATTTTTTAAGATGCCTTGCCAGGCGGTAGCATCTCTGATTGTTGGCAAATCCCTGATCCTGTCGGTAGTAGATTACTTTTTTCCCATAGCTGCAAAATACAAGCAGACCTCTTCCTCCATATTCCTGAAAAATGCGGATCAGTGCCTTTGTCTCATTCTCACTTGCAGGCTGCTGATGGATCTTTTTTCTGGTACAGCAGCTGGTAGGAAAATTCAGAGAAGGATCCATCCCTCTTGCATTACAAACAAACTCATCACAGGGAACATCCTGCATTTTCAGCATCTGGCGAAAAATAGGATTACGCACTGCATTGTATCCCCTGCGAAAAATTTCGTAACCATCCGGATTTGCTGATGGAATAATGCAAAGTCTTGTCTTGTCAAGAAGCTTATGTACCTCGTAAAGTTCCTGCAGTGACCATTTACATTCATATGTTTTGCAGTATTCTGCAGCTGCCAGCGCAAGCATGTCCGACATTTTTCCATCCGTACCCGAAAATCCTCCCACACAGAAAATGCAGGATTCTCCATGACCGATCTCGAGCATGGGGATCAATCTTTCGTCATGGCTTTTTCCGATTACCCGAAACTGAGTAAACTCACTGTATCTTTGTGCCAGTTCCCAAAGTGAATAGTATAAAGCCTCATAAGCTTTATCCTGTGCTGTTTCCATTTTTTCTGCCTCCGTTCTTGTCCCATAATTCCCTGCAGATATTTTACTGCACCTACTGCATCTGCTGCTATTATTTATGTATGCCTGAAAGCAGAAAAAAAGAACCGGCTGTTAACACCGATTCCTTTTGTTCACAAAATAATTTAAAATTCCACCGCCAACAATAATCGCCAAAGCCACTGCTACCACTCTCTTAGCTGCCTCCTGCGGAAGCTGTCCCTTTGAGCCAATGGAATCCTCATAAAAAGTCAGCGTATAATTGATTTCATGAGGCGCGCCCATTGCCAGCGTATCCGCAATCACTTCCATCTTGTCATCCATTACTGTGACCGGCACTGTAAAAACCGAATTCCTGCCTTCTTCACTCTCATTGAGGATCTTTTCTTCATTTACGATCATATAATCGTAGTTGGAACTACTCCACTGCAGCTGTGCGTACATCCTGCCATCTTTTACGATCATGAGTGCGGGTGACGTGACACTGGCCTTGCCGCTGCCGCCTTCCAGATCCACCTGAATGGAATATTCGCCATCCTCCATATCTGTCTCCAGGCCTTCACCTGCTGCCAGAACCTGAACCGGGCATAACAGCATCATAGCCAGAAGAAATATAACCATTGTTCGCATCATTTGTTTCATTGTACTGCTCTCCATCTCTTCATATTTGTTTTGCACATATGATATCACTATAGCACACCACCTGTTTTCTGTAAAGAAGTGGATTCTCTGTTGAATTATCGGTCGCTATCCAGTATAATAAAAAGAAATTTGCATACAAAAGAAAGGAAATGAACAGAGATGATCGAAACTAAAAATCTCACAAAAAAATTCGACGATTTTACTGCTGTGGATTCTCTGGATCTTCGCATTGAAACCGGCGAATTTTTTGGTCTTCTCGGTCCTAATGGTGCCGGAAAAACCACCACGATCAGTCTGCTTTCCACTCTGCTCCTGCCTACAGAAGGTCAGATCCTTATTGACGGACAGACACTTGGACGCAACCGACCGGATCTGAAACGCAAGATCAGCGTGATTACACAGGAATATTCCATGCGTCAGGATATGAACATGGATGAGATCATGGAATACCAGGGACGTCTTTACTTTATGCCCCGCAAAGAGATCAAGGCAAAAACTGAAGAGCTTCTTGATTTCTGCGGACTTCTTCCGTTCCGGAAGAGAACAGTGCGCAAGCTTTCCGGCGGTATGAAACGTAAACTAATGGTATGCCGTGCCCTTCTTACCAGCCCGGAGATCCTGCTTCTGGATGAGCCTACAGCAGGTATGGATGCTCTTTCCAGACGACAGATGTGGAATCTTCTCCGCCAGCTTAACGGCAAGAACCTTACCATCCTTCTGACAACCCATTACATGGAAGAGGCACAGTCTCTCTGTAACCGGGTGGCACTTATGGATCACGGAAAACTGGAGGAAATCAACACTCCTGCAGGCCTGATTGAAAGACTTGGTAAATATACTGTAGACCAGGAGACGCCGGAAGGTGCAAAGAGTCACTACTTCCACAGCCGGCCGGAAGCGATTGCTTTTTTGTCATCTCTGGACGGACAGTGCACATTGCGTGAGACAACCCTTGAGGATGTTTTTGTGGAACGGGCCGGAAGACACCTTATGCAGCGTTGATCTGATTACTGCATAAATATACAATTTAATAAGAATGGACGATGAATTATCATGGGAATACTTACTATTTTATGGGAAAAATGGGTGGAATTTCGACGGGATTTCTATAAGATCACGCTGGCAGCCATGATCGCGCCACTGATGTATCTGATTGTTTTCGGAATGGGAATCCAGACTTCTTCCCACGGAGAACCTTATCTGAACTTTCTGATCCCTGGCGTGGTTTCACTGACAACCATGAACGGAAGTTTTAACGCCATTGCACAGAACTTAAATGTGCAGCGTCTTTATGAAAAGGCTTTTGACCAGGTTATGATCTCCCCCACTCCTCTGTGGCAGTTTATTGCAGGCCAGATCATTGGAGGAAGTCTCCGGGGACTTTATGCAGGAGGAATCATCCTTCTCCTGACCATGCCGATTGAAACAGGACTTGTTTTTAACGGTTGGTCGTTTCTGGTAATGTTTCTTAATGGTGCTGTTTTTTCAGCCATTGGTGTTGTGGTTTCTTTCCTTGCCAAAAACCATGCGGATGTTCCGCGTTTTTCCAATTATATTATTATGCCAATGGCATTTCTGTGCAACACTTTCTTCTCAACAGAAAAAATTCCAGGATTTCTTGGAAATTTTGTAGCTGCACTTCCGCTTTCACAGACCAGTCACCTGATCCGCACCATTGCTTCCAGCGGAGCTGTAAATTATATCAGTATTTTAATACTGACCGCTTATCTGGTTGCATTCAGTGTGGCTGCATCCTGGTTTATTTATAAGAAAAAGAATCTTTAAAATCTCAGTACTTTTTTTTCATAACTTAAAAAACACCGGTTACTCCTTTTCAATCAGGAATAACCGGTGTTTTTTTATGTTATCTTACTTGTTCTGTGATCAGATGTCTTTTTTTCTTCTTCTCACGATTACATATCCTCCTGCAAGGATAGAGGCAACTGCAAGGGCAGACATAGTTCCGATCGGTGAATTATCCGCTGTGGAAACAGCATTCTTGGATGTAGTTCCATCGCCGCCGTTGGAGGATGTTGCAGATGCTGCTCCTGCTACAGTTGCATCCGGATCAGAACCTGTCTGGCCATCTGCATTTCCGTTGGATGATCCCGGAGTACCTGTACCAGACGGTGTGATCGTGATCGCTACAGAGCTGAACTGATATACTGCTGACTCGACAGTATCTGTCTCTGTCCACTGACCGCCTGTATAAACCCATTTCTGGAAGAATACATACAGGTTATATGTACCCTGTTTACTAATTCCTTTTGTGGATCCAATCTTCCAGGTACTGTGCTTCTGATCATCTTTCGGATTTGCAGATGTACTCCAGTAGAGTGGCTCCCATTTTACATCGCCCTCTCCTGGATTGGTATTAGTTGTTCCGGCTCCGATTACCTGGAAATCGTAGAATGTATTAGGATAGAATTCCATAGCACTGTTCAGACCTTTTAATATACTCTCGTTTACCTTCGGAGTTACTGGTTTATGGTTATCATCACCTTTAGCCGGACGTTTGCTCTGATCAAATCTTACTTTCTTGATGCCGCTTTCCGCACCTTTGCTTGATTTAATATAGAAATACAGATCAATACCATTATCTGTGTTCAGATCACTCAGATAAATAGTAAAATTCTTATCTTTACTTACTGCCTGTTTATTAGTAATCGCATCTTTCTTCGGAGTATCGGATTTTCCGTCAGATCCGCGTTCTGCCCATGTGTAGTAGCATGTACCTGTAACATTTGTACGAAGTGTTACAGATGCAGAATCGTGTGCAGTCCACTGAAATCCCGTCCATTTCACTTCGACGTTAGCAGCTGGTGTTGCTGTAGGTTTCTTGGTCGGCTTCGGTGTTGCCGTCGGTTTCTTGGTTGGTGTTGCTGTTGGTTTCGGTGTTGCCGTCGGCTCTGTCGGTGTAGTCGGAGTTGGCTCTTTTACTGCAGACAGCTTACCTGTAGCTGCATCTACTGTAAACTTCGTTGTATCCCCCTCATACCGGGATGCAAGATTCTTAAGAGCTGCCGCAAATACATCTGTATCTGTCAGATCATCAGCCTTGGTGATCACTGTAAGATCTGCTGCCGGACTCTCCACAGAAAATCCGATCTTTGCCTGATCTGTGATCTCTCCCTTCACTTCGATCTTTCCTTCGCCTGAAAGAATGATATTGGCTGGAGTTGTACCGTCTGCTTTGGTATTACCTGTGATGCTCGGCTCTAAATCTGTTGCTCCTTCACCTTTCTTCACGGAAATTGTACCTGTACTGTATACAGCTCCGTTGTCACATTTATTACCGGTGATCGTACCACCTGTGATCAGAACGCTTCCGCCTTCATTGAAAATAGCAGCTCCTCTTGCAGTTGTATTGTTATTGGCAAGAGTTACGCCTGTTGTCAGGGAAAAATTCGCTCCTGCTGCAACATGGACCAGAGAGCCCTCTGCTGCTGAATCGTCCGTAACAGATCCGTCTACAGTCAGTGTTCCTACTGTTGTATCTGTCTCAGTGGCATCCTTCTTAGCCATATAGAGTGCACTGGCGGCACTTACTTCAAATAGATTGCCCTTGAAGCTGTCTGCACGTTCAATAGACGCCTGAGTGTCTGCTCCTAAGATAGCAATACTCTTATTCGCCGGGATCGTTACGGAACCTGTAAGCTCGATTGTTCCGCTGATCACGATTTTGGCCGGCTCAGCCTCTGTAACTGCAGTTGTAGAAGTGTCAACAGCTGTCGCAGCTTCGATTGCTGCATGAAGTTCTGCCTCTGTAGTAACGATCGTTCCTTTTTCTGCGGCTTCTTTCGCAGCGGCTTCTGCTGCGGCCTGTGCTTCTGCCTGTTTCTGTGCCTCTGCTTCTGCTGCGGCCTGTGCTTCTGCCTCTGCCTGCGCTTCTGCTGCAGCCTGAGCTTCTGCCTGTTTCTGTGCCTCTGCTTCCGCCGCGGCCTGTGCTTCTGCTGCAGCCTGTGCCTCTGCTTCCGCTGCGGCAGTGTCGTCCGTATTATCTGCAGTATCTTCAGCATCTGTATTATCGTCTGTGACCTGCGCCTCTGCGGCCACTGACCCAGCTCCTGTATCTTCAGCAGCAAAAGCTGCGGCAGGTGCCATTCCAACTGTCATGGAACCGGCAAGCAGGACTGCAAAAAGTTGCTTTTTTTTCATTTTTATATGTCCTCCTGTTATGAGTTAGTCTGTCTAAATCAATAATTAAAAAAAGTATAGCACAACGCTGAAAAAAAGTAAAGCGGACACAAAAATCCGCTCCACATCTCCCTTGCCGGCCTAATCTCTTACGGACGAACCTGTCCGCTTCCGTAAATAATATATTTGGTTGTTGTCAGGGCAAGAAGTCCCATCGGCCCTCTTGCATGAAGTTTCTGGGTGCTGATTCCAATCTCCGCACCGAAACCGAATTCGTTTCCGTCTGTAAATCTGGTAGATGCGTTTACATAAACTGCTGCTGCGTCCACCTCATCCAGAAATTTCTGGGAATGTGCATAATCGTTGGTGATAATCGCCTCCGAATGCTTGGTATTGTATTTATTGATATGGGCAATGGCATCATCTACAGAATCTACCACTTTTACAGAAAGTATGTAATCCAGGTACTCAGTTCCCCAGTCTTCCTCTGTTGCAGCAACTGCTCCTGGCATCAGCTCACCCGCATCTTTATCTGCACGCACTTCCACATGCTTCTCCTTCAGACGTTCTGCCAGTACCGGAAGGAAAGCATCCTTCACCTTACGGTTTACAAGAAGAGATTCACAGGCATTGCATACGCCAACTCTCTGAGTTTTGGCATTGATCACAATATCTGCTGCCATCTGAAGATCAGCTGTCTCATCTACATAGATATGGCAGTTACCTGTTCCAGTCTCAATGACAGGAATGGTACTCTGGTTCACAACAGCCTTGATGAGACCTCTTCCGCCACGCGGGATCAGAACATCTACATACTGGTTCATTTTCATAAATTCCGCAGCTGTCTCTCTGGAAGTGTCTTCTATCAGCTGGATTGCATTCTCAGTGATCCCGGCAGAAACAAGTGCTTCACGGATACACTTCACAATGGCTGTATTGGAATGAATAGCATCACTTCCGCCTTTCAGGATTACAACATTTCCGGTTTTAAAACAAAGCCCGAAAGCATCAGAAGTTACATTTGGACGTGCCTCATAGATAATTCCGATCACACCAAGAGGAACCCTTTTCTGTCCGATCAGAAGTCCGTTCGGACGTTTCTTCATGCCTGTCACCTCACCGATAGGATCTTCCAGTCCTACAAGCTGGCGAAGGCCATCTGCCATTCCCTCGATCCTGCCTGCATTCAACATCAGTCTGTCGATCAGGCCTTCCGGCATCTGGTTATTTTTTCCGTTCTCAACATCCAGCGCATTGGCTTCCAGGATCTCTTCTGTGTGGTCTACAAGTGCCTGTGCTACAGTCTCAAGTGTTCTGTTCTTGTCATTTGTGGAAAGGTTCCGAAGGACGACTTCTGCATTCTTTGCATTTTGTCCTAATTTTTCAAGTATTTCATTCATTTCCAAATATTCCTGCCTTTCTTACTGTTATTACAGCAGTTTTTACTGTACGTCGCGGTATACCTTCTCCTCTGTCACGATCACCTGCGGACGGATATCCGTAGGCTCTGTAGGAACTACCGAAAGAATCTGGAAAGAAAATCCCACGGCTACGCGGCTGATTCCCGGATGTTTCTCAAGGAAACGGTCATAAAAACCTCCGCCATAACCAACACGGTTGCAGTTCACATCAAAAGCAACTCCCGGCATGACCATCATAGCAGCTTCCCAGGAAACCGTCTCACCGTCTTCCTTTGGCTCCGGTATCCCAAAGTAACCGGATTCCAGCTGGGAAAAATCAGTCAGCTTATAAAACACCATGTCTTTCCCGAATACCTTGGGAACTGCCACTTCCTTGCCGTCTTTCCAGGCCTGCTCAATGATATAGCGGGTGATGACTTCATGGTTGTAATCTGCATATGCCATAATCCGCTCCGCCTCTTTATATTCAGGAAGAGCTGTCAGCGTCTCTGTGATCACGCGGCTTTTTTTCTGAATCCATTCATCAGTATGCTCTTTTCTTGCCTTGAAGATTTTTTTTCTAATTTCCTTTTTTTCTTCCATATTTTTCTCCCAGATTGGTAATGCTTCCATCTTTTTCTTTAATATCGATATTATTCAGATGTGCACGCAGGCTGCCTTTTACCGCATCCAGATATTCCCTTCGAAGTTGGGCCTGTTCAACTTTCTCCTCTTCTGTAAGGCCTACACTCTTCTGCTTATGTGCCAGTGCATTGATTCTATCGATCTTGATATTGTCCATCATAGTAAAACCGTCTCCTCTTTTTTCTATCTGAAAATTATTCTTACAGTAATTTCTCAATATAATCAATCAGGAAAAATTCTTCCTTCTTGCTTCCTACAAACAAAGTTCCGCAGCTCTTGCCATCCACGATCCTGTGAATGTTGTGGAAATCGTTTCCGTTTGCAATGACCATATCAGCTCCCGCTGCTGTGGCAATGATAGCAGCTGTAAGCTTGGTTGCCATTCCACCGGTTCCTACGTTGCTTCCTGTTGAGGACTTGCCAAGTTTACGCATATTATCATCCATGTTCTCTACAATGTCAATAAATTCTGCATCAGGATTGGAATTGGGATCATCTGTGAAAAGTCCGTCAATATCAGACATCAGAATCAGAAGATCTGCACCGATCAGAGCGGCAACTACTGAAGAAAGAGTATCATTATCTCCGAATTTTACAAGATTCTGAAACTCATAGGAAGATACGGAGTCGTTCTCATTTACGATAGGAATAACGCCTACTGCAAGAAGCTCATTAAACGTATTCTGGGCATTTCTGCGGTTTGTGTTATTGACCATGGTGTTCTTGGTCATAAGGATCTGCGCCACCATCTGGTTATATTCGCCAAAAAGTTTCTGGTAAATGGTCATCAGTCTGGCCTGCCCTACTGCCGCACATGCCTGTTTCTTCTCAAGTTCTGCCGGTTTTCCCTTCATCCCAAGAGCTGCTGCCCCTACAGCAATGGCTCCGGAAGATACCAGGACTACGTCCTTACCCTGGTTGTGAAGATCGCTGATCTCTCTTGCAAGGATCTCCAGCTTGCGAAAATCCAATCTTCCTGTCTCAGCATGAATCAAGGAAGAAGATCCGATCTTGATTACGATGCGTTTCTTATCTTTCAGTCGTTCTCTGTAATTTGCATTCATGTTCTTTGTTTCTCCTGATATCTGTTATTTATTGCATGATCCGGACAATTGTTCCATTGCCCGGATCGTTCTTTTTATAATATAAATTTACTGATATGTGATGGAATCAATCCGGTCATTCTGCACGATCTCTACCCATGTCGTACCCTGATTCAGACAAATCTCCTGTTCATTTTTGTCATAGTAATGGGTGATCCCCCACGGAGAATCTTTCTCCCAGCGGATATCAATTGCCTTTCCTTTTGTGATAAACCTGCCTTCGCCGCCGGAAATCGCATCAATATTCAGATATCCGTTAGCATCGTAAGCCGGACAGGACGAATACTGCAAAATGATGTTATCGCAGGTAAGCTGTTTATCATCCAGTTGGTCCACATGTTCCTTTCCAAACTGGAAGCGCTTATATTCACCGGATGCCTCATCATACTCATACCATGGATGATTATCTGTAAAATTGTCAAGCTTTACAAGATTTGCAGTGATGCCATCTGCAGGAACTGTCTCTGCACCATCCTCTGCAAAAAGATAATGGCCTGTATAATCTTCCGTATATTCCTGACTGTATTTCATCGCCTCAATGCCTGCCTGAAGATGCGCCGCATCAGTATAGGCATTATGCGGCGGTTTCCTGTCCGTTGTGCGGAAGAAAGCCAGATTCCCCATCTTGATCCCGTTCAGATTATCGATTACATGCTGATCCAGATAAGGAAGGGCATAGGCTGCCTGTCCGTAATGTGCATAGATCGCATTGAATTCATTGGCATAGAAGAGATAATAATCACGGCAGCTTCGGACAGAGCCGATTCTTTCCAGATCATCATAATCCTCGAGAATTCCCATAAGACGGGTAATATTTCCTTCCACAGGTGCTTCATAAACAACACCTGCATGACCAATTCCGCTCTGCGGTGCTCCGGAGCTGTTATTGCCCATCATTACTGCAACAGGTCTCCGGCGGCCGATACTCTCTGGAACATTCTCACCTGTAAGATAGCTCTTTACCTGGGTTTCCGTCTGGTTCTCCTTATTCGGGACAAAACCTACCAGATCCTGCTGTGCCCCAAATACAGGGGCTGTCTGGGTCATGCACACACATGCCACCATGATACCTGTCAGAACACCTGTCTTTCTCATTCTCATATATTACCTCCTTCAATCTGATTTAGGATCTTAAAAGAAACACTGCGTATGTTTCCTGCTATCCATCTGGGGGTTATCGATTGATTCCAAGCTCCTTAAGAGCTGAGGCCTGTTTGGCCTCCATAACTTTTGCTTCGTCTTCTGTCATATGATCATATCCAAGGAGATGAAGCATACTGTGCGCTACCAGGAAGCAGAACTCCCTTGTCACACTGTGTCCGTATTCCTCTGCCTGCGCAAAAACCTTCGGAACAGAGATCATGATATCTCCAAGAAGAAGCTCATCGCTGTCCAGGTCAAAATAAGACTCGTCCTCTTCCACAACAGAATAATCTGCCGGAGTCTCAAAAGGGATCATGGGAAATGACAGGACATCTGTAGGTGCCTGGATATTCCTGAATTCTGTGTTAACTCTCTTGATCTCCTCGTTATCTGTAAGGACAAGATTCACCTGTCCGTCATATGGACATTTCTCCATCTCAAGAACCTTATCTGCAACCTGGGATGCCAGTGCTGCATAATCGATGCCAAGTTCCTGATCTGTCTCATATTCGATATTTATGGTCATCTTCTGTACTCCTTGTTCTTTATCGCGTACCTGTCATCTTTACGGGATTTCACAGGTTTCTGTTTCTTCTCATAATCATCATAAGCCTGTACGATCTGCTGCACAAGCGGGTGACGCACAACATCCTTGCTGGTCAGCTGGCAGAAACCGATATCATCGATCTTCTTCAATACTTTCATTGCCACATCCAGACCGGACTGTGCATCCTTTGGAAGATCCTTCTGGGAAGCATCACCTGTGACGATCACCTTGGATCCAAAACCGATTCGGGTCAGGAACATCTTCATCTGTGCGGGTGTGGTGTTCTGCGCCTCATCCAGAATGATAAAAGCATTATCCAACGTACGTCCTCGCATGTAAGCAAGAGGAGCCACCTCAATTAGACCTTTCTCCATATTCCTGGCAAAACTGTCTGCTCCCATGATCTGATAAAGTGCATCATAAAGAGGGCGGAGATAAGGGTCTACCTTACTCTGAAGATCTCCCGGAAGAAATCCCAGCTTCTCTCCAGCCTCGATGGCAGGTCTTGTAAGGATGATCCTGGAAACCTCCTCATTACGGAAAGCAGTGACTGCCATAGCCATGGCAAGATATGTCTTACCTGTTCCTGCAGGTCCTACACCGAAAACGATCATCTTCCTGCGGATCTGCTCCACGTAATCCTTCTGTCCCATGGTTTTGGGCTTAATGGGCCTTCCCTGTATCGTGTTGCATATAAAATCTTTATCAATCTCCTCCATCACGGAGCCTATCTTCTCCATGGCAAGGGAGAGTGCATAATTCACATTCTGCTGTGTGATGGTGTTGCCCCTTCCCGCAAGAGTGTTCAGTTCCTCTACGATTGCCTTCGCCTGCAAAGCTCCCTCCTGGCTTCCCAGGATCTTCAGAGAACCATCGCGGAAAATCATCGTTACGTTCAGGGTTCGTTCAATCAGCTTCAGATGCTCGTCAAACTGTCCGAAAATATTCGCCTGGCGGTCTGCCGGCACATCCACATATAATTCGATAATGCTGCTAGCCATCCTCTGGTGTCCTTTCTTTTGGCTGTGTCTTTTTTTCCGTGGAGGCTTCTCTTCCGGTCTTCTCGATAACGCAAAGAGTCCCTCTGCTGACACAGTCCTGATGATTTATTTCTATTTTAACATTATTTTCAGATATTTGAACCCCCTTTTGTATTAATTTTTCTTCATAAATATAAAGCTTCTGAATCGCCTGTTTTTTTGCCGCCTGCTCTGTAAGAGTTTCCTTTTTCAGTGTATACTCCTGAACCATAATAGTTCCCGCCAGCAGCGGAAGCCTGAAATTCTCCGTGATCCTGGCCGGATATTCCTGGATCAGCCGGTCTTCTTTTTTCTTTTCACCGGGAGACAGATCCAGCCGCAGGTTTCCTATCTGCAGGAAAAAAAATTTCTTTGCTTTTCCAGTGGAAACTTTTTTCTCAACGTCCAGCGGAAACGTGTCGTAATACGAAACTTTATGCCGGATGTAAATATCTGCATCTGCATGAACGTATTCGTACCGCATTACTTCCTGGCTGTCATCCGTGATATTTAAGATCCCGGAAACAAGTTCCTGTCCTCTTTCCACAGAATCCCCTTCTTTTACAAGAGGCGTCCCCCTGCGAGTGACAATTTTTTCCACAGTGCCTTCCACCTCCGAAAAAAGGCTGCAGGAGTCTTCCTCTTTCTGCTCCTTAGGAGGGAGTGTACCTTCCCTGATCTCAAAGATCAGCTGAGTTCCCGAAAGCTTCGCGGATACCCAGGTGATCTCCGGAAATTTTCTCCGCATAGCTTCTGCAAGGCTGGTACATCGAATCTTTCTTTTGCTCATTCCATATGTGATCCCTTCTTCTTCCAGAAACTGCAGAAGCTGCTGTGTAGGATTCATAACATTCCCCTCAATATGTATATTCCACAGTCTTCCGGAAAGAAAAATAAATACGCAGACCGCCAGTAAAAGCCCGGACAGAAGCATTTTATGCCGGCTGGCAGCCAGAAGCCAGAAAACAGGGCCTTTTTTCCGGAGGATATGGATATGTACGCCGGTTTTTCGCCGAAGGGGACTGATCTTTCGGAAATCTTTCACTTTCAGGGTAGCCTGAAATTCTTTTTCCCCGGTTCTTATAATCTTTCGAAGTTCCATATCCCTGCCTCTGCAGAGATTCAGAAAACGCTCGCACTGTTCGCCTATGACGGACACCCGCACAAAACCTGGGATCATTTTTTCCGCCCCTCCTCCAGAATCATACTCTCGATCCGCCCGCGGATACACATTTCAAGTTTCGTGTAATTGACGATCTCCAGCCTTTTTCCAGAGATAACCATCCGGCCGGATGCTGTAAGGACCACGATCTGTTCTCTGGTACAGCTTAAGATACTCCGATAATTTTCGATCAATGCCTGGCGTTTTCCTGTGAGGATCACCTGGGTCTCCCGAAAGACAGTCTCACCGGGAAGTTCCAGCATTTTCATTATTTTTCCCATAAAAAATCCCCCGGCCTTTATCACTAATCTATGCCGGAGGATCTGACAGTATGTATTTTTCGGGCGAATGCCTTAAGACTGTTATTTCCGGAGCAACACCATGGAAAACCAGAGAATGGTATTTCCACCAAGATTATACTCCATCTGCTCTCTCTCTACGATTTCATTTGCCACAACACCATAGCTTTCCAGACAAGGGTGCATGTGTTCCGGAAAACGGCAGGGTTTGCCATCCAGATAAGCGCATCGTTCACAGTAATCGCAGGATTCTGTGGAAAGGATGAAGGTTTCATATCCTTCTTCTTTAAAAAAATCTCCAACCTTCTCTGTAAGCTCTTCATGGGCTTTTCTTGTTGAAAGCATCTCTTCCATGTTCATAATATCTGATACTTCCGCAACACTTGAAAAGAAGATCGCCTTGGAATAGCTGTGGATCTTTTTCTCACATTCCGGCAGCTCTCCCACTGCCGGTGGACAGGCCCAGGTACTTCCGTAGCGCTCACATTCCTCCCTGCAGATTGTCCGCACACGTTCATGTACAGAAACATCCGCTGCATTTAAAAGCCTGTACTCAAAAATCGGATACTGGGCTATAAATTCTTCAAATTTCTCTTTGATATCCATATTCAGATGATCTCCTGTTCTCCAAAAAGGCTCATCACAGCTGCCTCATAATCTCCGAAATGCTGAGACTTTTTGATCTTTTTCAGATATTTTGCGTAATTTGTAAATCCTGGAGCCATGTAGCTCCACAGTTCTTTCATGCGAAACAGTACATTTCGTTCTCCTGAAAGATATTCCTGATAATCGTGGTAGATGCGGTCATGGAACTGGCGCATTTTCTGCTTGTAAGTTTCCTGGCGGTTGAAATTCTCCTTATTTCCGCCTGTTCTCATAATCTCATCCAGAAGATACGGCCTGGCGATCACACCACGTCCGTACATAAAGCTGTCTGCATCTGGAAACTTTACCCTGATTTCCTGATATGCTTCCACAGAAAAAATATCCCCGTTATATCCCAGGGGAACCGTTAATTTCTCCTGTGCATTCTGAAACAGTTCATATCTTGGTGTGCCCTTGTAATGATCCTTCAGAAGACGTGGATGGATGATCAGTTCTTTTACAGGATATTTTGCATAGATGTCAAGAAGACGTTCCCAGTCCTCCTCATAGTCAGTCCCCACTCTTGTCTTGATGGAAATCTCCATATCTGTTCCTTTAAAGATCTCATCCAGGAATCTGTCCAGTTTATCCGGCTCTCCCAGGAAACCCGCACCTTTTCCCTTGGCTGTCACAGTACCGGAAGGGCATCCCAGGTTCAGATTCACTTCTTTATGGCCGTATTCATCCCGAAAAATATGGGCTGTTTTGATAAAATCTTCTGCATTGTTGGTAAGGATCTGTGGGATCACAGGCAGATTTCCATTCGTATCCGGGGATATTTCTTTTATTTCTTTACTGCTTAGTCTCTTGTTTGGCTTGGCAGTGATAAACGGGGTAAAATATTTATCCATGGGATAAAAACAATCATGATACGCATTGCGGTAAACCCAGTTGGTAACACCCTCCATTGGTGCCATATAGTTTTTCATCACTGCTCCTCCTTGATGCGAAAATAGATCTGCTTTCTTCCACCGCTGCCTGTAGGGATCCTGCCAACCTCATAATTTCCCAGTGATTTGATAAATGGAGTAAGCTTGGAGTAACCATAATTACGCACATCAAAATCAGGCAGACGTTTTCCCAGCTGATCCCCCAGCTGACCGGAGGAAAGCCAGCCTTCCTCATCTGAAAACTTCTCGATAATGGCATTGATAGCCTTACGCACACGTTTGAGATCTTTATTCTTTTTAGATCCGGAACTGTTCTGCTTGCTGCCATTATTTCCGGCTTTTTTCGCCTCTGCTGCTGTTGCCTGGGCTTCTTTCTTCTCCTCTTCCTGCTGGTTGCGGTAAAGAAGATCCAGATATTTAAACTGGTTGCAGGCAGAGATAAATGGTTTCGGTGTTTTCTCCTCGCCCATTCCCAGTACCAGCATCCCGGATTCCCGAAGTCTTGCTGCCAGGCGGGTGAAATCGCTGTCTGATGAGACAATACAATATCCATCCACATTTCCGGAATATAGGATATCCATAGCGTCAATGATCATTGCCGAATCCGTAGCGTTCTTGCCTGTTGTGTAGCTGTACTGCTGGATAGGGATAATAGAATCCTCCAGGAGGACTTTTTTCCATGAGGAAAGACGGGCACTTGTCCAGTCCCCGTAAATTCTCTTGTATGTTGCGATTCCGATGTTGGCTACCTCATCCACGATGATCTTGATGTATTTATCTGATATATTATCTGCATCGATCAGTATTGCAATTCTTAATTCGTTGTCCATAAATCCAACCTTTTCTATATGATATATGCCGTATGCCAGCTCCGCTCCGGCATCGTTCCTGTTCAGTATAGCCGAAATACCGTTTTAAGTCAAACCATCTGCAGTCACGTAAAACATAAAAATCCTTCCGTCATTCAGTACATAAATACAAGCGGAAGGATTTCATTCTATTATATTTTTTTAATGCTCCAGCATGATCTTCAGTATCTCTCTGTCTGTCTCTTTCATTCCATCCTTACCGATCTGACCCACACAGCTGATAGTCTCTGCAGTTTCTTCCTGAAGGATTCCTGTATATGGCGCATAGGACTGACCGTTCATAGCCAGATGATGTGCCAGAAAAGCTGCATCCAGGCTGGCTGCGATCTTTGCAGCACAGGAAATCTTTGCGCCATCGCAGATGATTCCCGGAATATTGGCCAATGTGTTCTCAATGGTCTTTTTGATCTGGGAAATGCTTCCTCCTACCATGTAGGTGATAGCTGCACCTGCTGCACAGGAGGCAGACACTGCACCGCAGAATGCAGAAAGCTTACCAATATAATGTTTCTGGTAAACAGTCAGAAGATTGGAAAATACCAGTGCCCGGTAAAGACTGTAATCCGGCAGTTCCATCTCTCTTGCATAAACGATCAGCGGCACAGAACAGGAAATGCCCTGGTTTCCGCTTCCGGAGTTGATCACAACCGGCATGTCACAGCCTCCCATTCTTGCCTCAGAAGCTGCTGCTGTAAGGCTTCTCATTCTGGTAAGCATATCATGGGAGTAATTTTCACGGATCACACGGCCGATGCCAAGACCGTATTTTCCGGTCATTCCTTCATGGGCAATAGCCATGTTGCTTCGAATCTGGGTATCCAGAAGTTCTCTGACATCCGAAAGATCCACTGTATCTGCGAATTCCCGGATATTCTCCAGATCCAGCAGTGTGCGGTCTGCCTCTTCTTTTTCTTCCTGAGCCTGATCCGCATCAAGAAGGACCTCTTTGTTCTTAATGATCTTTGTTACATTGATATGGTCATATTTGATCTCCAGGCTGACGCTGTCTTCTCCTGCTTCCATCTCAATGATAATGTGAAGAACAACCGGCGTGTCAAGAAGTTCTACTTTACAGATATCCTTATCCAGAAGCTCTTTGCAGCGTTTCCGTCCTTCATCTGTCACTTTGGAAAGTACCTCCATATCAAGAGAAGCATCTCCGGCAACTGCACCAAGAACAACGCCTGCAGGAATTCCCTTTAAGCCCCCGGAATTGGGGATGATCACACAGCGGACATTCTTGATAATATTTCCGCTGCATTTTGCCACGATGCGCTCTGGCTCTTTTCCCAGAACTTCTCTGGCTCTCGCAGCTCCGTAAGCCAGGGCGATCGGCTCTGTACAGCCCATGGCCGGGATCATTTCCTCTCTGAGGATGGAAAGATAGTTATCGTATATATGTTTGTTCAACTTTTTTCTTTTCCTTTCTCATATTTATGACATGCCACCATATGCCCTGGTTCCACCTGCTGAAGATGTGGTGTCTCCATTTTGCACCGTTCCTCGCACCACGGGCAGCGGTTATGGAACCTGCATCCGCTGATAGTTCTTGACTGAACACCAGTATCTGTAACGATCTGATCCAGCGTTTTTACTCTTGGATCTGGCACCGGGATGGATGAGATCAGCATTTTTGTATAAGGATGCAACGGATTGGAATACAGTTTGTCTGCATCTGCAATCTCCATAAGATTTCCCAGATAAAGCACTCCGATCTCATCGCAGATCTTCTGTACAACCTGAAGCTGATGGCTGATAAACAGATAAGTAAGGCCGTATTTCTCCTGAAGATCCTGAAGCATCTGAACGATCTGCGCCTGCAGGGAAACATCCAGTGCAGAAATCGGCTCATCACAGACTACAAACTCCGGCTGCACGGAAAGTGCTCTTGCAATGGAGATTCTTTGTCTCTGTCCGCCGGAAAACTCATGAGGATATTTCAGAAGATCCTGTTCTTTCAGTCCTACAACACGGATCAGTTCTTTTGCACGGTCTTTTCGTTCTTTTGGAGTATACATCTTGTGGATCTCCATAGGCTCACAGATAATATCCTGCACTGTATGGCTTGGGTCCAGGGATGAATACGGGTCCTGGAAAACAGACTGCATTTTTTTACGATATGGAAGAAGCTCTTTTTCTCCCATGTTTCCGATCTCTGTGCCCTCGTAAAGGATTTCACCGCCTGTTGGCTTATGATATCTTAAGATTGCTTTTCCAATGGTGGATTTGCCGCTTCCGGACTCCCCTACCAGGCCAAATGTCTTTCCTTTTTCAATAGAAAAGCTTACTTCATCTACTGCTTTCAGGATGCCCGGCTTGAATGACAGAAGTTTCGGAGATTTCTGTTTAAAATACACTTTCAGATCTTTTACTTCAATTAATGGCTTGCTCATTTGTTCTCCTCCCTCCTGTGACAGAGGATACGATGCCCCTCTGCAGCTTCATAATATTTCGGAAGACAGGCCTCACAGGTCTTATCTGCATATTTGCAGCGGTTGAGGAATGGACAGAGATTTCCGCTTCCGTCAGAAATATCTCTTTCAAGAAACTGCTCAAACGTTCCGCCTACACGTGGCATGCTGGCGATCAGTGCCTGTGTATACGGATGTCCCGGACGGAGAAAAATCTCTTCCACGGTTCCTTCTTCCACCACATAGCCGCCGCACATAACTGCTACACGCTTGCAGGTCTGTGCCACAACGCCCAGATCGTGAGTGATCAGGATGATACTCATATTGTTCTTTTTCTGCAGTTCCAGAAGGAGATGCAGGATCTGTGCCTGAATAGTAACATCCAGAGCCGTTGTCGGCTCATCTGCGATCAGAACCTTCGGATTGCTGCTCATGGCCATGGCGATCATCACACGCTGGCGCATACCGCCGGAAAGTTCGTGGGGATAGCTGCGCATTGCTTTCTCCGGGTCTGTGATGCCGACAGCTGTGAGAAGCTCCAGCACACGGGCTTTTGCCTCTTTTTTGTTCATATCTGTATGACGGCGGATCAGCTCCACCATCTTGCTTCCAACTGTATAAACAGGATTCAGCGCGGAAAGGGAATCCTGAAAGATCATGGCGATCTCGCCGCCCCGGATCTTACGAAGCTCGGCCTCGTTTTTTTTCAGGATATCATCGCCTTTAAACAGGATCTCTCCACCCTTGATCTTACAGTTGGATGGACCCAGACGGAGAATGGATTTTGTTGTCACACTTTTTCCGCTTCCTGACTCTCCTACAATGCCGAAGAAATCGCCTTCTTCAATGGCAAAACCTGCATCTTTTACTGCCTGTGCCTCTCCAAGATCTGTAAAGAAAGACACTTTCAGATTTTTTACTTCCAGTAATTTTTCCATTTATGATGTCCTCCTTACTTAGGCTCGAATACTTTTCGCAGAACCTCACCCAGATAATTAAAGCTGATAACTGTGATCAGGATCAGGATTCCAGGGAAAATTGCAAGGTACGGTGCCTGCTGGATGTAACGCTGAGCATTGCTGAGCATGCTTCCCCAGGAAGCTGTCGGCGGCTGGATTCCCAGGCCGAAAAAGCTTAATGCAGATTCCATGAGAATAGCATTTGCAATGTTCATCGTTGCAGCTACAATGATCGTCGGCATGATATTCGGAAGGATGTGATGGATGATCGTAGCAATTTTTTTCTGTCCGGAGATTTTTGCGTAGACTACATATTCCCTCTCATTAAGGGAAATCGTCTCACCGCGGACGATCCTGGCAATGTTCATCCAGGTCAGAAAACCAATGATCAGGACAATATTCTGAAGTCCGGGTTTCAGGAATGCATTCATAACGATCATGATCAGGAATGTAGGCAGGCTCATCAGAGCATCAACAAGACGCATCAGTACTGCATCCACGGTTCCACCCACAAAGCCGCTGACAGAACCAATGACCACACCAAGGGCTGTGGAAAGCACCATGGAAAGAAATCCCACCAGAAGGGATGCTCTTCCTCCGTAAATACAGCGGGCCAGATAATCCCGTC
>ERZ1673737.981-NODE-981-length-31014-cov-6.472948_pt1 | contig 31014 bp, 30 predicted proteins | sample MGYA00580211_ERZ1673737 | MGnify/ENA primary metagenome ERZ1673737 (study PRJEB41218, sample SAMN15661789) | gut metagenome | host: Homo sapiens | place: Canada: London | collected 2015-08-20/2019-03-30 | study: EMG produced TPA metagenomics assembly of... | reverse complement strand
TCTGTCCCTTTTGCGCTTTTCGTCATGTTCACTATCTTTAAGTCTTCAACACATAGCGTGGCTTTTGCTTATTTCTGTGTAAAGCTTATGCAAGTGGTCATTACGAATGTTTGACTTTCTTCTTGTGAAGTCTTGAAATTCTTTCTGCATGTTCTTATGGTTTTGTGTACCCAAAATTTAATAAAGCTATTACTATTAATTTACTCTAAAAATAGCTCTATATATATAAAAGCTTAGCTGTTGCAAATTTTAAGTAATAAAAAGTACGATCAAAAAACGGCTCTAAGCCTGAGCCTAGAACCGTCTTATTTTACTTAATACTTATTAGTGCTTTTGCTTTTGATCGTTAATAGCTCTAATACGGCTAGGTAAAGAGTATAAACGAATAAAGCCTTCAGCATCAGCCTGAGAATAAACATCGTCAGCACCGAAGGTTACGAAGTCAAAATTAAAGAGAGAATTCGGGGAATCCTTCTGAATAATATCAATATTACCCTTGTAAAGCTTAACTACAACCTTACCGTTTAAATCTTGAGCTAAGTTATCAGCAGCGGCTAATAAAACTTCACGTAAACGAGTGAACCAGCGGCCATCATAAACTAATTGAGCAAACTCAACAGCTAAATGCTCACGGAATACACGAACAGACTTATCTTCAACTAACTGCTCAATGGCACGTAAAGCCTTCCAAATAATGGTTCCACCCGGAGTTTCATAGCAACCACGAGACTTCATACCAACTAAACGGTTCTCAGTAATATCAATACGACCAACACCATGACGAGCACCGATAGTATTTAAGGTATCAATGATCTTGAAAGGAGACATTGCCTCGCCATTGATAGCAGTAACAAAACCCTTTTCAATGGTTAACTCAAAAGTCTCAGGAGTATCCGGGGCCTTCTCAGGATCGGTAGTCCATACCCAAACATTCTCAGAAGGAGCATTCCAAGTGTTTTCTAACTCACCACCTTCAGTAGAGATGTGTAAACAATTGGCATCACGGCTATAGATCTTCTTTAAGGTAGCCTTACAAGGAATATTACGAGCCTCAAGATAAGCTAATAACTCTTCGCGAGACTGCATATCCCAAATACGCCAAGGAGCAATAACATCTAATTGTGGAGCTAAAGCGGAAACAGCACTTTCAAAACGAACCTGATCATTACCCTTACCAGTAGCACCATGAGCGATTGCATCTGCGCCCTCAGCTAAAGCACAATCAACCATTGCTTTAGCGATTACAGGTCTTGCAATAGCTGTACCTAAGAGGTATTCACCCTCATAGATAGCACCCGTCTTCATAGCCTCAAATACATAATCACGGACAAACTCTTCACGTAAATCCTTTACAATGCACTTGCTAGCACCAGACTGAATAGCCTTCTGCTCAACGCCTTCTAAATCATCGCGCTCTTGACCGACATCAGCGACGAAACAAATAACCTCACAGTCACCATAGTTTTCTTTTAACCACGGTACAATAGTGGAGGTATCCAAACCACCTGAATACGCTAAGACTACTTTTTTATAGTGCTTGTTCTCGTGTTTTAACATGTTTTTATATTCCTCAAGGATAAAACTTAAATAAGTTTAGCAAGTACTGCCATGTGAATATGTAAACGATTCTCAGCCTCATCGAAAACGACAGACTTCTCACCATCCATGACCTCATCGGTAATCTCATAATTACGATGAGCCGGCAGACAATGTAAAACGATCTGAGCTCCAGCTCTCTCTACAAGGTTTTGATTGATTTGATAAGGCATATATTTCTTCTTGACAGTATCAAGTGGAGTATTATCTCCCATAGAAACCCAAGTGTCAGTATAAACGACATCCATATTCTTAATATTTTCAATATCGTTTCTAACCTCAAGCTTACAACCATTTTTATTGGCAATTTCGCTAGCTTTAGAGAAAATCTGCACATCAGGGCCACTGCCTTGAGGGCAGAAGCAACTAACATTAACACCCAATATAGAGCCGGCAACTAATAAAGAATTAGTAACATTATTACCATCACCAACATAGGCTAAATTAACGCCTTTTAATTTACCTAAATGCTCTCTAACAGTCATATAGTCAGCCATAGCCTGAGCTGGATGGTAGAGATCAGATAAGGCATTGATTACAGGAACGCTACCATACTGAGCTAATTGCTCTAAAGTATTTTGAGCATAAACTCGGCCAACTAAACAATCCACCCAACGGCATAAATTACGTGCATAATCGCCGATGGTCTCACGCTTGCCTAACTCACCGTTTTGCAAATCTAAGTACACACCGTGTCCGCCTAAACGGTAAAAAGCTAATTCGAAGGTAGTGCGTGTTCTTAAAGAAGGCTTCTCAAACATAATTGCACCACTACGGCCTTTAAGAACCTCGCTATACTTAGTAGGGTCTTTCTTCATGGCGGATGCGGTATCAATAATGTCGAGGTATTCGTCCTGGCTAAATTCAAAGCCGGTTAAAAGATGACGCATATGCAAACTCCGTAATTCTATGCATCGAATAAAGATCATAATGGCATTTTAATGCCTTAACTTAGATCTTAATATCTTATCAGAAACAATGAATATGCGGATCATAAATAAATTTTGATCCGCATAAGTGCAAAATTATAAAAATCCCAAACGTCTTAAAGCTAAAGTTAGACATGCAATAGATCTTGATTCCGTTAATACAGAATTTTGATCAAAAACTAAATCTAAAGCCTCTTTAGGAGTGACTTTTATAAGTTTAATCGGTTCTGGCTCATCTCCAGAAAAAATCTGATGTTTAGTTAAATTTGTACATAAAAAAGTATGCATCTTTAATGAAAGCATTCCTGGTGCAACCGTCATTTCATTTTTTAAAAGTTCAACCTTTTTAGCACTATAACCAATTTCCTCTTGTAACTCGCGGTTACATGCTTCAAGAGGGCTTTCTCCAGCATCAATTTTTCCTTTCACAAAGCCTAATTCATATCGCTCAAAGCCACAAGCATATTCAGATGTCATAAAAAAATGGCTACCATCAAAAGGTACAGCTAAAATTGCACCATTTCCTCCAGATAAACGTTCATAGGTTCTCTTTTCATGATTTGAAAATTCTAAATCAAGTTGCTCAACTGTAAAATACAGCGAAACTTTACGTTTAATCTTATTTGTTATCTTGGGTTTTTGAGCTAAAAGCGCCGACAGGTCCATACAAAGCTCTCCTTAGAGCGACTAAAGATTGTCTTTTAAGGAAAATCCAAATAATTTCTCTTTTATATCTTTCTTGTCTTTAGATTATTGTTGTTACTCACTTACAATACTACCACCACAAGCTAGATTTTAAGTTTTACTGTAAATTTTATATACCTAAAGTTAACTTATGATGTAAACGATTAAATAAATTTATAAGTGAATAATATGTTTTTTATTTTTTCATCGACAATATTCATATTGTCTTCTCCTTAGTAAGTATGATTCATTACTTTTTATTTATTATATACGCCCTTAACTTACCAAAAAGGTAGTATGTAACATATTAGATATTATTGTACTTAAAAGTACATTATTTCTTTTTTTAAAATTTATAATATACTTATAATATAAGCAGAACGGAAAGTTAAGATCTGCTTTAATCAAGGATTTATTCGATATTAAAAGCAATTAAAAAAGTAGATTCTGATTTTTTGAAGAATTTGCAAATTCAAACTGTTTTTATTTGATTAATTATCAAAATTTAAGAAAGGTTAAATTATGAAAACTGCTTTACTAATCAACAACACCATGGTCTTTATATATAAATATCCCAAATTATCCTTAACCATGTAAAATTATGTCCTGGTATATAACCTAATTTAGATATCTATTCTGAGGTAAAAACTTGTGAGCGAAAAAGAAAAATCTGTACGCTTAGATAAATGGCTTTGGGCAGCTCGTTTTTACAAAACAAGAAATATCGCCCGTACCATGATCGAAGGCGGTAAGGTCGATTATAATGGCGTGCGAGCTAAACCCTCTCGCACTGTCGAAATTGGGGCTAAGGTCAAATTACTTCAGGGTAATGTCCGCAAAGAAGTTGAAATATTAAGTATCAGCGATATTCGTGGATCTGCAAGCGTCGCTCAACTTTTATATAAAGAAACAGAAGAAAGTATAGTACAAAGAACAAAAATACAAGAGCAAATGAAATTAAGCGCGCTATTAGCACCACATCCTGATAATCGTCCTAATAAAAAAGAACGTCGAGAATTATTGGAACTTAAATATGGAAGAAATTAACTCTAAAAATCAAAATGAAATATTGCGCTTTTTATTTGACAACCATGGTGTTCGTGGAGAAATTGTCAGTTTAAATAAAGCTTGTGCAGATCTTATGCATGAAGATTATGCATACTGCCTCAAAACTACCATGATGGAATTAGCAACAGCGGCTTTGCTTTTTGCCGCTACTTTAAAAGACGGTTCTGAGGTAATGTTACAACTTCAAGGAGGAAAAAAAGCACCTCTTAAATATGCATTAGTTAATGTCCGAGATGATCTAAGTTTTTATGGTTCAGCAAAGCTTAAAGAAGGTTTTAGCCTCTCTGAGCAAGCTTCATTTAAAGATCTTGTCGGTGACGATGGTATTTTAGCTCTATCAGTATTTCCTGTAAGCGGAGAAAAATGGCAAGGAATTGTTGCGATTAATAGTGAAAGTGTAAGTGCAACCTTAGAGAACTATTTCCAAAACTCACAGCAATTACCAAGTAAATTCTTTATTTATTCGGATTCTAAAAACTTAAAATGCTCAGGTTTAATGTTACAGATTATCCCTGAGATTAAAGATAATCTTGAGAGCTTGGAGCATCTTGCTATCCTAAGCTCGACCTTAACCGCCGAGGAAAGCTTCAATCTTGATAATAAAGAGATCTTAAGTCGTCTCTTTGCTCACGAGGAAATTCGTGTTTTTCCTGAGCATAAAGTTTCCTTTAAATGCATCTGCTCTAAAGAGCGTTGCCTTAAAGCCTTAATGAGCTTAAAACACGATGAATTAAAAGAAATAGCTAACGATCCTAAGGGTACCGATATGACCTGCCAACACTGTGGAAGGAACTATCATTTTAGCCATGATGAATTACAAAAATTATTTTTACAGGTCAATCAATAAATGTCTACTAAATATCTTGCCTCGCCTCCACAAAGGTCATGGACTAATGTAAATGTTATGGGTACAGGTCACTTTATAAGTGATTTTTATTGTAATATTTTACCCCTAGTTTTGCCTATATTAGCTAATCGCTTTGGCTTTTCCTATGCTGAATGTGGCACCTTATATATGGTATTCCAAGTTGCTGCAAACTTTATCCAACCTCCTGTCGGATTACTTGCTGATCGCTATAATATCAACTACTTAATGCCTTTATCCATATTAGGTGGAGGCATTTTAGTTTGCTCTATCGGAATCATTACTAGCACCTGGATGTTAGTTTTGATAATCTTTTTCTCAGGAATATGTGCCTCAGGATTCCATCCAATTGCAGGAGGTATCTTACCTAAGGTTACTCCTAAAAATAAAGAAGTATTGGCAACAAGTATTTTTATTGTTGGTGGCAATGTTGGCTTTGCTATAGCTCCATATTGTGTAGCACGCTTTATTGATGCATATGAGTATCAAAATTTATTATGGCTATCTATTCCTGCAATCATCACTACAATTTTAATTTATGCTCGCAAACTTCATCACCCTACCTTAGTTGATAAACCAAGTGATATCTCTAGTATCAGTTCTATTGTTCACAATAAAGCTTTTGTTCAGTTTGTCTTCTCTATAGGTTGGAGATCTCTTTGCTACTGTTCAATGATTGCTTACCTACCTCTATTCTTAACCGAAAAAGGTTATAGTAGCACTGAAAGTGCTCAAGCTTTATTTGCAATGTTATTTGGTACCGCTTTCGGAGGAATGGCAATTGGTGGATTATCTGCAAAATTAGGATTGAAAAAGTTAATTTTAATTACCTATATTGCAACATTTTGTAGCGTCTGCGGTTTCTTATACTTAGCTGACTTGTCCTTATTGTCATATACCTTTTTATTTATCACCGGAGCTGGACTTTATGGTTCAACTCCACCGGCAATTGTCTGGTCACAACGAGTTCTATCTAAAAGCGCCGCTTTTGCAACATCTATGATGTTAGGTTTTACTTTTGGTATTGGATATATTGTCTCTGTAGGTACCGGCATCATGGCAGACTTTTTTGGATTACATAATGCCTTATGGTTTACTATGGCTCCTGCTTTAATTCTTGCAATTCTCTTTATTGCTCCACTAAAAGAACCAAAACCTAAAAAAATTCTCTAATTTTAAGGGGGCTAGTTGCGTTTATTTTTCATACAACGAAAATTTACCCCCTAAAATTTGACATCCTTATTATAATAAGGCGCAGTGTCATAGCTGTAGCTTTTGTTAACCAAAAGGAGACCTGCAGATTTTTCTGCAATTTGCATATGAAACCTATTTTTCTTGGTGTAAATATAGACCATGTAGCCACTGTGCGTAATGCTCGTGGAACAGACTACCCCGATCCTGTCACCGCAGCAGCTCTGTCTGAGCTTGCTGGGGCTGATAGTATTACCACCCACTTGCGTGAAGATCGCCGTCATATTACTGATCGCGATGTACGCATTATTAGGGAAACAGTAAAAACTGCCTTAAATTTGGAAATGGCTGTTACCGATGAAATTTTAGCCATCGCTGTAGCTTTAGCCCCACAAAAGGCATGTTTAGTTCCTGAAAGAAGACAAGAGGTTACAACTGAAGGCGGTCTTGATGTTGTCAATAATTTTGACAAAGTAGCACAGGCTGTCAAAGTGTTATCTGAGGTAGGAACAGAGGTTTCTTTATTTATCGATCCCGATCAAAAACAGATTGATGCTGCATGCTCTTGCGGAGCTCCGGTTGTGGAATTCCATACCGGCAGTTATGCTAATGCGACAAATATTGAAGAATCCAACCATGAATTAGAAATATTAAGACAAATGTCTGCTTATGCTGATGAAAAAGGTCTTAAAGTAAATTCAGGTCATGGACTTAATTATAATAATGTAGCCGCAATTGCAGCTATCCCCCAAATGAACGAGTTGAACATCGGTCACAGTATCATTGCTCGCGCTATCTTCACCGGTCTTGATGAAGCTGTACGTACAATGAAACGTATTATTACTGAAGCTCGCACCCAATCATCCATCAAATGAGGTACCCATGGTAAACCGTAACCTACTTGAAATCTTCGGACAAAACGCTACAGAGCGTGTAGAAGCTGCTATTGCTGCCTTAAAACAAGGCCGCGGAATTATGGTAGTTGATAACGAAGATCGCGAAAATGAAGGCGATTTAATTTACGCCGCTGAGACTGTTACTGATGCTCAGATGGCTTTTATGATCCGTGAATGCTCTGGTATTGTTTGCGTCTGCATCGAAGAAGAAGTAGCCGCTCGAATGAATTTACCTATGATGGTATCTCATAATACTTCCACCTATGGTACAGCTTTCACCATCTCTATTGATGCTGCTGAAGGGGTAACCACTGGTGTTTCTGCTCCTGATCGTGTTAAAGCTATAAAAGCTTTAATAAATCCTAAAGCCCAACCTGCTGATTTAGTGAGCCCAGGTCACACCTTCCCGCTCATTGCTAAAAAAGGCGGTGTTTTAGTTCGTGACGGTCATACCGAAGCTTCTGTAGACTTAGCTCGCCTAGCAGGCTTCACTCCTGCTGGTATCTTATGCGAGCTTTGTGCTCCGGATGGTCTTATGGCTAAGCTTCCACGTGTTACTCATTTTGCCATTGAGCATGATTTAACTTGTGTCAGCATCAAAGACTTAATTGCCTATAGAAAAGAGCATAACGTCTAAACTTACTCTTATAAGGCCCGTCGTTTGCGGGCCTTTTTACCTATGATAGACAAAGTCAACTTAAATTATACTGTTCTTGGAAATACATCAGGAAAGCCTTTGATTGTCAGTCATGGCTGGGCTACTGACAGCAATTTTACCCTCCCTATAGCAAAAATTTTTAAGCATAGAAAAGTAATGCTCTTAGATTTTCCTGGCTATGGTCTTAATTCACATTTAAAAGAAATAAATCCCTATAGTCATGAATTTATAGAACTTTTATATAAAGCTCTACCACCAAAATGTGATTTTTTAGCCTGGTCTTTAAGTTCACTATTAGCTATAAAATTATGTAATTTAGATAAGGGTAATAAAATTGATAAGTTGATAACAGTTTGTGGAACTGCGCGTTTTCCATCAGATCCCAATTGGCCTGGATTCTCTGGACACTATGTTATGCAAACTAAAAGAGTCTTTACTAAAATACGTTTTAAAAAGCTTTTAAGACTATTCTATGCTCTTCAATGCCAAAGTTCTCTAAACACTGAAGCTAATAATATTTTCTTAAAACAAGCCTCACAAAATATGCAAATTCCTAATTTTGAGGTTTTAGAACGTGGCCTTAAGGCTATGGCTGACATAGACTTAAGATTAGATCTTTTTAATCTTAAGCAACCCTGCCTACATCTTTTTGGCGCACACGATAATTTAGTCCCAGCTCAATTAGCTTTTAATTTAAAAAGATCCCCTAATCATGAAGTTTTTATCTTTGAAAAATCTGGACATATGCCTTTTTTAACTGAGCCTGATACTTTTTTTGCTGTTGTAAATAATTTTTTAAAATAAGATTATTTGTTTGATAAGTTTAAAATGACTACTCTTATTTTAATCATTTAACTAAAGTTTTCAGATATTCCTGTTCAATACGCTTTTGCTCTTCCTCACTCAAAGGGGTAGCATCTATTTCTTTAATATCAACATCTTCTTGCATTTGATGATCAACAATGGGCTGCTCCTCAAACCAATCTGGTGATACATAAGAAATTCTATTAACATACCAAAGTTTTTTCCCCTTAGGAGTCATAACTTCAGCATCATCGCCCTCAGCTTTACCCAACAAAGCTTTGGCCATAGGAGAGTCTACCGAAATATAATTGCTTCTGCCAAAAATTTCATCGCCACCAACAATTCTAATTTTTAAAATAGCTCCGTCATCATCAGACTCTATTTCAACATAAGCGCCAAAAAAGACCTTTCCCTTTTGTTGCACATTGTATTCAATTACCTGAAGATCATTCATACAATGTCTTAAATAACGAATACGTCTGTCAATTTGAGCCAAGAGCCGTTTATTATAATGGTAATCAGCATTCTCACTGCGATCGCCTAAGCTCGCAGCCCAACTGACTTTCTGTGTAATCTCGGGCCGTTTTACCTGCCACAAATAGTCAAGCTCTGTATGCAATTGATCGTATCCAGATCGAGTAATAAAAGGTTTTCCCATTGCCTTCTCCAAAATTTAAAACCCGACACAACTAAATGTCATGTCGGGTTTAAATTAAGCGTTAAATCTGCTCAAATTAGAGCTGCGGACCAGACTTAACTAAATCGCCACCTAAGGACTCAAACTTCTTGAAGTTCTTGATGAAGCGCTCAGCTAAATCCTTAGCCTTGTTGTCCCACTCAGCAGGATCAGCATAGGTGTCACGAGGATCTAAAATGTTGGTGTCAACACCTGGTAAAGCAGTCGGAACCTTGAAGGAGAATACAGGGATGGTCTTAGTCTCAGCCTTATCGATAGAACCGTCTAAGATAGCGTCGATAATACCACGGGTATCCTTAATGGAGATACGCTTGCCAGTACCATTCCAACCGGTGTTTACTAAGTAAGCAGAAGCACCAGACTTGTTCATGCGCTCAACTAATACCTCAGCATACTTGGTCGGAGGTAAGGATAAGAAAGCTGCACCGAAGCAAGAAGAGAAGGTCGGAGTAGGCTCAGTAATACCACGCTCAGTACCAGCTAACTTAGCAGTGAAGCCAGAGAGGAAGTAGTACTGGGTCTGGCCCTTATCTAAGATAGAGACCGGAGGTAATACACCGAAAGCGTCAGCAGATAAGAAGATTACGCGCTTAGCAGCAGGGCCCTTAGAGATCGGCTTAACGATGTTGTTGATGTGGTAAATCGGGTAAGAAACACGAGTATTCTCGGTTACAGACTTATCAGCAAAGTCAATCTTACCATCAGCAGCAACAGTTACGTTCTCTAATAAAGCATCGCGACGGATTGCATTCCAAATATCCGGCTCGTTTTCCTTAGAGAGGTTGATGACCTTAGCATAGCAACCGCCTTCGAAGTTGAATACGCCATCATCATCCCAACCATGCTCGTCATCACCGATTAATAAGCGCTTCGGATCGGTAGATAAGGTGGTCTTACCAGTACCAGAGAGGCCGAAGAAAATAGCAGTCTCAGTGCCAGCCATATCAGTGTTAGCAGAGCAGTGCATAGCAGCGATGCCCTTTAACGGGAGGTAGTAGTTCATCATAGAGAACATACCTTTCTTCATCTCACCACCGTACCAGGTGTTGAGAATTAACTGCATGCGCTCAGTGAGGTTGAAGACAACAGCGGTCTCAGAATTTAAACCTAAGTCTTTGTAGTTATCAACTTTAGCCTTAGAAGCATTTAAAACAACAAAGTCTGGCTTGAAGTCCTTTAACTCTTCAGCAGTCGGACGAATGAACATATTGGTAACAAAGTGAGCCTGCCATGCAACCTCAACGATGAAACGAATAGCCATACGGGTGTTAGCATTGGCACCACAGAAACCATCAACAACATATAACTTCTTGTTAGAGAGCTCTTTGCCAGCTAAAACCTTTAAAGAATTCCAAGATTCGGTAGATAACGGCTTGTTATCGTTCTTGAACTCGTCAGAAGTCCACCAGAAGGTGTCCTTAGAAGTGTCATCCATGACAATGAACTTGTCTTTAGGAGAACGACCGGTGTAGACGCCGGTCATAACATTGACGGCACCCATCTCAGTATCGACACCCTTGTCGAAACCAGTCAGGTCGGCAGCAGTCTCTGCGGCGAATAACTCTTCATAGGAAGGATTGTGAACAACTTCGGTAGTACCAGTAATACCGTACTTTGCTAAACCAAGCTCGTCAATTAAGCTCATTTTTTTCTCCACTTGTTTTAACTGAGATCATTCTCAGCTATGTCTGAAAAACTCTTGTTAATTTTACAGTAAAAAAGGGGCTTTCGTCTAACATTCCGACACCTCAAAAGCAAATATTTCTCAATTGAGAATTTATATACATAATTTTTAAAATTATCTGCCTTAAAAGGTGGCATAAAAAAAATTTTTTAAACTAATCTCTTATTAAAACTTCGATACCATCTTCAAAATCAGAAGCAATCTTATTGGCTAATAAAACTGCTTCCTCTTCATCTACATTGTCTTCGACCTCTATAACTAAAGAACCTGTAGCAAAATTTAAATTAGCATCAATAAAAGACTTCTTAAATAAACCTTCCAACTTATTTGCACAGTGAGGACAATCAATACCTACAATATCGCAACGGACTTTCATAACCACCTCCATTTTTATAATAGTTGAATAATTACTCAACCATAAGACAAATTATATGTAATGACAGCCAGAATTTCAAAAAATTTATGTAAATAATGCAGTTTTTTTTTCAAATATCCTTTTAAAGGTGTTCACCCGTGTATAATTTCTTTAGAAAAAAACAGCTACAAATCTCGCTTAACAATGGAATCTATATAACAATGAGCAAAATCAGTGTAAGTGATAAAGCCCAAGAATATTTTTTAAAAATTATCAAAGAACAAAAAATGGATGGTTTAGCTATCCGTTTAACTGCAACTAATATTGGAACTCCAGGAGTTCAATGCGGCATTCTTTATTGTCCTAAAGAATACATAACTAGCAATGACGAACACTTTCAAATGAATGGTTTTGAAATCGTTATAGATAGTTCTGTAAGCATGGTCTTAGACGATTCCGTTTTAGATTTAACTAAAAATGAAGACGGTTCTGATTTATTAACTTTCCATGCCCCGAACTTAAATAAAAGCTCTTTACCTGAAGATGCTAACTTAAAAGATAAGATCAAATATTTCATTGATACTACTGTAAGTCCAGCTTTAGCAGGTCATGGTGGAGCAGTATCTTTAGATGATGTTACCGATGATGGTATCGTTAAGGTAAGATTTCAAGGCGGCTGTTTAGGTTGCTCAATGGTAGGTCTAACCTTAAAAGAAGGCATCCAAACTCAACTAAATCAAGCCTTCCCAGGAATGATTAAAGATGTTGTTGATGTAACAGATCACAAGGTTACCGAAGAGACTTACGGTTAAGACAAGTTAAGTAAAAATTACTTAAAAGGCAAATTAAGCCATATACAACAAGCGATGTTTAAAACATCGCTTGTTTATTATTACTCACTTTTAAGTGAACGCGCTAGCAAATCAAGAGCTGCTTGTGGTCCAGATTTACCTTTATATAAAACCTCATAAAGCTCATTGCAAATAGGCATTTGCAAATCCATATTAGATATGAGTTTATATAAGGTTGCAGTCATAGTATAGCCTTCTACAACCTGACCAATTTTCTCTAAAGCCTCAGTAACAGATATTCCTTGTCCTAGCATTACACCAAAACGACGATTTCGAGACTGATTGTCAGTACAGGTTAAAATCAAGTCACCTAAACCAGATAGTCCCATAAATCCTCGTTCTGTGGCACCTAAAGCAACACCTAAACGGATCATCTCCGCTAAGCCTCTGGTAACTAAAGCTGTACGAGCATTTGCTCCATAACCCAAACCATCAGAAAGACCAGCTGCAATAGCAATTACATTCTTAATTGCACCACCTAATTGCAAACCTATAAAATCCTGACATTCATAGATTCTAAAGGTTGGAGTATGCATAAGATTGCATAGATCTGCGGTGAATTCATAATCATCACCAGCTACAGCTATAGCAGTAGGCATACCTAAAGCTAATTCACGAGCAAAGGTAGGCCCAGATAGAGCAGCCATAGGCACAGGAAAAGGAAGTACAGCTTTGGCTGTATTGCTTAAAAGATCTCCGCTATCTCGATCTAAACCTTTAGTAGCCCAAGCAAGGCGATGTTTTGGTGTCAGATAAGGGACAATCTTCTCTAAAATTCCCTTAAAAGTATGACTGGGAACGACTAAAAGGATGATCTTGGCATCCTCAATCGCTTCTTTTAGGTCTGAGGTTAAATTAAGACTTTTAGGGAATTTTATACCTGGAAGGTAGATACTGTTTTCTCGCTCCCTTTGCATCTGCAGGACTCTTTCAACCTTACGATCCCAAAGAGTAACCTGCAGACCTTTAGAAGCGACTGAGACTGCCAAAGAAGTGCCATATGAGCCGGCACCAATAACGCTTAACGCACTTTTGCAGTCAGTCATTGCTACATATTACTCTTGAGTTTTATTTGCAGCTTGTTCCTGTTGAGCCTTTTGAGCTTGCTCTAACTTACGGGCACGATAAAGAGCCTCAAAATTAATTGGACGTAAGTTGAGAACAGGGAAAGAAGCACGAGAAATCATAGAAGAAATATGCTCACGAGCATATGGGAATAAAATATTAGGAGCGGTAGCAGATAATAAATAGTCAGCAGCCTCAGGACCTAAATTACGTAATAAGAATAAACCTGCCTGATGAACCTCACAAATGAAAGCTGGTTTGTCATCATTAGTGCATGTTACAGTAACACGCATATCAACTTCAAACTGATCATCGGCAACATGATTAGGCTTAGCATCAAATTCGATATTAATCTTAGGCTTCCACTGCGCACCAAATACTGCCGGGCTATTAGGGGTTTCTAAAGAACAATCCTTAGCATAAATACGTAATATTTCAAACTGAGGTTGTTTCTGTTGCTCCGGAGATTGCTGATTATTGTCTGACATATTTTTTTTCCTTATTTAAAATAAATTATCTCTTAGTTGTAAGAGGTAGGTTATCCATAGCCCACTGATTTATACCACCTTCAAGGGTAAAAACCTGCTTATAACCTAACTTCTTTAGAATACGCGCACAATTGAAAGTATCGGTATCGAATTTGTCTTTACCAACTAAGATAACCGGCTTATCTTGTGCATTATCTATACGTTGTAGTTTACCGCTCTTAATCTCAGCTGCGGTAATATTTAAAGAACCTGCAATATGCCCCTTAGAAAAGAAAGCTGTAGGGCGTACATCTACAAAAACACCATTATCATGGTTTACTTTGATAGAAGCTGTGCTTGACGCAATCTTTTTAATATTTGCAGTCCATATACGGATCTGAACAAAGACTAAAGCTACAAAAGCAACAACCCAAATACCTACCATAAATAAATGACGGCTTGCAAAGGCACTGTATTCGGCCATATTTTCAGCAGAGAATAAATCTCCCACGTAAACACCTCAATAAAATTAAAAGCGCAAATTCATTATTAGTAATCAATGTAACTAATATGAATATTAAAAAAACTGCTAGGATTTTAGCTTGACGACCTCATAATGAGGCTAAATGATTTTACAACAAATTGTAATCTCAAAGAGTTCCTGCAACTAGTCTTATATAAGATTAAATACCAGAATATCTGTTACGTCTAAGCTTTATAGGACTAAGCATATGCTCCACATCCGTATTTAATTATAGAGCGTAACCAAAAACACCTCAATAGAAACCAAGCAACTAGGACTTATCCTTATTACAAAGTATATTAACTAATACATAAATAATTACTTAAACCTAGCTTTAGACAGCTAGTTTCAGCAAATTAAATACACTATTACGAGCTTTTTTTAAAAAATGCATAAAAAGCGTGAATCTGACTTCAAAAATTTAAATTTATTGCATCTTTACACAAAATTGAGACCATCTAGTACTAAAAATATCTTATTTTTTTGATCTATTACTTTAAAGAAAAGCAATCTATGCAGTTTTAACAAAAGTCTTATATATTTAAAATTATTAATATTCAAAATTAACTATCAGTTTTACAATGTTTTTATTTATAGTTAGATTACACTAACTAAAAAAACAACTTTCAGAAATTAAGATCTTAATTACGTTTTAAGTATAAACACGTTAAAATATAGTAAATATTTTTCATTTAAGCGAGATATAACAAATGGCCAATAAAAAACCTTTTGCTCTTATCATCATGGATGGTTGGGGTGATAATCCAGAAAAAGAATTCAATGCTGTTAGCGCTGCTAAAACTCCTGTTTTAGATGCCTTAACTGCTAAGTTTGCTCATGCCGACATTCAAGCCTCTGGAACCTATGTAGGCTTACCTGAAGGACAAATGGGTAATTCCGAGGTAGGTCATACTAATATTGGTGCCGGCCGTGTTGTCTATCAAGAATTAACCCGCATCGGCAAATCTATCAGTGATGGCGATTTCTTCACCAATAAGGCTTTATGTGAGGCTGTTGATAAGGCTGTTGCGAATGGCAAGGCAGTTCATATTATGGGCCTTATGTCTGACGGCGGTGTTCACAGTCACCAAGACCACATAATCGCCATGATCAAATTAGCAGCTCAAAGAGGTGCTAAGCAGATTTACTTCCATCCGTTCTTAGATGGTCGTGATGTTCCTCCACGCTCTGCTCACGGCTTTATTGAGACCTTTGAAAAGGTATTTGCCGAATTAGGTGTTGGCTGTTTTGCTTCTATCATTGGCCGTTATTTTGCAATGGATCGTGATAATCGTTGGGATCGCGTCCAACAAGCTTATGATCTCTTAACTGAGGCTAAGAGCGAATTTGCTCCTTTTGCTAACGCAAAAGAGGCCTTAGATGCAGCTTATGCACGTGATGAAAATGACGAGTTCGTAAAAGCTTCTGTAGTTGGTAATCCTGCTCCTTTAGCTGATGGCGATAGCCTTATTTTCATGAATTTCCGCGCTGACCGTGCCCGCCAGATTACCCGTGCCTTTGTCAATGATGACGCTGATTTCACCGGTTTTAAACGTAATGTTAAAGCTAAATTAGCAGATTTTGTCATGCTCACTCAGTATGCAGCTGACATTAAGACTAGTTGTGCTTTCCCTCCTGAGGATCTGAACAATACCTTAGGCGAGTGGTTATCTTCTCATGGCAAAACCCAGTTGCGTATTTCCGAGACCGAAAAATACGCTCACGTCACCTTCTTTATGAATGGTGGTGTTGAAACTGTTTACCCTGGTGAGGAGCGTTCTTTAGTTCCTAGCCCTAAAGTAGCAACATACGATTTACAGCCTGAAATGAGTTCTGAGGAGTTAACTGACAAGTTATGTGCAGCCATTGAGTCTTGCAAATACGATGTAATTATTTGCAATTATCCTAACGGTGATATGGTTGGTCACACTGGTGTCTTTGAAGCTGCTGTTAAGGCTGTTGAAGCTGTTGATCACTGCATTGGCAGAGTTGTTGAATCCTTGCAAAAAGTTGGCGGTGAGTGCTTAATTACAGCTGATCACGGTAACTGCGAGCGCATGAAGGATTTAACTACAGGTCAGCCTTATACCGCTCACACCAACTTACCTGTACCGTTAATTTATGTTGGTAGACCTGCAGAAATGGCAAATGATGGCCGTTTATGCGATTTAGCTCCTACCATCTTAACCTTAATTGGAATGGAAATTCCTAAAGAAATGACTGGTAAGTGCTTAGTTAACCTAAAGTAAAAAAACATTAATTATTAAAAATAACTCTTAGTATGGGGTAATACTTATTACCCCTATAATCTGAGAGTTTTTTTATAAATTAAGCTTTATTTTTATGATTACGGTAGATCTCAAATAAACCTAACATCACTCCCACAACTAAACCTCCTAAATGACAGAAATTAGCTAAAGAGTCATTAATCACAAAACCTAAAAGCACAAAAATAATACTGACACTTAAGAGTCCCCGAGGAATATTTAATCTATACGCAAAATTTTTATTAGATGACAAAATTCCTGCAAAACCAATCACCCCATAAACAGCCCCTGATAAGCCACAAAAGACTGCATAAGGAGGCAAAAATGCTAACTGAAGAACATTACTTATAAGAACTACGCTTACAAAAACAGAAAATAATTTCACCTTGCCTAAATTATGTTCAATTGGTCTTGCCAAAGACTCCCACATTACCAAGTTAAATGCTATATGAACTATACCAAAATGCAAAAATGCCGGAGATATCAAACGATAATATTCCCAAGGCTTAGAAAGCTCGATATATTTAGTCAAAGAAAAATAATCTAGCATCTGATTTTGGAAAAACAGCTGGCAGATAAAAAATAAGACACAAATTATCTCAATAATAGAAGTAAAAGAAAAAGGATCCCAATTTAGAGCTCTAAAAAAGCCTAAACCTAATTCTCGATCCTTTGCAATGGTTCTTCGTCTTTGCCAAGAAGCCTGTACATATCGTTTAGCATATGGACTCTGAGCATAAGAAAAAAGCTCGCGCTTAGCCTTATAAACATCTTCTTGAGTATTTACATAAACAAGCCATTTTCCATTTATTGAGTCTTTACAATGAGCTTTTATATTTATAGTGTTTAAATAATCAGTAAAATTTAAAGCCTGCGCTTTAGGTAGCAGGCATACCTCGAAAAAAAACTCTTCCACTATTTATTCAACCATTTAAGATACTCACTGACACCCTCAGAGACAGTCTTAAATTTAATATCACAACCAGTTGCTCTTAACTTAGTTAAATCTGCTTGAGTAAAGGATTGATAATGACCCTTTAAATGCTCAGGGAAAGGAATAAACTCCACTTCTCCATGTCCATGATAGGCAATTACTGCTTTAGCAATATTTAAAAATGGTTCTGCTCTACCAGTACCACAATTGTAAATACCAGATGCTCCCTTATGTTCCCAGAACCAAATATTTACATCAGCAACATCGCCAACATAAACGAAGTCTCGCATCTGCCCGCCATTCCCATAACCATCACAACCTGCAAATAATTTAGGATTTTCTCCTCTTAACATTTGATTGTTAAGATGAAAAGCCACACTAGCCATAGAACCTTTATGGTTTTCTCTTGGTCCATAAACATTAAAATATCTAAGTCCTACAACCTGTGATTTAATCTTTGAAATACGTTTACGTACATACTCATCAAATAAAAACTTAGAATAACCATAAACATTCAAAGGGCACTCATATTTACGATCTTCAACATAAACACTGCCTCCACCATAAGTTGAAGCAGAAGACGCATACATAAAGGGAATTCTATGAGACACAGCAAATTCAAAAACTTTAACAGTGTATTCATAATTATTCTTCATAATATACTGACCATCCCACTCGGTAGTGGCAGAACATGCGCCCTCATGAAAAATTGCTTCAATATTATGGCAACCATAGCGAGCATCAAAAGCTACCTCATCTTCGATTAAAGCTAAAAAATCTGCTCTATCCATATAGTCAGCGATATCTAAATCAGCCAAATTTGTAAACTTATGACCATCTTTTAAATGATCAACGACTAAAATATCGTTAATGCCTTTATCGTTTAATCTTTTTACAATATTTGAACCTATAAATCCGGCTCCACCAGTAACAATGATCATAATATCGTCCTTGTTTATCTAGCAATCAGCAACTAATCAATACATCAATCTAGCTACATCAGCTTATTTAGTTTTAAATGTTTTTACTGTTCATTGTATTATGCTCGCAATATGAGCTTTCCCGCAAGATAATACAAAAGAAGACATTCTTTAATGAAAATATTTTTGCAAAGGAAAATAAAATTTATAATCTAAGATATCTTCTAAAAAATTCCTATCTTAAAAAGATGGTATTTAAATATTAAAAGCACAGACTTATATAAGTCTTAACTTTATATAAAGAGAAAAAAGTGAAAAAGATCCTGATCATAGCTCCTTCTTGGCTTGGTGATATTATCATGTCACAAAGCCTCTTAAAGATTCTAAAATCACAAGATCCCCAATGTAGCATTGATGTATATGCCCCAGCTTATACTCTCCCCATACTCAAGCGTATGCCAGAGATTGATAACTATATAATCAATCCCTTCTCTCATGGAGCTTTCAATTTAAAACAACGCTTTTTAGAAGGCAAAAACCTTCAAAAGCAAAATTATGATTGTGTTTTTGTTTTACCAAACTCACTAAAATCTGCACTCATAGCTCTTTTTGCAAAAATACCAGAACGTCGTGGTTTTAAAGGAGAATCTCGTTACTTTATTCTTAATAATATGCGTACCAATAAAGAAGATTTTCCACGTATGGTCGAACGCTATGTAGCCTTGGCTTTTGATAAAAATAAAGTAAAATCAGCAAAAGATCTACCTCTAATACCAAATCCCAAATTATCTCTAAAAAAAGTGTCTGTAGAACTTTTAGATAAACTACAAATCAAACTTGACAGGCCTCTATTAGCCTTAGGCTGTGGAGCTAATTACGGCCCTTCAAAATTATGGCCTGTAGAAAATTTTGCGGAAATTAGTAATAAATGGATAGAAAAGGGTGGAGCAATCTTAGCTTTAGGCTCTAAAAAAGATGCCCCTACTGTTGAGGCTATTGCTAAAAATATTAAGGCTAATAATTGCAAATATTTTTATGATATCGCAGGCAAAACAGATTTAACGGAAGCTTTAGATTTAGTAGGTTCTTGCACTGCAGCTATATGTAATGATTCAGGATTAATGCACACAGTTGCTGCCGCTGATATTCCTCAAGTCTGCATTTTTGGTTCCACATCTACAGGATATACTCCACCATTATCAGATAAAGCTATTTGTTTAGAGTCAACCGCACCTTGTCATCCTTGTTTTAAACGTACCTGTAAATTTAATACATATGCTTGTTTAAAAGAGATTACCCCAGATCGAGCCTGGCAAGCTCTTAAAAGCATTGTTAAGATTTAAAATCTAATGCAAGGAATTTATACATGCATTTTTCATCTAAGATAGTCTTTTTTCTTTATAAATTCTTAACTCTAATCCTTGCCCCTGTAGGAGTTGCTTTTTTATGTTATAAAAAAAGACTAGATCCTCCTTATGGCAAAAGGGTTTTTGAACTATTAGGCTTCTATCCTTATAAATTAAAAAATTGTATTTGGTTTCATGCAGCATCTGTAGGAGAAATTAATTCTCTAAAGCCTTTAATATTAAAATTCCAAAAGGTTAATCCTAATAAAACAATTCTTATCACCACAATGACTACTACAGGAGGAATAGCAGCATCAAATATACCTAATGTTCATACGTTTTTTATGCCTTTAGATAGTCCTTGTGTTATTAAACGTTTTTTCAATAATTTCAAACCTAAATTTCTTTTTATTGTAGATACTGAATTATGGCCAAATATGTTACAAGGAGCCTTAAAAAACAAATGTAAGGTGATTATCGTTAACGGCAGAATGCAAGAGAAAAACTGTCAAAAATATCTTAAATTTAAAAATTTAGTTAAAGATATTATTGCCACTCCTTTATATAAAGTGATTTGTATATCTAAGGAAGATGCTCAACGTTTTGAAAGAATTGGCATTGACACTAACAAAATAAAAGTTGCTGGTAATATAAAATACGATTTAAATCTTAACTTCGAACCATTCCACAAAGGTCGCAAAATCAAAGCCACCTTTAACGGTATGGTTTTATGTTGCGCTAGTACTCATGATGGCGAAGAGAGCATTTGTTTAGAAGTTTTTAAAGCTTTAAAAACAAAAATACCATCTCTAAAACTTGTTGCAGTTCCAAGACATAAAACCGGGGTTGATTTGTTTGAAAAAAAGCTATCAAATCAAAACTTAAGTTATATCAAAAAGAGCCAAATTAAAAATTCATTGGAATATCAAAACAATGAAATTATTTTAGGTGATACCATGGGCGAGATGAGCTTTTATTTTGGTCTAAGTGATCTTGTTTTTATGGGGGGAAGTTTTGTACCTATTGGTGGTCATAACCCTCTAGAACCAGCTTATTTTTCAATGCCTACTATAACCGGCCCTGATTATCATAACTTTAAAGATCAATTCAAAATGCTTATTACACAAGAAGGAGCTTTTGAAGTACAAAATCAAAGTGAATTTATAACTAAGAGTCTAGAATTACTAAGCTCTCCTGACAAAATAAAATTATCAGGAGAACATGCTTTAGAAATTCTAAATCTAGGTCGAGGCAGTACAGATAAGATTTTAAAAGAAATAGCTGAAGATCTATCTGCATAGTAACTCCAGCTTGAAAAATTAAGCCTTTAAATTTCTAATAAACTCGACATAACCTGAGGCACTCTTAGCGATATTCTCAACTGTCGCAATATCTTTATTAGCAGCCCCATAGAAGGCATATACGCCTTTTATGGAGGTATGACACATCTCAAAAGCATGCTCTATAGGTAAAAGATAATTTCTTGCTGGCATATGGTGTCTGCCCTCTTGGCTATATGCAGACTCTTCGCTACCACAAGTAATGGCTATACCAATATTCTTATTCTCTAATTTAAAGTTCTTACCAAAAGCCCAATCACGAGTTAAAACGGTATCGAACCATAATTTAGTACGCGGGGGACAAAAATACCAATACATTGGAAATTGAAAAACAATAGTATCCGCATTATCAATAAGAGAATGCTCCATTACAGCATCAATAGTTCCTGATGGATATGAGCTCTGTAAATTGTGAACTAAAATTTCATCAGGATATTTACGTAATTCATCAACCCAACGTCTATTTATTACGGATGAATCAAAGGAAGGATGGTCTACAATCACCAAAGCTCTTTTAGCTCTATTTTCTTCTTTATTCATTTTAGAACTCTTTTTAGGATAAAAATTTTGCTGTTTCTTAATACTACTACAAATTTAATCTGTCGAAAGTGCGCTCTTAACTAAAATTTGAAAAGCACTAATATCAAAGTAACATTTTTTTTGATTAACAACGAGTTCTTTATTAAAAGATCTTAGTAAGCGATCCAAAATTGCACGTTTACGCGCAAAACTTAAATTACATTTATAGCACTTATCAAAATCTATTAAATAAACCTTGCCATTATTGTCTAAAAGAATATTTCTTAAATTTAAATCTGTATGATCAATATTTAAAGAAAACATCTTACGGATACATTTACCGATATTCTCTAACTCAGAATTAGTTAAATGACGTTCACAGATAATACGAGCTAAATCATTGCTACATGCAATCTGTTCAATAACAATATCTTGCCTTAAAAAGGCCCCACACAAAATCTCTCTAGCAATAATAGCTCTTGGTACATTTAACCCTTTTTTATACATAAAATTTAAAAGCTTATACTCATCAAAAGCTCTATGAGCATGCTTTTCAAAGATGAAAAAACGATCTTTTAAAAGTTTTCCCATCAATCCACCACGAAAATAATGGCGTAAAACCAATTGGCGAGAATTTTTACTTGTAAATAATAAAGTCTGCCCTCGACCTCCTCGTTGTTTTATATCGGCACAATCTCTTTTTATATAATCAATATCAAAATATTGCTGTAATTCTTCAATATTATTCTGTTTATCATATAGATATTTAATATAATCTGACATATATAATTCCTTTGATATTGACATTCTGACCTAAAATAAATCCCTCGATATTACCCATAAGTCAAAGCCAAATTATGGAAAAGCTCCTTATAGTCTCTATCATATTGTGACAAAAGTTACGATAGATCTTTTATCACAATTATTCATAAGTACATTTAAAGCTGAATATTCACGACAGAGGTATGCTATATTCCCGCATTAAAGATCAGGGGGTTACTCTTATATTTTGATAAATTACATCTCACCTTTAAATCAATATTTCACTATTATCCTAAAAGTTTAGATCGCCAATATATTCTTAATATCTGTATCATTGAAAGATTTTTAAAGTGAAATAAGCTATATTTTGCCTAAAAATTAAATAATTTATGATTTTTATCAGATATAATGAAGCAAAATTATATTTCTCTTAATTATAAGGTAGTCTGATTTTCGCAATTAATTACTGATTGCAGAGCAAAATATGAATCCCCGAAAAATAAAATCCATTTGCGTTTTAAGACTTTCAGCACTTGGTGATTGCATAAATACATTTGGACTTATCCACGCTTTACTCACAGAAAAACCAGATCTGAAAATTTTATGGGTAATAGATAAGCGTTTTGCCCCTTTATTCCGCAACCATCTTGGCCAAGATTTGGTCCCCATGTTATGTGTTGACTTTAATAATGGCATATTAAATGTCAGGCATCAAATTAAACAATCACTAGATCAACAAGAGTTTGATTATGTTTTTGCCTTGCAAACATCCATTAAAGCCTCCTTATGTTTGGGAGCCATAAAAGCTAAAACCAAATTGGGTTATGACAGTGAACGCGCTCGTGAAGGACAATTTTTATTTATAGATAAAAAAGTACCTTCCCCTAATAATCCTCACGTATTAGCAGGATTTATGGCCTTCTCTGAATTTGTTGGATTTGATGACTTAAGACCATCTTGGAATTTTGAGCTAGACGAAAGCGAACTCTTACCATACAAAAATGAATTTAAAGAAGACAAAATTTTTGCCATATCACCAGCATCAGCTAAGAAAAGCAAAAATTGGACCTTACAAGGGTATGTTGATATAGCTCTTCATGCTTTAGATGAAGGTTTTAAAGTTGTCTTACTTGGAAGTAATAAAGCCTCCGAAATAGAATTATGTGCACAAATTGCTACAAAATTAGATAATAATTGCTTAAATTTATGTGGTAAGACTAATTTAAGACAACTTGCCGCCGCTATTTCGCTTTGCTCTTTAGTACTATCTCCAGATAGTGCTGCTATGCATTTAGCCTCAGCTTTAAGCATACCCGTAATAGGTCTATTTGCTATCCATAATCCCAAACGTGTAGGTTCCTGGAACTACCCAGATCTTTGGGTTTCTGTGTATAACGAATGTGCCTCTAAAGAATGCAAAGGGCAAAATATTACCTGGCGATATCGAGTAAAAGATCCTAATGCTATGAGGCTTATAGACAGCGACAGTGTAATTGATGCTTTTGACAAGGCATGCGAAAAATATCTTGATTGCTAAAAATAAATAAAGGCCCTTTTATGCTTGAAACATTAGCTGTTTTTCCTGGAACTTTTGATCCCATTACTCTAGGTCATTTAGACATTATCAAAAGAGCTTCAAGGATTTTTTCAAAAGTCATAGTCGCTGTTGCTCAAAGCCCTAGTAAACATACTTTATTTTCACTAGAAGAGCGCTTGCAACTAGTCGAAAAAGCCTGTAAACAACAAGAAAATGTTACAGCAAAATCCTTTACGGGAATGCTTGTTGATTTTCTCAAAGAGAATCATGCCGATATCCTAGTTAGAGGTGTAAGAACTGTTATTGATTATGACTATGAGATGCAACTCTCTGGTATGTATCGTGCTTTAATGCCAGATATGGAAATTGTTATGCTACCAACTGAAGGATCTGTAGCTTATATTTCATCAACATTAGTACGCGATGTTATTATTCACAAAGGGGAAATTCATAAATTTGTTCCCCAAAGTGTAGTTGATTATGTCGCACATACTCGCAATAACTAAGCTACTATAAGTTTATTTTTGACATTTAGGGCAATAGTAAGTAGATCTTTGCCCTAAAGTAACCATCTCAATTGTACTACCGCAAATCTTACAAGGGTTTCCTTCATGCCCATAAACAAAAAGATTCTGCACAAAATAACCTTTTTTCCCATCGGCCCCCTCAAAATCACGAATAGTTGTACCCCCACGTAAAATTGATTCTTTTAAAATTCTTCGCGTATGATCAACTATAAGCTCAGCTTCTTGTTCTTTAATAGATGAAGCTAATCTTGTAGGTAAAATTTTGCAAGCAAATAAAATTTCACTTGCATAGATATTACCAACACCTACAACAATCGCACCATCCATTAAAATTTGCTTAATTGTCTTCTTTTTACCTTTAAATTTAGATAGTAAATATTGAGCATTAAAATTTTCTTCAAATGGCTCAGGACCTAAATTCTTTAAATGATGATCTTCTAAAGGTTCATCTCCTGCCGGAATATAAAGAACCAAACCAAATCTACGTGTATCATTAAGAATTACATTTTTTCCATTATCTAAAACCAATTCAAAATGATCATGTAATTGCAATGTAGTTTCAGAACTTATGTGTAGATGCCCAGACATTCCTAAATGCAAAATTAAAGAACCTTTATCTGTTCTTACAATAATATATTTAGCTCTTCTATCTACAGCGTAAATAATGCCTCCTTCGATATCTTGAATATTTTCAGCATATGGTTCACGCAATTTTTTATCATCATGAATTACTTTTATAATCTTGGCATTCAAAAGTACGTTTGAAATACCACGACGTGTAACTTCAACCTCAGGTAATTCTGGCATTACAAGTTCCTTTTAGGCTAATTCACTATTAACAATGATTTTAACAAAGAAGGGAGTAGTTTTTTTTATAGTATTTTTTACAAAAAATAATGTTTAAAACAAAAAACATACACTGTTACCAGCTCTTTATTATAAATTCCAACATTTACGTAGGAAAAGAACAAAATAGCTAAAGGGCTTTTAATAAAAATTAAATTATTTGATTATAAAAGATAAAAAGCTAAAGATATAGTAAAAAAAAGACAAAAAAAAACCACCTTAACGGTGGTGATTAGTGGTGCTGGCAGTAGGGCTTGAACCCACGACCTCCTGTTTACAAAACAGGAGCTCTACCAACTGAGCTATGCCAGCAAACGAGGATCATTATATATGAATAAAATAAAAATTACAAATATAATAGACCATATATTGTTAAATATGATAAAAAAAACTTATCCTATAATTAAACTAAGATTATGATTGCTTGATTTATAGTCTTAAAATTAGCTTTATCAAAAAAAAATAAAGCTCTAACTTAAACTAAAAACACTTTTAAAAAGTTATGTCTTCAGAGATTTATCATATAAACGCTTTAAACCTCTCATGTCCTGAGCCTCTTACTCTTTTGCGCAATGCTGTGAGAAAAGCATCACCAGGACAAATTATCGAAATTGAATCTAACGATCCTGTTTCTTTAAGAGACATCCCTGCATTTTGTAATTTCATGGGACACAAATTATTAGCCGTCCCTGATTACAAAAATAATTTTACTTTTATCATTCAAAAGAAAAACTGACTAGCCTTTAGAAATACAGACTATTTTATGTTTTCTTAATTTTAAGGTAAAAGGCTAATGCTCAAAAATGATAGGGAATAGGGAGTTTTTTCTTAATAGAACTATTTTTGGCATAAATTTGCTATTCTTAGTGTCTTTAATAGCGTTTTATATCCACACAATAGCATTTTAAGGGTAAAATGAAAGGTTATTATCTCATCATATTAGATGTCATATTTAATCTTAACCACACCTCTTAGCAAGGTTTAAACTAACGATGTCAAATTCATACGACCTTCAAACTTTTCAAGGACTAATTCTAACTTTACAGGATTACTGGATGCGGCACGGCTGCATGATTGCTGAACCTTTTGACATGGAAGTCGGTGCAGGAACTTCTCACCCGATGACCTTTTTAAGATCTCTAGGTCCTGAGCCAATTTCTTGCGCCTATGTTCAACCATCAAGAAGACCTACTGATGGAAGATATGGTGAAAACCCAAATAGATTACAACACTATTATCAATTCCAAGTAATCTTAAAACCATCACCAGATAATATTCAGGAACTTTATTTAGGTTCTCTCAAAGAGTTAGGTTTTGATCCTACCGAAAACGATATTCGCTTCGTTGAGGATAACTGGGAAAACCCAACTCTTGGAGCATGGGGTTTAGGCTGGGAAATTTGGTTAAATGGCATGGAAGTTTCTCAATTTACCTATTTCCAACAAGTTGGCGGTTTAGAATGCTTCCCTGTTACAGGTGAACTTACTTACGGTCTCGAACGTTTGGCTATGTATATCCAGAAAAAGAAGACTGTTTATGATCTTATCTGGGCACATACAGCTAATGGCGATGTAACCTATGGAGATATCTTCCATCAAAACGAAGTTGAGCAATCAACATATAACTTCGAGTACGCTGATACTGAATTTTTATTCAATATGTTCGACAAAATGGAACAGGAAAGCACCAAGTTATTAAATCTTGAGAATCCTTTACCATTGCCTGCATATGAACGCATTTTAAAAGCAGCCCACTGCTTTAATTTACTAGATGCCAGACATGCTATTTCTGTAACCGAAAGACAAAGATTTATTTTAAGAATCAGAACTCTCTCTAAGGCCGTTGCTGAAGCTTATTACAAGAGCAGAGAAAAATTAGGTTTCCCTATGTGTAAACGCAATCAGGGCCAAAATTAGAGATAGGAAAAAAAATGACTACTAAAAATTTACTGATTGAATTAGGTACCGAAGAATTACCTCCTAAGGCTTTAAGAAAATTGGCTCAATCGTTACATGACGATTTTATCACTCAACTTAAAAATGAAGGCTTAAACTTCAGCGACTCAAAATGGTTTGCAACTCCAAGAAGATTAGCTTTATATATTTGCGATCTTGATACCAAACAGCAAGATCGTAATATTGAGATCAAAGGTCCTGCAGTAAAAGTTGCTTTTGATGCTAATGGAAATCCTTCAAAAGCTGCTTTAGGCTGGGCTAATGCCAATGGTATTACTATAGATCAAGCTAGCAGACTTAAGACCGATAAAGGTGAGTGGTTATTCATTAAAACCTCCAAACAGGGAGCTCAAACTTCTAGTTTAATTCCAGATCTATTCATACATGCTCTTAAGTCTTTACCTATCCCAAGACTCATGCATTGGGGTGATAAACATGAAGAATTTGTAAGACCTGTTCATACCTTATGTGTTTTATTTGGTGAAGAATTAGTTGATTGTACTATTCTTGGTGTTAAATCTTCTAAGTCCATCAATGGTCACCGCTTCTTAGGACAAAAGCAAGTTATCTTACAGTCAGCTGAGTCCTATGTTGAACAATTACGCAATGAAGGTTGTGTAATTGCTGATTATGAAGAACGTAAAACCTCCATCATTGAACAAGTAACCAGAATTGCTAATAACAATAACGGCGTTGCTGATTTAGATGATGCTTTAGTTGAAGAGGTAACCTCAATCGTTGAAGCACCATTTATTTTCCAAGCTAACTTTGAAGAACGCTTCTTAAAGGTTCCTTCTGAAGCTTTGGTTTACACCATGAAAGGTGACCAAAAGTACTTCCCGATTTATAACAAAGAAGGTAAACTTTTACCGGTTTTTGCTTTCGTAAGCAATATCAATCCTAAAGACTCAACATCTTTAATTTCAGGAAATGAACGTGTTGTTAGACCGCGTCTTTCCGATGCTGAATTCTTCTTCAATACAGATAGAAAGCACAGCTTAGAATCATTCTTTGAAAGATTAGAGAATATTGTTTACCAAAAGGATATTGGTTCCTTAGCAGATCGTAGCCGTATTGTTGAAAAATTAGCTGTGTATATTGCCAATCAGATCAAAGCCGATCCTTGCAAAGCATCTCGTGCTGCTATTTTAGCTAAATGCGATTTAGCAACCACCATGGTTACCGAGTTCACTGATACTCAAGGTATCATGGGCATGCACTATGCTGAACTTGATGGTGAAGATCAGGATGTCGCAGAGGCAATCTTTGAGCAATATTGTCCACGTTTTGCTGGCGATAAAGTTCCTACTAAACCAGTTCAAATTGCTGTATCTTTAGCAGAAAAATTAACCACTCTAGTAGGTATTTTTGGTATCAACATGTTACCTAAAGGAGATAAAGATCCTTTTGGTTTAAGACGTGCTGCTATCGGTTTAATTAGAATTATTATTGAAAACAACATTGAACTCAATTTAGTCGATACTATTGCTTACACTTGCGAGCTTTTAAACTCCAAGCTTAAGAATAAACAAACAGCATCTGATGTTGCTGATTTTATTTTTAACCGTTTGAAGTTCTACTACCAGGATCAAGGTATTGAAGCCTCTATATTCTTATCAGTATTAAGCGTAAAGCCAAGCAGTATTTTAGACTTCAATATGAGGGTTAAAGCTGTTAAAGAGTTTAAGCAATTGCCTCAGGCTGCAGATTTAGCTTCTGCATACAAACGTATTAGCAATATCTTAAGCAAGGCTGAAACAGTAAATACTAAGGTACAAGCTGAACTCTTCCAAGAAGATGCTGAAAGAATTCTTATGAACCACGTTAATATGCTTTCAGGAAAGATTACTGATTTTTATAACAATGGTGACTATAAGGGCGCTTTATCTACCTTAGCTGAGCTTAAGGATGATGTTGATAACTTCTTCGAAAAAGTTATGGTGAATGTAGAAGATTTAAATATCAAAAATAACCGCTTAGCTATTTTATTTAACCTATCCAAGTTAATGTCTAATACGGCCGATATTTCTGTACTTTATTAGAATTAACTAAATATGATTCCTCTAATCTTAGATTAGAGAATATGGGCCAAAATATTTAGTCCATATTAAAAATATATCTAAGGGCATGATTTCTTATAGTAAAAAAGATTCATGCCTTTTAAATTTATTAAAAACATCTCTCTATTATATCAATCACTATAAATCTTAACAGCAAATCTATTTATTTGTGAATTTAAAAATTTTTTTCGATACTAAAAAACATTTTCTCTTTGTTTTTTATTTAATTTTGATTTTTATATATCGAGGATTGTAAACACGAATATCTACTTCAAAATTAGCTCTAAAAAATATTATTTTTTAAACATTATGGCTAACTATTTACTAGTTAAGTTTTTTAGATAATTAAAAAAAACATAGTCAAAATAATTTTGAGAGATATAACATATTGTAAAAAAAATACATAACAAACAAATATTTAAATATAGCTATGGCATAATTAAATCAATATCTGTTTATTTTAATCATTAAAGGTAAGATGGTGATTTTATGCAAAATAATATTCTTGAAAGAATGAGAGCATCCTTCAATGATTTGACCAAAACTGAACGTCGCATTGCATCTATAATCTTAGAGAACCCTCAGAGAGTAGCCTCTGAAAGTATTGCTAGTCTTGCTACACGTATCAATGTTTCACAGCCGTCAGTTTTCAGATTTTGCAAAAGATTTGGATACAAAGGATTTCCTGATTTCAAATTTGCTTTAAGTGCTTACACATTTAGTGATCTTACAAACATCCCCTCAAATCAAAGCATTTCAGAAAAAAATCTATTCAATATCATTTGCCAGGAAAAGCAACAATCTATATCCAAACTTCAAGAGATTTTTAATCAACCTGAAGTTTTAAATTTTATTAAAAAAATTCTTAACGCAAATCGTTGCTTAATATTTTCTGATAAAAATAATTCTATCTTTGCAGATATTCTTTACCATATCTTAATCAAACTTGATAAACCCTGTGAAAGACATCTTGATGAAGATTGCTTAAAACCTCAAATAAAAACTCTTTATAAAAATGATGTACTAATTTTTTTATTTACAAGTCCATCGGAAACTTTTGCCAGATATCTTGAACAAGTTAGCCTTGTGGATTTTTATTACCTAAATCTATTTACAGCAAATACGTCTGAGCTACACATGGATATAACATATAAGCTCACAAATTTATCAAAAGATAATAGTAGTTTTGATAATAAACTAATATTTATAAATATATTCGCTAAAGCTATCGAGCTTTATGCAAAAATAAATAACAAAGACACCATTAACTACCGCCCTGAATTTAAATTCCCTTTGGCGTTTGATTGATATCTTAGCTACTAGTCAAATTTTATTGTGTTTTTTTTAGTATCAAAAGCTAAACCATCTTAATTAACAATTAAAAATAAGAATATAAACTCTAGTTCTTTATTTACAGCTTTGATTGTTTCATATGGAATAACTTACATAATTCTATTTGCCAGATATTTGTTCCACGTGGAACACACTTAAACAAGATCTCCTGTTTTACTCTCTTAGCTTCATTTTTATTTCTATTTGATGATTATTTGTTCCACGTGGAACACGCTTAAACAAGATCTCCAGCTTTACTCTCTTAGATTTATGTCTTTTTAATGATTATTTGTTCCACGTGGAACATGCTTAAACAAGATCTCCTGTTTTACTCTC
>ERZ1673737.973-NODE-973-length-31198-cov-4.186751_pt1 | contig 31198 bp, 24 predicted proteins | sample MGYA00580211_ERZ1673737 | MGnify/ENA primary metagenome ERZ1673737 (study PRJEB41218, sample SAMN15661789) | gut metagenome | host: Homo sapiens | place: Canada: London | collected 2015-08-20/2019-03-30 | study: EMG produced TPA metagenomics assembly of... | reverse complement strand
CCATCCCCCTATAAGCGTCAACTAATCTTCACTTGTAGAGCTTGTGTGTGCGGAATAATAAGAACTATCGATCTGGGCGGCTTGTCCAGCACCAACTACACAGGTAAGCACTTCAATTCAGTTCTCACCAGCTGTGGACTCGCTGATTTATCCGTGGCTCTCTGTTCCAGAGGATACCGTCGATCTGGTCATCTGGTCGGGCGTCGAAATGGCCGTCACCTTGATCTGCGTTGGCATTCCCACTCTCCGCCCCCTCTACCGCGTTATCGTCCATGGTTCGAGTGTGAAGAGCTCAGAGAGCAGATACATCAAACACGATGACTCTTCTCATTCGTCCCGCTTTCGCATGCAGAACCCGACGAAGAGATCTACAATGTTTAGTGTCGCGCAAGAGAGTATCACTGAGGCATACATTGCTCGCAATAACCAGAGTGATGAGGAAATTCTTATGGGTCAGTATGGGGACAATATTGGCGGCATCCATGTTCGTGAAGAGGTACGGGTGCAGAGGATCTAAAGCGACACCATCCCCTTTTTCTCCACTGGAAGCAGTTTATCTGGGCTTTACTAGGTAACACCTCCCAAACCCTAATTCCACTGCAGACATGGGGCTAGAGGCCCAAAATCTGGGCCAATGAGAATTATAGGACCCTCTTCTGTCTTCTACCTTGATTGCAATCAAATTTTGAGACTAGGGTGAAGTACCTCCTCCCCCTAAAAATGCTCTGTTTGCCTTCAAAGTTGGACGGGGGAGGAGGCTCTCTCTATGAATGCATGAACTTAGTTTATGTAAAGTTTGAAAGTTTGAATGCCGTGTTTTCTCCGAAAGGAGCTTAGAAATGAGGTTGAAAATCTTGTGGTTTTGGTCTGTTGGTACAGTAACAATGTACGAAGGAATGGCACATGAAATACAGTATTGCAGCGCGCGAGAGCTCTTAAGTGCTTCTCCTAGCTACTTATTGCATGCAGGAAAAGTTGACCTCCGATATCGTACCGATCAATGTCGTAGAGAGACTCCCATTTGAGATCGGGCGTTGAGAGTACTGACCAAGTGATTCAGTGCCTGAAACACGACCCTAGGAAGCCTAATTCAAAAATTTTATTCATTGCCCTATTGGTATTTTCAATGATTCGATCACCATCTACCCTTCCATACACCCCCAGCCAAAACAAGGCCAAGGCAGGGAGAATCTAAGACACGGTGTATCAAGAGAAAGTCAAATAAAAGCAAGCACAGAGAGCCATGTCTATGGCGGTATCATGAACTATGCAACCCCTAAGCAGCTTCTAAGCAAGCCCTTAGGCCCCTGAGCAACTGTTAAGACCACTGTAAGAGCTCAAAAAAAAAGAATCACTCAAGATACCCATCCCCTTCTAATCCGCAAGCACATGCCGCAACATGACAACAAATGGTTCGCCCAGCTTGAGAATCTCGGTGACCTCCGGCTTAACAGGTTCACCGGCTGTACGGCGGAGTTGGTCCTGTTTCTTTGTGCGACGACGACGCTCGACGGCAATGGGATCGTCCATGTCTTCGTCTTCGGTATCTTCGTCTGAGGCGTCGGATGCTTCATCTGAGATGGTGAGGTCTTCCAAATCGCCCTAGGGAGTGGGTTAGTATGGTTTTTTAAGTTTGAGTCTGGGTCGAGTGGGAAATCCATACCTCGTCAAGACCGAAATCACCACTACGGAAGGCACCAGTGCCAGGAATGGTTTCCCCTGCTGTACCTTCAGCGGCCATCTTCTGGCGGGTCTTGTTCAGGTGCCAGCGTTTGCGGTCTTCATGCCACTTAATCAAAGCATTGATTTCGGTCAGGGCAATCTCTCTGTCGACCTGGCCGACGCCAACAGCTCCTTGGAACAAGGCGTTGATGTCCATTTTGCCTCCTGCGGGGCCATTGCGCAGGAAGTCGAGGATCTCCTCGATCCAAGACATTAGAGACTGGAACAGACCATTGTCATGCTGGTGCACTTCATGAATAAATTTGTAAAAGTTGGCCTCGTGACGAGCGCACAGGTCGATGAAGGCCTGCACAGTCTGGTTTGGATCGGCAGAGGCATCCTGGCGCTGGGAACTCTCAATCACACCAATAGCGTCGTCAGCGAATTGCGCAAAGTCGGTAATACTGCTGTACACGTTTGCAGACTTGTAAACTCGGACAAGTGGTTCGTAAAAGATAGTGAAGAGATCACGGAAGAGCTGTAACGTGACAGGCTCTTCAACAATGCTCAGCATCATCGACTTATCCCGTTGCCGGGTGTAAAGCTTGAGAAGCTGCTTCATGTGAGCGAACCATTGAGCGCCCTGTTGCATTTCCAGATCTACATTATCGACGGCGTGGTTCCAGGCAACGTAGCCGTTGAATACCTTTCCGATCTGCTCTGGCGTGAGCTCTGGAGATATGAGTTCAGAGCGAAGGATGGCGACAATAAGATCAACATCATCGGCCACGGCCTCTGCTCTGATCTCATTCTTGATTTCTTCTTCGGCATCCGCGAAGGCCTTGAGCTTCTTGGTGAGAACATCATCCTCGACCTTGGCAGCCAGCGAGTTGATATGTCGCTGGAAGTCTTTGATGCTCTCGTTCAATGTCAAAGAGAAAATGCGCTGCAAGAGTGACCGCGAGCCGAAGGGTTGTGCCATAAACAGGTCGAGAACACCGGACATGACTGCGGCTGGGTTGGCAATGCGAATGACATTCTTCATCAGGGTATAAGGGACGAGGCCGTGGATCCTCTTCGCTTGCGCGAAAAGTTCAGGGGAGTTATCCTCGGCAAGGAATAAGTGGTATATCGTTGCAGCAACTCTAATCATTGTTAGTAGTTGAAGACCTCGAAACTTGAAGAACATACTCAATACGAAGCCACTCAGCAAACTTCTGATATTGCGGGCTGAGGTCTGGAATAGAAGGCTTCTCCCGGATTTCAGCGAAAAGCTTTGTCAATCCATCTAAATTCAGCGAGATTAGCAATTTTCCTGACGAACGGCTCACGTTGACTAACTGCTCTCCACAATATCCCGACGGAACTGCTCCATGTAAACGTCCAACTCGGCAGCTCGCTGCCTGGCAATTTCATAAAAGCGTTTCTGCTCCTCGATTCTCACCGCATCCATGGCTTTCCGCTTCTGAACATCAAGCTCCTCTTCCTCATTCAACTTAATGGGACGGGCAGTCAAGAACTCTTCCATTGCCTTGGATTCCGAAACGCGCTTGTTCTGCAATATTGTGCGCAGGAACGCGCGCAGCGATACACGTTGTGCCTCGCGGTATAATACAGTCTCTCTTGATACATCGGTCGTCGATGCACGGGGTGATTTGGTTGATCGCATTGAACTTCGTGAAAGCGAACGCCGAATGCTACCCGTGGAAGGGGCGGAAGGGGCAAGGGTTCGCGAGGAAGGCAACTCCTCTGGCATGCTGTTACCCTGTGTAGAAAGAGATGAGACTGAAGAGGCATCATCATCGGCATTTGAACCAAACCAACTCGAAGTAGAGGTCTTGTTCTTGCGAGGAAGAGGTGGGAGATGTTTGCCAGGCATTTCAGTCCTCAATCTCTTGTGGAGCTTGACAAACTCTCCATATCTCCTCCCAACATGTAACTCGCCTTTGCCATCTTGACGAACTCGAATGAGAAATTCCTGTTCATGCTGTCGTGAGCAAACGTCTCCAACAAAACGAAAAGATCTCAAGAATATATCACTTACTGCGTGTTGATGGTATCGCATCGTCCGCTTGACAGACGTCGTCCGAACAGCGGCGACATTCACATCCCAGCCATTAATCGAATTACCCTCGGGCATATTAACCAGCAAGCCCGACTCCTGAGCTCCACGCTCCACAACCTCCATCTCAGAGAACTGAATGCGCTCCTCATAACCAGACGCGGTCGGTACACCCGAAACCATCATCAGCTCCACGAGCTTCTCGCATTTCCGTGCCAACTTCCGACGCTTCGTTTCCTCCAGCCGATCCTCCGAAGACGAAACATGTTTATTGGCGAACGATTCCAAGAACTATATCGCGAACCCGGCCAGTCAGCAAGTCTCCCCCACCATGATCCCATTCGGAGAAAAGAAAAACCCACGATTTGTAGCTTATCCTGCCAAAACTCCTTTTCCCGCGCCTGGTCAAGGAACGGGAAATTCCGAACGTGATGCACGAAGATATACCGCAAAATAGGTAGCTCAGAGTCGACAGGTGCAACCTCACCAAACTCAGACCTAAACGGCGCACCGAATCGCTGCAGCGCTGTCGGGGAATTCAGCTCGGAGATTTCGGCGCGGACTTGACGGGCGATGAGCTCGCGCTTGAGGTCTGTGGAATACCCCACCTGTCAGCAACTAATACTGGAACTACTGCCACAAATACCACACAATTTCCATCACGATTGCGATCATGATCAACTCACAGTGTTCTTGCTTTCCCGTTAGGATCTGGCCTGGCGGGGCAACGGGTTGCGCAGGCAAATCCGCACCCTTGCCGCTGGGGAATGCGGGATCAGACGATTGTGATTCCGGCATTGTGACTAGATGTCGTTGTCTCTCCTGGGATAAAAAAAATCAGGGCTTGCTTTTCCCGCGAGAGGAAATAGACACGGACAAATAGGTGATTTGTGGTGATTGTGACGAAGGGTCGTGAAACGAGGGGAATGCGTCTGCCTAACAAGGCTGGTTGACACCAGAATTCCAACAGCGGCTAAGTCAGGCTGTTGGGTGGAACAAGCTCTTTAATCTAGATAGAGAGAAAGGAAGAGTGTGAATGAATGGGGAAGAAGGCGAGCGGGAAAGGAGGCGGAGAAGAGATGTCGTCACACCCGTTCTGGCAGTTAAAGGTGGCAGGTTGTAGGGCTGTCGCTAACTTTGCTAGACTGCGCCCCCGGGACTATTCTGAGCGGCTTCCTGACACGGCCTTTTGTTTCCACTGGCTTAGAGACTTACAATGAGGTCTTGGATGCCAAGGCTGATTATGGTGTTGCCTACTCGTTGCGAGCCTTATGAGGCGGGATATTCTCCGCGCTGATCTTGGTATGGTTATGATTATGATTTCATACTATTTAGTCTGCGTGATCACGCCTCTGATCTCCACCTGACTATCCAAGTACAGTATCGGCATGATTTACGTGGAGAGATGAGAAAGAATCACGTGGAGATTTCTGTGGACTAACTAAAAAATATATGAATACGAATACGTAGAGCCTTATTATCATCGCTGGGTCGCTTGGGAACAGGAAAAATTCAACAGGTGCGATATTGTGGGTCCTCCTCTTTTACTTGAAATCCATCTCCATGTTGTCGCGGGGCAGGTAGTGGCCCTGGATGGGCTGTCCGTTCCAGGAGTTCATGAGAGCACGCTGCTGCTCATTCAGAGAATGGAACATAGTCTGCTGGGTCCGGTGGTACTGGAGTGCCTCATTGCTGTTGGTCTGCGTCATGCGGGGAGCAGCATGGCCCATCTGGGAGCTTGGGTCAAACAGAGTGAAATCGTTTCCGGCCTGGGGCTGGAGAGCGTATTCGTAGCGCTCCGAGAGGGTGTCGCCGACATTGGATGAGTCAGGAGAGTACAGCATGGCGTTGCCCTGGGCACCCGGGGAGAGGCCGGACACTTTGGTGGGAAGGGCGTAGGACAGATGGTTGTTGTTCATCTGGGTGAACTCGTTCGAGTAACCCTTCATGGCCTCCATGGGATGGGTAGGGGCCTGCATACGCATGGACATAGCGTTGTACTCGTCGTTGAGTGGGTACTCGAGGTTGTTCCACTCAAGGTCAAAGTTGATGCTGTCGGTTCCGGCGAGAGGGGATCCATCAAATGACACAGGTCCCATCAGATCGGGAACAGACTCTGACGAAGGGACAGACATGGAGTTCATGGACTGTCGGTGCATTTCCAGCGCCGGAATCAGACTGTTTGGGTCGCCAGCCCCGAATTGAGCCTGGAAACCGTCCAGATTCATCGAAGTCGGGAAAGAGTTGACATCATTCATCAAGTAAGGCGGAGACTCGCCGAACAAGGGGAAGTCATCGCTGTGAGGCGCAGGAGGCTCCGCAAAGTTGAAGTTGGGGTTCTCAGGCCAGTTGTAGGTCTGGTCGCTGGGAGAGGGGCTGGGCCCAGTGATTGGGGTAGCAAAGTCGGTGGCCTTGGAGGCAGGAGTAGAGACACTGGGTGTCTGAGGAGTTGCCTGGACAGAGGAATCACGCTTGCTGCCGGTGCTGCCACTGCGACCATTGTTCTTGGATCGGACATATTTCCATCCATGAGCCTTCTCCATGTGCTGCTTACAGTTGCTCGAGCGCTTCGAGGCATAGGTGCATGGCTCAAAGCCGCAGCGGAAAAGCTTGGGGGCATCCGAGTGTTTGTCGTTCATGTGGCGGTCGCGCTCTTTCTCGGTGGGCCAGCCAACCTTGAAATATTTACACGAAGTATCCTCGCACTTCCAGGGGCGAGAGTGGGTCTTCTCGTGTTTGCTAGAACAAGTTAGCATTGCCAGCTTTGGTTTGAATGAACAAGATCACTTACGTCAAGTCACAAGGGCGCTTGAACACCTTGTCACAGTGGGAACACTTCTGGTTAATGTCCATAGGAGGAGCATTTTTCTTGCGACGAGCCATCGAGCGCTGCACGCCCTCGTCGACTGCATCGTCGAGGTTGATGGTACGCTTGATGGAACTAGACGAAATGGAAGAATCCACTTCATAAGGCTTTCCAGTCAGCATGGAAATGGGCTTTCCATCTTGCATGACAACAAGCTCCAGGGGCTTTCCGTCCTTGGAAATGCCATGTTCCAGATGAGCTTGGTGCACCCTATGTCGGATTAGTACAACTGCATACTTGGGATGAAAGGGTAATACAAACAGATTAGATTTCTCCTCGGGCTTGCCGCCCCGGGTCGCTGGGACCCGCTCACGCTCGGCGCGAATCATGGCGGCGTATCGTCGAACCTGTGAAACAAGGTCGAGGAAGTATCCGTTAGTATAAGGGCGATCGGCAGGTAGTCGTTGATCGCGATCGTTAAGATGAGACGCCGAAGTATGCAAGCATTGAATAGTGAACTCGCAGAAGCTGAGATACGAGAGTCGAGAGTTTGCAGACTTCTTTATAAAGAAGAGAGAAAAAAACGATAAGCTTTCGCCGGAACTCCAATAACCCATTGAGAACAATATATGAACTTACCGGTGCCAACCACAATAGGGTTTTTTCAAGATCCCGCAGACAGACAATCTGCTTATTGACAATACGTTGAGGAATGCTCCGTACCAGTGGGTGGAACGGTTTAAGGCGAGGTTCTTTGAGGATGGGAACAAGAACGTATCGTTCAATTTGCTTGCAGGCAGCGGGGCCTAGTTGACGCTTGGATGAGGATCCTGAAGCAAATGCGGCAATAGAGTCTGTAATGGCAGATTGTTTGTCGTGAATACCATTATCTGCTATTCGTTAGAGCCCGGAACCTCAATGAAGGGACAATACAGGAACAATGTATGAGCCTACCTTTGCTGTTTGAATCAGAGAGCTCTTCCTCGCTGCTGACGGATGACCCAATGCCACTGTCAGAATCGTGACTATGATCTTGCTCCTGCTCTGTCTTTTTCTCCTCGTTCGAGAAACCGAGGTTGGACATGGAATTAGAGTTTCTGCGCATCGTATCAGGCACAGTACTTCCCGAGCCTTTCTGTTTATCCTCGGTGGTATTGAGACTAAGACGGCCAAGGATAGAAGTCATACGCTCCTCGGCGGCGGTGATCGCTTCCAAAGATGTTGGCGAACGACGAGGCAGTGACCGAAGGTTCAAGACTGGATCACTGTCACTGGACGGCGGGGAGGTGGGAGTATGGAAGGTCTCTCCTTTCTTCAGCCGCATCTCAGATTCAACAGAGTCGGTCGACAGGGCGGGCAATTCGGTGTTTAAGATGGGCCGGCGACGCGGGTGCAGCCGCGATGGCTCTGGCTGGGCGGAAGACATTATTGGCGGTGCTGCATCAACCCAGGCGTTAGCACACTGATCCCAACAGGAAAGGACAGGGTATTGCGGCTGATTGGCCGACTCCATGACTCACCGAGGATCTGTGTCCAGATGATTCGAGAAGTGACGTACGGTCGAGTCAGAGATGTAAGCCTCTTATTTTCGACTCCGTTAGGATATATATCAGACGCCCACTGCTCGTGGATGATCTAAAGCGACAGAAATCGACACCCTTCAACAGGCGCAAGGCTGTGGAGATCTAACACGATCGCGATAGTCTGATAATCTCCGGGTGCACATGCACTCCTGAACCAAAAGTGTCGGAGAGTCTGAAGGCTCCAAAACGGGGTCCAAGGAGTGTCGGACTGATATAACCAGCCAAAATGGTGTTCAGTCGTCAACGGCGATCGTCCAAGAGAATACGATACCTCGGAATAAAGATGCGATGTCTTCCAGTATCTGGATATCAGAAACGATAACGTCTTGAGATGGCGGACAGCCCCACTATAGAAGCCGATATTGGAAGTTCTTGAAGGCAGCTATGGAGGACAAAAAGGGCAGAAACGAAGAATAAAAGAATAAGCTTGACAACGACGGGGGGAATAAGCGGATCAAGGAAAAGAAGAACTGGAGGCTCTGATGGCGCGTTGGATGTCTGCCTGATAGACGAAGACGCTAACCTCAAAGTAGTATAGATTGCGATGGCTGAGCACATTCTACGTCATGTGATTGGTGGACTGGACTGTATTGTAACTCAGTACTGGTAATTACCATGTCCAGCCTTGTTGGTGGCACCCCAGCGGGTATCGTACCGTTTCCCCACTGCTTTATTTGGAAACTCGGAGTCGGAGACATTTGTTCTCCGAGAGCCTCGTTGAGTTCAGCTTAACTTAATTGTTTTGTTCTTCATGTTCCCGTTGTACGGAGTACCCGTTTGTGGGATACGTCACTCAGAATCATGCCATAATCCCTGAATCACAGGGCATGATTGGCGTTGCGCCCGACATGTTCTAAGGTCTTGGCCTCTGGACAAGGGAAAGGGTCTTGCACAGCCAATCCACATTCCCCCACCCCACAGGCCCATACAATGACTCGTTCTAACTGTTTCCAATACGAGGTTACGAGCTGCGTGCGCATTTGAACCTGCGCACTTGAGCCGCTTGTCACCGCTGGTCACACACCTCCAGCCCAATAATCGGCCCAAGTCGGACCAACTTGGACTGCATCTGTCGGTGGACGAAGCCCCGGGGCGTTTGCTTTGTTGTCTGCCTACAGTACATCTGCAGAACACGGCTGGACCCTGGATGAGGCATTCGACTGCGCCCCATTTGACTCCCATTGCACAGCCCACCTGTCAAGCCCCGGCGCAGGTCAAAAGCAGCCCTCTTCCTCAGTCTTTGTGGCATCTGCAGTACTGTAATTGATTATGCATTGGGCGTTATCTGCAAGGGCACTGGAGAAATATCTTCACCAACCACACTCTAAATGACGTTGTAGATACCCGAATTGACTGATCATTCTAGCCCTTCAGTCATGGCAGCCTATTCATGCGACAAGCCGGGATATCAGTCAACAGCATTTGGTTCCTTGGGAATGTGGCAGCCTCACATTGTGTTGTCACCGGCACGCGATATATGTCGTTGGCTCTACTAATTCCACTGCCTAGTGGGCTTTTTCTTTATTGAGGCTGTGAGATATCTTGGTTGATATCAAAAATTCAGGCATACATTTTACAGATACCAATGTTTGTCAGAGGCGGAAATATATATTTTCAAAACATTAGATAGCGACGAATCTATACACCAATAATACCAAAAGTCTTACCAATATAGCCTATAGCTGGGTTAGAATCGATTGACAAAGCTATATCCCCAAATAAAATGATGTCAGTTGTATGAAGCTGGGGAAGCTCATCGCAATCACAGGCAAGGAATAGCCAATAGCGTCAGGGCACGCTTGCGAGTTCCCAAACTGCTAAACTGGAAACCATGTTTACACCATTTCTTATAGACTTCTCAAAGCTCCAATTAGCCATGACCTATAAACCATGAACTATACATATATCTCAAGTGCTTCTACTACTCAACGACATTCATCGGCCGATTGGACCTCGGCTTCGGGACATGGCAGAACGGCGGGCGGTGCCGAGATGCCCGCGTGTTGATTTCCCCCGGATTCTGGATCCGGCGACCACTCATCTTCTCCCCTCAGTACCTCTGTCGGTGTCGGATCGTGTGTATCCTCTGACAGAAGCTTGTTGGCCGGATGATCTGGTGATTCCAATTGTTATTCACCACCTCTCCTACAATCTCCCCCGCTTTACTTCCCGACGGCAACCGGAGACACCGTCCCCATGGACTTCGAGCAATATGGACAGAGCTCCCACCAGCCCAGACAACGGAGAAGAAGAGCCGGAAAGCGGCGATTGAATAACAAGGCTCCGATCGCAGCACGTCTGGCGCTGGACCCCCAGCTGCGTGGGAAGGTCGGCATCTTATCCGAAGATCTAGCGAATGACCTGTTCCAGCAGCAGGCCCTCCAAGGTGAGTGTCAACCCAGTCGGCCATTGTCGATGAAGACTCTAACCAGTTTGTCTTGCTTCTATTAGATGTCACAACCTCAGACGATGGAGTTCTCTATGTTGCAATTGCCCCGCATACCCCTACGTATACCTCGGTGGAGGACCAGGCCTGGACGATACTTCCAGTACGCATCCAGCCCGCAGAAAGGCCGCCAGTCCTGTTAGCACACTCGACTGTTCTGTTCCCAGAGTCAGCGGATTCACTGCAGCCTTTCCTCCAGGCTCTGGGGAATGTTGATCCATCGCGCAACTCCCTACAGGCACATCGGTCCGTAGAGATTCGGATTCTGGATGTCGCCCCAATTCACCTCGATACGATATTTGTTACCGTAGAACGCCATCTCCTCCGCAACCACGATGACGTTCAGAACAAGTTTAGTGGTGGGTTTCAGAATGCGCGGGGTCCCAATGGTCTCTGGGGAAAGGCGGGGAAGACGGCAGAAGCCAAGAAGTACTCGAAGAGAGCGGCAGCGGATGCCGAACAACGGCTCACCGCAGCTGTTCGTGAGGCATTGGGAGCGCAACGCATTGTACATACTGGAGACGTACTGCCCCTTCCTCTCCCTCCGCACCCTATCACCTATGCGCCGCCACCGCCTGCGCGAATCTCATTCTGTGAGCCTGTTTCGCAAGGCCTGTTGATGCCCACCACCAAGATTGTCCTTATCCAGGCTCGTGCACAAGGAATTCGTGCCCAGCAAACCGTCCCTCCGAGGTCTGCCCTTCTCAAACAAGTGGCCGAGGATGAAGCCGATGACACTTCCAACGAACAATTCTATTCTGCGGCAGAAGACAAGCCTGGTGAAAGTGGGACCGAGATGGAAGCTACATCGGCTGCCGAGGAGTCTGAAACAGAGGGATCGGCAGGCTCAATGAGCGACTCGTCGGATGATTCTTTGGAAGACATGATCTCCCTCAGTGCACCTGAACTGCCACAGCCAGCATCCGGAGTGATGTCCTCATTGACATCGGCAACCCCAAGAGCCGGTGGTCGACGCACAGATGGAATCCATACTCCAGGATCAGTGGCATCGAATTTTACATCGGCCACCTTGCGCCCTGGCCGTGGTGGAGGCAAGACCTTCAAGGTTGAAGGTCTCTTGCAACAAGTCCCGAATGATGTGTTGCACCCCAGGCCGCGCGACGATGAAGACGTTGACTCTTTTGTCTTTGTAGACATCAGCACCCTGGCCAAGATCGGTTGCTTCTCTGGCGACTGGGTTCGGATTGAAGCAGCCGAGGAGCCCCAGCTGAACATGTTTGCCTCTCTCAAATTTGGAAGCTTTAATGATTCCCCCGAAGACTCAGGCGATTGGCGCCCAGTCAAGATCTTCGGTCTCTCTGGCCTTCCGTCCTCTAAGCCGCGTTATGTCATTAACCACTCAGGCGAACTTCGGTCTAGCGTCTCTCAACGCCCACCCACCCGCTTGACCCCCTCTGTCTTCGTTCCTCCACTTCTTCTGGGTAACATTGAAAACCCCAAGTACCTGCGGATCTCTCCTATGACCTTTGCTACACCCAACAGTTCTTCAAAGCCTGGTCTTTTGCACCAAATGAAGAACACTGCTGCCAAGAACCCGCCTTTGGCGAAAGAGGTTACATTGCTTAAGGTGTCTACTCCACTTTCCATGGATCGGGTACTTCAGCCAGCACTATTTGCAGGACTGAAGCATTACTTCGAGTCTCGCCGGCGTATCCTCAAAAGCGGCGATTTGGTCGGCATCAGTGTCGACGAAGGACTCGGCAGAGCAGTCTTCTCTGGAAGCGCTGGCGGGGACAGCGCCAATCAAGAAGAAGATATCACCACCAGACTCGGCCAGAATGTCGACGCCGGTAACGCAGGAGCTCGCAAAATTGGCGTTGCTTGGTTCCGCGTTGGACAGGTTGCACCGACTTCCGTGGAGGAGCTGGAGGAGACAGGCGAAGACCAATGGGGTGGAGTTGCTGTCCTTGACCCAGCGACTACTCGGATGGTTCAGGCCGGAAGCGACGTGAGCCGAATTCCTGGTGTGCTGAATAATGGATGGGAATACTGGCTTGGTGTCAAGAGAATCCCGAAGAGTGTCACTGACACTCCAGCTCCCCATGGCATTGTTGCTGAGCCCCCTCTGGCCTTTATTCCCCCCCTGCAGCAGCGAATTCGGGATCTCATGTCTGCTGCTACTAGCCCTCGAGCTATCCAGCTCGGTATGAAGCCCGTTTTCATTCTCCTCCGGTCTCAGCAGAGACATGTCGGAAAAGCAACTGTAGCAACTCGGGCATGTTCCGACATCGGTCTCCACACATTCCCCATTGATGCATATGATATTTTGACAGAAGGCGGTGCCAACGGTGGCGATGTTAAGACTGAGGCATACCTAAAGGCCAGGGCAGAGCGGGCTTTCCATTGTGGAGCCAACTGCACCTCGCTGCTGATCAGGCATATCGAAGTGCTTACCGCTGATCGCATTGTGACAGCAATGACTGATATCTTGAATGACGCGAGAGTCATCATTGCCACCACCACCGACGTCGAAAACATCCCCGAAGGCATTCGTGGTCTCTTCACTCATGAGTTCGAGATGGGTGCCCCGGAAGAGAAAGAGCGCGAAGGAATCCTCAAGAACGCAGTCGCAGAACGCAGTATCAAGCTGTCTACTGATGTGGACCTGGGAACCGTTGCTTTGAAGACCGCCGCGCTCGTCGCAGGAGACCTGGTTGACGTCGTGGAACGAGCTGCCGCAGCGAGAACTGCTCGCCTTGAAAGCCTCGCTGAAGCCAGCAAGCAACAGTCTGGCTCGGAGGTCTTCGTCAGAGATGTTCTGCTGGCAGGAGGCGACGGTGCACGAGGTGTCACCAAGGCAGACTTCGACTTTGCCGTGGAAGCCGCGCGCAAGAACTTCGCCGATTCGATTGGTGCCCCCAAGATTCCGAATGTAGGCTGGAATGACGTTGGTGGATTGACCAATGTCAAGGATGCGTTGATCGAGACTATTCAGCTGCCACTTGAGCGCCCCGAACTCTTCGCCAAGGGTATGAAGAAGCGTAGTGGTATTCTGTTCTATGGACCACCGGGTACTGGAAAGACCCTGCTGGCCAAGGCGATTGCCACCGAGTTCTCTCTCAACTTCTTCTCTGTCAAGGGACCTGAATTGCTTAACATGTACATTGGTGAATCCGAAGCCAATGTCCGTCGTGTATTCCAGCGTGCTCGTGATGCTCGTCCTTGCGTTGTATTCTTCGATGAATTGGATTCCGTTGCCCCCAAGCGTGGTAACCAAGGCGATAGCGGTGGTGTGATGGACCGCATTGTCAGTCAACTGCTCGCAGAATTGGACGGCATGAACGGCGGCGAAGAGAATAGCGGCGGTGTCTTCGTCATCGGTGCTACCAACCGTCCTGATCTGCTGGATACAGCCTTGCTCCGTCCAGGGCGTTTCGATAAGATGCTCTACCTGGGTGTCTCAGATACCCACAGAAAGCAGGCGACTATCCTCGAGGCCTTGACTCGGAAGTTTGCTCTCGATCCCGATGTCTCGCTTGACCGTGTTGCGGAACGTCTTCCTCTCACCTACACCGGTGCTGATCTGTACGCGCTTTGTTCTGATGCCATGCTGAAGGCTATTACAAGGAAGGCCACGGCAGTCGATGACAAAATCAAGAGTCTACCCAACGGTCCTGTCAGCACTGCTTGGTTCTTCGACCACCTCGCAACACCAGAGGATGTATCTGTCACAGTGACAGAAGACGACTTCCTCTCCGCTCAAGGAGAGCTCGTGCCAAGTGTTAGGTATGTACCCCCACTCACCCCTTCTATAAACAAAATACTAACACACCATCCCAGCGCCAAGGAACTAGAACACTTCGAAAGAATCCGCCAAACCTTCGAATCAGTCGACAAACAAAAACAAGACCCAGCAGCCTCCAACGGCGCCCAAACAATCGCCGAAGCAATGGAAGCCTTCAACCTCGACGGCGGTGCAGCAACCCTACCACCAACAGAAACACTCCTCCCAAACGGCGACAGCCACGGGCCGGGTAGCATCCACGACCGCATCAAAGGCCTGAAACAATGGCCTGGCAGTATGATTCGCAGTCCTAGTGGGCAATCTACAACTAGTAGTAATGGCAAGGGCAAGGGCAGGATTGTTAGTAATAAGAAGGGGAAATCCCGAGGTGTGGACGGGGATGCAGATGGGGATGGTGATGGTGATGAGGAGGATGGTGCTGGTGGAGGTGCGGAGGACGGGGATGAAGATGAGGATGATTATGTTGTGAGGACTGGTCATCTTGGGAACCCTATGGAGGAGGTTGAATAGATGGGTTTTTTGTTCTAGCATGAGTACAGGTTCTCTCTTTCTTTGTTCGTGCTAGCGTGTTGATTCTTTTGGCCCGGGGATGGTGGTCTTTGTATTTATTATTCTGTTGATATATATATACCTGTGGTCTAGTTGTGTAAATTCATGATATGATTGTGAACTGGGTTTGGTTTATTGTTGGTTTAGAGGTGGTGATTGAGGCCATTTGTGACATAGGTTCGTAGGTGAGTATCTTCATCGGTGCTCAAAAATAAGGGCATAGAGACCACGTGGAAAGAAAGGAACCATGGAATGTTCTGAATAGAAGATAGTGCTATTAGAGTTATTCTGATGAGGGAACTGTCAATCTTGATGGCCTCGGGAACTACTTGTATGTTCGGTGACTCCGATGACTTGAGATCGACATTTGCTTTGTCTCTCATTTAAAATGATGATATCATCCATCTCACATGTCATCATGTCTGATTACTATTATGCCATCCCTCACTAGAATATTGAATGAGTGAGAAAAGTTGCAACCCCTATGTGAGTTAAAAAAGGCCGCATATTGTACGTGCGTACAGCATCTAGGTAGAGAACTGAAATTAAGGTCCGCCTAAATGATACGTTATTCAGCCCCTGCAGATCTCGATAGAGTTCAGGGCGTGTTCCGATAACAGTAGAACATTCCATTCCGGTGAACCAGCCCTCTGAGAGATATCCTTACATAGGAGTATTTGTCTCCCCCAGATAGCAAGGTTTGCCCCCGACCCACGCACTCCACAAATACGCATCCCTATCAGAGAGACACACCGGGCCGAATCACTCAAACCGGACAAAGCCCGCGTAGTACAATCCAAGCCGACGGCTCCAGCCAAGGCCGGAATTGACTTTATATACACGAAGCATGCAGACTATGCATAGCACGTTACCCTTAGCCCACAATCCCCAAGGATCGCCCACAAACCCCAAGCTGCATCTTCCCCCACGTCATGGACTAGGTGGATTCAACGACCAATCAGAGGGTAGTACAGGGATAAGCTCTGGGGCTGCCGCCACGAGCCTTGGATGCATCGGACCGCGATATGCCAAGATTTCGGATCGTCCGCCGGTATCGCTCTCTGTGATTGGTGGGAAGTGCCGTATTCGGTGCTCCTCGCCAATGAGCATCTCGCTTGTTTATCGCCTTGACTGGCCACTACCCCAAATTCGTTACCTAACAGCTCTTACTGTATGTACTCCCCCGCGTGAAGTGAGCGTGGAGAAACATAGGGAAGGTGATGTTCGACGGTCGTCATATTAGCTCGGGGCATTCTTATTCTGCCTGCTCCTCGGTTTCACTTTTCATTTTCACCCTCCCTTGCTTTGATTTGAGCATGGAGAAGGAATACAACAATGACGACGCGCAGCTGGCCCAGATGGGCCATAAGTCTGAGCTGAAGCGTAGCTACTCATTGATGTGAGTTCCTACAACTGATCGACATCTCGGAATGGGCTAACCGTGATTCTGTGTGACAGATCCATGCTCGGTCTTGCTTTTGCTATTCTCAATGTACGTGACTCAATCAGCATGCTTAACAGCAAGAGGATCGATTATTAACATCGCACAGTCATGGACCGCATTATCAGCCAGCCTGTCCCTCAGTCTGACCTCCGGAGGCAGCGCGAGTGTTGTTTGGGGTATGCATCTATTCCGAGTCGGTACTATTGCACAGAACTGACATGAATCTTGACAGGCTTGGTTACAGCGGGTATCTGTAACCTGTGTATGGCCGCTTCCCTGGCCGAGTTCCTTTCCGCTTACCCTACTGCCGGAGGCCAATACCACTGGGTTGCTGTCACCTCCTGGAGAAGCTGGATGCCAATCCTGTCCTGGATCACTGGCTGGGTCAATTGCTCTGGATGGGTTGCGCTGGTCGCGACCGGTGGTCTGCTGGGCAGTCAGCTTATCCTCGGTGTTATCTCCCTGATGAACCCGGTATGTTGTTTTGATCTCTGGCTTCGAACCCTTCACTGACCCTCAATGTTAGACCTACAGCCCTCAGCGCTGGCACCAGTTTTTGATTTACCTTGGCTACAACATTGTGGCTTTCCTTGTTAACGCTTTAATGAACAATGTCCTGCCTTATGTTACCAAGGGTGCTTGTGAGTTTTTGAATATACTCTTTACAGATGGTCTGTTACTGACTTTTTCAGTCATCTGGTCCTTGACTGGTTTCGCTGTCATTTGCATCACTGTGCTTTCATGCGCTTCGCCGAACTATAACTCTGGAAAGTATGTTGATCTTGCGGATGTAACACTGAGCCAATAGACTGACATATACAGGTTCGTCTTTACTGATTTCATCAATGAAACTGGATGTAAGTATACAATCTTGCTATTCTTACAGTTCCTCAGCTGACTCTTATAGGGCCCGACGGTGTTGCCTGGTTGCTCGGGGTATGTTCCGCGTTGTAGAGACATATGATCAAATCTAACATCTTCACAGCTCTTGCAAGGAGGTCTCGGTGTTACTGGATTTGTGAGTACTCTGTGAAAGTTGAAATTGAACACAAAGCTAACGATATATCAGGACGGTGTTGCCCACATGATTGAAGGTAATTTCGAGGAATTGAACTCTGAAATTGTGTGGGCACGAAGCTAATGGATTATAGAAATCCCCAACCCATCTATTGAAGGACCTAAGATTATGATTGCCTGTGTTGGTATCGGTACTGTCACTGGTACAATCTTCCTTGTTGTCCTGCTCTTCGTGGCTGGTGATATCAAAGAAGTTATCTCATCTGCTGCGACTCCCCTCCTCCAGATCCTGAAGAATGCTACTTCTAGCAATGCTGGCGCCATCTGCCTGTTGATGTAAGAACATCCTCTTCCCAGTTCTGGTATCCGGTAAACTCACAGGCCTTCCAGCTTCCCTCTCGTCTGCGTCCTGTTCGCCGCCACGGCTATCATGACCACCAGCAGCCGCATGATCTACGCATTCGCACGGTACGTCATCCATCAATAATTTCCCAAGCCGGCATATGCTGACATCTACTCCAGTGACGGCGGTCTCCCTGCATCCCCATTCTTCTCTCGCGTCCACCCCAAGCTCAAGGTCCCCTTGAACTCGCTCTACCTTAACCTGGCCCTTGTGACTATCTTCGGTCTCATCTTCCTGGGCTCCTCAAGCGCTTTCAACGCTATTGTCTCAGCATCAGTGGTGCTTCTCGACCTCTCATATGGAATGCCGATTGTAGTCAACTGCCTTCGTGGACGGAGAATGCTCCCGGAGCGCTCCTTTGTTCTGCCCAACATTGTTGGCTGGACTTTGAACCTTGTATGTGGCTTATCCCATCCTTAATTTGGACTTCGACTGACTGTATATTTCCAGATCTCATTGGCTTACATTGCCCTCACTACTATTCTCTTCCTCTTCCCCCCTGAACTGCCCGCCACTGGTAGCAGCATGAGTGGGTTTCCCGTGCTCTTTCCTATCCCCAGGACGAAATGCTGACTTCGTGACCTTACAGACTACTGTGTTGCTGCTTTCGGTATCGTTTTTATCATTTCTACTATCCAGTGGTTTGTGGACGGACGCAAGAACTTCGTCGGTCCTCGCTTTGAAGTTGAAGTTCTGGCTGGAGAGGTTGATCCCCAGTCAGAGCAGCCAATTCCAGTTGTTGAGCCTCGCAAGAATTAGGCTGGAAGCAAGGAGTAGTTTATGCAAATTGTAATTCATAGATCAAATATGTTATGTTTCTTCTCAAGCTTTCTTGTAGGATAATGTAGAGGTGTCTCACGTCTGAATAGGTACTAGGACATTGACCAAGTTCACCACATCTGCAGACAGTCCATGAGGCCAAATAATGGCGTTTGGCGTGTTTGAGAGCTGACCTTGTGGTCCGGGCCAGTCAACTGTCCACCGCAGAAGTAACCATCCCACGTGACCAGATTGATAACCCAAATTATGTCATAAGATTATTCTGCCTCAGGCGACAATTCCCAACAATCCCAGCCAAACCTCCACCATTTACACCTATACAACACTGAATCCACACAATGTTCACAATCTCATGGCCATCACTACCGAAACTCGGCCGGTCATTCTTCTCCAAGAAGGGCGCGATCGACCTTCGCCCAGTCAAGGTCCATGAGAGCGAGACTGCGCAGGACAAATCTGGCCGGGCCTTGAAACACTTATTGAAATTGAATCATGTTGAGCATGGTTTGTTTGTGCAGCGCTATTTGCCGAGTCAGTTGCCTGAAGTACGTATCTTCTAGCCCTTCCGGGATAATACTGTCATTTTTTGATCCATGACGCTGATCCATATTTTAGCTATTATGCGCCTCTTTTCTGCAAGGCGCAGGTGATGAGGATCTAGGGCGGATTTATGAAGATCATGTTAATTCTCAGGTCAAGTGGGAGGATTCGCCTGCTGAAGTTACTCATCTTGATTGGAGGGGTTATTTGGGATGTCGAGAGTGAGTACCCTTGGCTTGCGCCGGCCTTTCTCTTTCTTTTGAGATCCAACTGCATACTTATACGCGTCCATATAGATATGACCGTGCATTTGTGAACTTCTTTGAAGATGAGCTAGCTCGCCTTGGCTATGACTGGAGAGAAGTCGTTGCTGAGTACCTGTTTGATAACAAAGAGCCTATGTTTAGGTCTATTATGGGTGGCCGTATGTTCCCCTCCCTCTTGAAGAGCAATTTATTTCCCAAATTTTGAATTAGCTAACCAGGTTCTAGTTGGATCCCCCTTGGTTCATCTTGCCCATGCCTTTGAGATCTCCAGTCGCGAGATGGCAATGGAAGCCCTCGGCCTTGCTGCAACCTGCCACAGCAGTACGTTCAAGGGTCTGGAAGATGCAGCGCCACTGGACAAGGCAACATACGAATCAAAATCTCTTTTCGAAATCTTGGAAAATGTCCGCCAAGATAAAGAGTTAGACAATCTGTTCAACAAGCCAGACAGTCAAAACCTCAAGTCCCTTATCACATCCCGCAATCCATTGCTGCTCAAGCACTGGAGTGCATGGAAAATCGAAAGCGCAATGGAACAGTTCCGCGAGAGCCAAGAACTCGCCGCTGCATTGCTTGTTGGAACATCCGACCCAGAGAATGCCAGAAGCGGGTCATACAATTCCCTTTTTGCTGTTCTTCTCACAACTAGCCATGCCGTGCGTGTGGTGCTACCCTTAATCCCTGCACAATTCCAGATTCCACTTCTGCGCCAGTGGTGGCTGACTACCGTCGCAATCTACATCTCCCAGCTACGACCTGAGATTGATTCAGACCGAATTCTTGGTTATGATCTCAAGGGAAGGGACTGGAAATGGACGGCAGAGAAGGCTGTGAAGGGGAAGTTTTCGACAGATGCACAGTTCGTCAAGGTTATCCGCGCATTGAAAGAATTATCCTTGACTTGGGGTGATTCGGAAAGTTTCTTCCTTAAGGCTGCTGTGAGGTTTACTGATGAGTTCCAAGGCTGGAGGGGGGATTTTGTTGGGGACGAATTGTAGGGTCTTTTTGTCTCTTTTTATGCATCTAAAATTCCATGCCAATTATAGATCCCACGTCATTGGTTGCATTGTATGGGTATGGAAGTCATTGTAAAATGCCAAATCATTTTCTTCTTTCTACTTGCCTAGTTGTGATCAAAACTCCAAATGTTTGCATCGTTGTAGGGAGCACGTGACTGCGTTGCCAAATTAGATGTTTGTGCAGTTTGCACCAAAGACAAACAATACACGCGGAGCATCAAACACCATCCGGGAACCTTGAGAGCTCGGAGTCGTGCACATAAACCACTCTCTCGACTAACAAGCACCTCCGTCCCTTCTCACCAGGACGCAGACAGAACCTCAGAGATGCAGGACATCAATGTACCCCTGTATCTCCATGCAGAGTTCCTACCCAACATCCGCCAAATAACCCTCTACGTCTCCCTCCCGGGACGTCCAGAATTCAACGGTATCCGACCAGATATCCAACTCTCAGAGTCACGAAAAGCAGTGATAGTCTCATTACCAAAGCCATTCCAAGATGTGGTTGAGACGATTAAATTGCCAGCGCGTGTTAGTGACGCGTCTCGGCGCGGTTTGAATGCTACAGCTGACCCAGCAACAACATCTGCTTCTGGCTCGAATAGCAGCCATGATTATTCTTTCCGAATGCAGGTCGATTCAAAAGAAGAGGCGCTGGCGCCTCGGGATGAACTAATTGATGATTTTGTTCCCTGGACAGCTGTGGAAATGTCGCATTTAACGAGGATTCGATGTCGTGAATGTGCGACGCCTTTCTTATTATCTCCCGCCAATCATGAAGATCAAAATGAGCACATCCAGGCCTCTACCGTGGGCTGGGTTTGGAAGGATCTTCCCAGTGGAAACTGGGCTGAAATGATGGACTTCTGGCATTGCCATAAACCCGACCCCCATGAAGGCCATGAAAAAGATGAGAAAGATGTTGCGCTCCAGATTGAAGACCAACATGCTCATACAAAAGGATATGGAGCCGATAGTCAAGTCGTGGCTATACCAGGAACAGTCCTTATTGACGTCGCTACTTTCCTTCTTGCCGAATCAGACTGCACAGCATTGAAAAAGGTAAGATTGACAAAACTCTCGTTTGCGTTTGCAGCATGACTCGCCCTGTTCTTAATTTCCTTTCGTTTTTGCTTTTTTGACTCGGGCAACCAGAAGGAGGCCGCTTAGTTCTCAGTGAAGTGGTCTCCGATACTATTGCCCAAGATGAACGAAATGCACTTTGTGTACCTGCGATTCAAGATGATGGCATGTCCAGCACCTGTCCATATTCACGAGCAACAATCGCAGTTATCCTCTCTCGCAGATGGATTTCGCTTTTGTCATTCGGGTTCATGGACTCGTCCCAGGCTGCCATCTTATTGTTTCGTGACTCAAAGCGTCCTCGTATCTTCAATGCCGGTTTTGGATCAGTGGAGCTGGCTTGATTAGTTGAGGTACATACCTGTACTCGTCTTTGGCAATGTGATGCGGATCATGTCTATTAAACGATGAACTTGAACTTGAATGCAATATAACGTTTTTATCTCTGATTTCGCTTTACTTTTGTTCTCTGTATTGTGCAATGCAATGGCCTGCTAACAGCAGCATCTTATAGGGCAACGAAGAAGAACAAAAATCGACCACACAGATGACCCAACCCTCCAACCAAAGAACACTCGACTGCGCAACCTGCAACGCAATAATCGGCATGGAAGACCCCGTCGCCAACGGATGGCGTCTCCTAAAAGCAAACGTCTCATTAAACACCGCCCCGGCCAGCGGTTCCGTCACAGGAATCCCAGAATGGAAATCCCAACCGACAGAAATGATAATCGCAGCCCAACTACTCGAATTAATCGAAAGAGAAAGCGCACGCCGATTCGTGGTACATTGTGGTCAGAAAACCGGCCTGGTAGTAAGTCCCATCCCCATCCCCAGCCCTGTCACATTCCCATTTCCCACAAAACACACCCGCTAACGTACATATTCACTTCCAGCTATGGGTCTTCAATCCAGACATGCGATACTCGAATTCCAGCTCGGGCCATAGTATCATGGCACAACAGGCCATGAAAGTCTTTTACCAGGATTGCGCTGATGTGGACGGATTGCTTCATCCCGAGATTGGGAATCCGTCGCCTTTATCGGTTGAGGAGTTGGAATTGCCGTCTATGATTTTCGAAGCTTTGTCTATTGCGCTGCGGGGGAGCAATAGCATGCTGCCGCTTTCTGCGAGGAGATTTGGGGAGTGGGATATTGGGCTTTTGAGTCGGTTTAGGCGGGATAAAGATTGAATATGTAAACGGCGGACCTGTAAACTATATGCGGTTAGTTTTTAGGCTTAGTGCCAAATACACTGTTTTGTAACCTCTCCCGGCGTCACAGAATGGCTCTCGGATATCTGGTGGCTAGATTTTGTTCCTGGTCTAACATTGGTGTGATTATAAGCAAAAGAATTCTTTAGAGAGGACATGCTTGTGCTTACACTTCCCACTCGACGGATCCCAAGTACACGGGTATTTTCCGAGAGTTTCTGTGGAAGGTCAATCTTGGTTGAATGGATAATAGCAAAAGCCGCTCGCAACACTTATAGTAGTTGTAAGTCGTCTGGTAATCTTTGAAATAACCCCAAAGCAGATTTCGGCTGCCAATAAGCGTCAGCAACTTGAATTATTTGGATACGCCAGCCAATGCATTGATTGATATTACCCCCTAGATATCTTCAGCATCAGATCTATAATACGATCGAATGGTTTTTTGGCGGATTGGCTTGGTTCGGTTATACCAAAATAGCACACTAAGATAGATCACCCCGGCCACTGGAGGAGAAATAGGCAACTGAGAGGCGCGCTCCGGATCCTCTGTTTATTTTAGCTTAATATCGAAGGTTTTGATAGAGATAAAATTTTCTTACGGGCAGCGTAAAAGTTCATCGCGATATGTGCACCGCTAGATGAGTGACCAAACAGTATAACCTTATCGATTGACCCACGACCGTATTTAGTGGAGGATATATGATTAAAGATCCATTCACGGGCCAATTGTATATCATCTGCGCCTCCAGGGTACTGGGTACTCCACATGTGGCACAAGACGATGGTTTATCACCACGGTGATGATGCCCCGTTGAGCGAAAAACCACCCGATATTGGAATAGACCTGCTCAGTCCACAATTTATCTCCCGAAAAGAATCCTCCTCCATAAACATACATCATGACCGGTCTGTTGGATTCACTTCCATGCGGCACAAGGACATCCAACAGGTTTCTGTCTGAAGGTCCATATCGCTCATCACAGATAACCGTTACATTCTATGGTGGTTCGGGATACAAAGGGTCGTATAGCTTGCGCCAAATCCATTGAATTGAGACCCCATCGTATCAGTATTACAACCCAAAAGAATTGAGAGTAGGCTAGTTTCACTTACCTCTTCGTCGCCGAGTTGAACTTTTGTAGTCTCTTCCGCGATCTTAGCAAAGATCGCATTTAGGCGATTGGGCGACATAGTGCTGATATTGAAAATTGCAAAAATACGTATACTATGGGAAATGCTCCAATACACTGAGAGGGGAAAATAAATAACTTGAACTGAAATTGGATGTTTTGAGTCACTACGTGCGGTTCGGCAGTAGAGGAACATAGCCGGATAAGCTGAGGCCCATAGCCGAGATCGCTCGAATCCGAAGGATATGTATTTGCAAAGTAATTTCATGGCTGATAAGCAGGCACAATCATTGCAATCTTTGAACCTTTGATCTATTAGGCTACCTTTTGCTATTGGTTGAACCTGGGGTAAATACCTTCACGTGCCAAGGCAGATTCTTCATCTCCTCTCTCATTCATGATGAAGCGCAATAGGTAACAGGCGGTCTTATTGCTAGGTTCAAATTATAAGCCTCTTCTGATACTGATATTGGCCAGGTCCGAGGTTGCAAAGCATACCACCATCAATAACTGTTGGGTGATCATCAACGAGAATGTTTATGATGTTACAGAGTTTCTCAAGAAACACCCTGGAGGAGCAAAGATCATTCTTGCACATGCAGGTGGTGATGCCACTACGGCATTTGGATCCTTTCATCAAGCGGATAATGGATCAGAACCTTCGTCCAGAGTACATATATTCCCCCTTTGACACACTAAATAGCAAGCCCTGCTAATTAAATCCCCTAGAAAAAAGTTAGGGGCCATCACCCAAGAGGTCTCTAGCGATAGTCAAACCGACGTAGTGATTGAGTCGCCTCAGCCAAAGCCTAAGCTCTAATCTGTCATAAGTCTTCTGACTTCGAATATGCGGCTTCAAAGAGTCTTCCCAGCTCATATCTGACAGGCTATAATAGTCCTGAAATCTGGCGCCGAGGATGAGTATGCATCCAACTGGAATCATGCTAGCTGGAAAGCACTTCGTTTCCGCCCGCGTGTCCTACGACCGATTGAGAGTATTGACATCTCATGTACACTTTTGGGCACTAAGCTTTCGGCGCCTTTCTTCATTTGCCCAGCAGGTGGCGCAACATTTATCAGAGTCTGGAAACAAGCCTACCTCTAAGAGTGAGGTTGTATATCGATACCCCGAGGTCCAGTCAACTGGATCCATCTTGCCGTCACACAAATACTTCTCCCCCTCATCGGCGACGGTCGCCCATACTTGATGTCTCGAGTTCTTGAAAAAGCGGATGAATGGGCCTCGGTTTGATCTGAAAGGAATTGGGAAGAGCACACTATATTTGAATTTGAGACTAGCTCTGTCAAGGACACGATGGACACCATGGTTCAAGAGCCTTATGTCAACCATTACTCAAAGATAAGAAGTGATAATTTAGAGATGCATTTGACTAAGCTCTATGAACCACACACCAAAAACCCTAAATATCGGTCACTATCAGAGACTCAGACTGTGTGCAATTTTCTACAAGAAGTTAGTCAAGTTACGTTCAGATGACGGGGTAATCCACTCACAAGGGGCAGGTTGCGTGAGGAAGCGCCAACATAAATATTGACAGATTCACCTTTTGGGAATCGCCATTTCTGTTCCGTCACGTCCCAGATCATGACATCCTTCCGGCGGATACTACAAGATATAAGTTAGTTCAATACCAAGTATCTCTGAACTTGTATTCTTACGGGAATGATGCCTTCCGGTGATGGCCAGGTTGCATATTTTTGATCTTCGTGAAACCTCGGAGTTTCGGCGGTTCCTCTTCGCTCTCGGGGAACTCCACGTACTGCGAAGTGGTGAGTATCTCAGCTTAGATTATAGCGGGCTCTAAACTTACCAGTTGGGCTACCTCGGAGGCAGTATGCTTTCCAGTATTAGTGATGTCAGCTGTCACCGTAGCAATAACATCATAAATAGATTGGCCAGCGGTCTGACCGACGAACTCTTCGTTGGTGGCTTGGAGAGAGTGGTTATCCGACGATTCCTTCAAATCGATGCCGATGTTGGAGTACTCAAATGCAGTGTAAGACAGACCGAAGCCAAATTCTGCCCAGTCAGTACAATGCTCATGTCATTCCTACACGTGATAGAAAATTCACTCACCAAAGCGAGGCGTAATGTTGTATGTATCGAACCACCGATAGTCGATCTTCAGCTTTTCAGTGAAGTCTGCCTGAGGCGCAATGCTGTGCTCTTCCGATATGGTGTGTGGAGGATAATCTGACTCGCTTCTCCCCACTATATATGGTCAGATGAAATGTGCACATGGGGCTATTTGACGAGATTCATACCTGTAAAGGGCAATTTGGCACTTGGAGAAACATCACCCCAGAGAATATCAACTAAGCCAGGACCTGTTTGCTCGCCAGGATAGAGAGGAGCGAGTACAGCAGTTACATTGGGGTTGTCGATCCAAGCTTCCACGATCACTGGGCCACCAACGTGAAGTACCACAATTGTGTTGTTGCAATTGGCTGCAGTTTCCAAAATAATGTCTTCCGAGCGCGTCCAGTTTCCGATGTTCAGGCTAAGATCGTTCCGATCCATATTTTCCCGTTGATATCGGTCTGCGAAGACAAGGCAAACATCGGGAGGAGATATCGCAAGTCCACTGCCAGTTAAAGTGTCATAGACTAGATCCTCGGCAGTATTATCAATCACATATTGAAGGAAAGAGTTAGTTTCTCGTGCTTTGGCTTGGATGGCCTCCAGGGGTGTGACCAGGTTGTTTGCCCAGGTGTATCCGGATCCGCCACCAAGGCTAAGTGTTCCGTTGTTCTGCATGATTCCACAGTCACGGTATAATGCACCACATCCTTGAATACCAAGAGGATTAGGGCCTGCATCCTGGCCAATGATTGCGATGTTTTGAGGACTCCGCAGGGGCAATGCGCCAGTATTTTTCAGCAGGACAGTTCCATCAGCAGAGATCTTTCGAGCTATCTCAACGACTGATAGCTTCTTTCCATCAACCTCAACAGATGCAGTAACGGGGCGGTTGATCATTCCTGGAATTGTGGTCACAGTGGGTGGAAGAGGTTTGTCGATCTGACCCGACACGATAAATGGAATAACCATTCGGGTAACCATATCATCTAAGCGAGCTTCTTTGATTGTTCCATTCTGGACCATGTTGTAGAGCTCCTTGTCGTAGAATGGCCCTAGGATATTACCAAAGCCTGAGCCTGGCATATTAGCGTCGAGTCCGCCTTCAACAAATCCTTGGGTTCCCCAGGTGGCTTAATCGGGTAAGTTTCTTTTTCGTGGGATACCAGGATTTACTCACCTCCCCAATCACTGACGAGGGCCCCTTGGAAATTCAATTCCGCCTTCAACATCTTGTTGTTAGACTCGGAATTGGCGCACGCATGAGTGCCGTTGATAGCATTATATCCGCACATGATATGTGTTACACCAGCACGAATAGCCTCGGCGAATGACCACATGTATATCTCGTGAGTTGTCTTATCGTCGATGTTGCTGGAGATAGGGACCTGTTCAGATGCAGGGTAGATGCTATATGGTTCTGTAAAATTGAATGGGTTCCTTGGTGGTATTAGTCCAACAAATTTCAAGCAAGAGAATGCTGAGAACAGAAAGAACGATACCTGAAAGTTTCCTGCTCGTATCCAATGAAATGCTTTGCTAAGGCCTGGACACCCGAGTCTCGCAGGCCTTTAACTCCATGCCAAGATGCGATTCCGGTTGCATACGGATCGGCATACCTACCATAAAACATCAGCTTAGAAAGATCTCACTGACAATGGTGACCTACCATCCTTCCCAGTTACGACCACCTCTCGGAGAACGGCCAAGCGGTCCACCTTGTAAAATTAGCGACTGACATTACAGACAAGGAGGAGGGGGTAAGGGGGTATGGGGGGTTGGCTGTCGCACTCACCAGTAATCATAGCCATGGCCACGTGCACCCCCAGATCGTAAAATTCTTTACCCATGGCCAAGGACCTCGCGTAAATCAGATCCACATCCCAGGTAGCAGCTGTAGTCACACCGGAAGGAAATTGTATGTTTCCAGGTCGAGGTCCTGCAGGACCGTCCTGAAAACACATCTGTGGAATTCCAAGCCGCGTGACGTTTCCTGTTTGACCTGCACAGTCACCTTCTTGACCAGTTACAAGATCAACCTTTTCTTGTAATGTCATTTGGGCAACCAGCCCTTGTGCACGTGAATGTGCTGCCTTCCATGCCTTTCCACCATCTGCAGCAGGAGGCGGAACGACATAAGACAAGCCCGTTGCAGCGGGTGCCAACGCACTACATTGCAAGGCCAACAAGAGGCAAGTCAATAGGAACAGTAATATTCTGTGCATTGGCGCAATGACACGTAAATTCCGAATACTCTGCAAAAGAAAATCCTGGTGGTGTTCGAAGGACTTTTTGGCTACTAGGACTCACAGTGAAGCTCATTACTTATAGCCGCTAAACTTTATCCCCTCCATTTGATTCTATATCCGATGCAGGATGGTAGCAAACCTAAAAGAACCTTGCCTTTACTTCAGAGACCCGTTACTTTTGCCGAGATAGATAAGGTAGCCTATCCTGGCGTATCTATGATGATTTTACATTGATTCGATTACATATTGCCTTTCGGAATAGTTGCGCTCTACCTTGCTTACACCGAAATAATTCGTAGGACTAATATTCAGTATATACTATTGCGAGTTTAGATTTAGTCTGTAAAACTCCGAACCACATGCGTAAATGCGGCCCTTTGCGTGGGGGTGATACATGACGGATATTGCGACTCACTACCGCGGGGTCTAGCCGAAAGGGTGGATAGCCGGCTACATAAGTACATTTCCGATGCCTATGTATGTAGGGTTGGAAATGTACCTATGCAAAGTTCATCCACCTAATTCATCATGTGTATCACAGATAATAAGGGAGAATTCATTCCACCAGTGATATGTCTCTCTACGGGCCTCATCTGACGGACATAAGGTAAGCTAAACCCGCGGTCAGCGTCATGCAACGGGGCGCTTGAGTCATACTCTGAATTGCATATAATAAGATGAGTCTGCCGAATCAAGTTTATTTAGAATTACTACGGCGGGATCTTGGAGGCAGTTTACGTTATCAACTCAGCGTATAAACTATCTGCCCTGGCTATTACAATGGCACCAACCACGTTTCACCTTATCTGCCTCTCTCGACCTATAGAGCCGGAAGTGTTAGCGTCAAAGGTTAGGAACCTTAACCCTCATAGTCAACCAACTTGGGTCGGAAAAGTGCACCACTGGCTTCTAGAGCCGCGGTTGTCTGCGGGGGCTCTCACTGGAACCGGGAACATCATGACCAAATGGGATTATCTTCTTGTGGGACCCAAAGATATAGCCGAGCAGCTAGGCCTGGAGATTGCATCGAGCTGGTCTATCACGGCAAACGTTGCGGATGATGCTCAGAAGCCGGAGGTGGTGGCTGAACAACTTCTTGCTAGAGAACCTCATCTCCCCTCCGGGTGGACTGCCAAGGACCCCAGCGACTTGGAAGCATCTGTTTCACCAGATGATCTAAAGCTGTCATTGACCACCCGTTCTCGGCTCCTTGGGTCACAGAAGGACATGGATGGAGTGACAGTCAAAAGTTTTACCCAAGATTTTGGCTCGTCCCATCAAGGCCCGGTTGTGGTTCTGAATCTGCTTTCGTATGCCCCAGGCAAGAGACTAGCATACTTGGAAGGATACGTCGCTGGTTTTGGGCGCACAGTCGGACCGAAATATGGTAGCGATGCAATATGTTTCGCCTCTGGCACCACATCTTGGTCCTCAAAACTGGAAGAGGGAAGCAATGATTCTCACTGGGAGGATGTTGCCCTCGTGTTGTATCCGTCGATATGGCATTTTGCAAAGATGCTGGATGATGCGGACTACGCTCGTCTTGACCGGAAATTTAAGACTGGATTGCTGGAAGATAATCCGCTCTTATGCTGCACTGAAGTCAAGATGGTGTAGGGGAAATAAAAGATTAATGTACTCTAGTATCTCCCTGGCCAGACTTTATGATATTTTCATTCAATATCGGTCCCGGCTTGTCCGGCTCTATGACCCGGTTCAACCGGGATCCAATGAAGGTCCATACGATGGAATGGGTTGCGGAATTGGTGATGTCGATCTTGCTTTGTTTCTCGGCGATCCCATCTCGAGAGAGACTTGGAAGAAAGAAATGGAAGATGAAGGATCATTGTAGGCCAGTATTGAGGAAATTTGAGACTTATAGAGCTGATCAAGCTCCTAGGTAGATCGGATTCCGAATCAATCGATAGGTGCTGCAACTATATCAGATATCTCGTAGATGCGACTGTGCTGGTAATTCCTTCCAACATCAGCCCTGTAGAGCTTAGAAGCAACCTCGTCGAGTGCAGTCATCTCCTTAGCAAGGTCTCTGTCTTTGAGCTTGGTTTTGTCCGCGATGGTTGCCTTCTCCTGGTTGTCTGAGATATAATAGAGAAATTGTCTCAGATTGCATTGACCTCCACTGACCGAACCGACCACCTTGCGGTCTCTGTGTCTCTCGAGCAGGCCTTCGCGATTCTTGTTACTTAGATCCACGGTCTAGTAGGATTACTAGTATATGAGCCGCTTATAACAGCTGTATAAACCGAAACAGGCTGCTTTCGATATATAGAGGGCAAGCAAGAAGAAAAGAGGAAAATTCATTTTGAAGACAAGACACCCGTAAGAGAGACGGGCTGGCACGGTCAACACAATATCAACTAAAGCAACAATTGGCCACTCGGTCGCTTGAAAGCACTAGGAACTAGCCGGTCATTATCTACGGGATTTAAGGCGTAACGGTAGATTCTGTAGTCCAGTCCGGGTGCACCGACCTGCATAGCACAGTCAAACGCACTAGGCAGCTTCATTAGGTACATACATACATACATACATACATATCTCGAATTGGTTTTATCGTCATGCGCAATTTCACTCGTTATATAAGAGTCTTCCAGCGATTCATTCATCGCTTATTCCTCACCCTCAAAAGGCGTCTCATAAGGAGGCTCAGCCTGCGGCGTGAGACGGGCGATATGCCGACGCTGGCCATCCTCCCAGTCGAAAACGGCCGAGTGGCATGCCACGCGGTTCTGCGAGGGTCAGTATATGGTGAACCAGCATATCAGATCCGGAGGATAACTCACATCCCAAACAACGACGGTACCAGCCCTCCAGCGGACACGCGTTTGGATATCCTGAGACAGGGCAATGTGATCATACAAGAACTTTAGGAGAGCGTCTGACTCCTCTTTCTTGTAGCCGACGATGAAGCGGGTGACTATTCACACTGTTAGTCCGTTTCCCAACGGGGGATGGCCATGCTGTGAGATACGAAGACTTACATTGCGGGTTAACATAAAGCGCCTTCTCGCCGGTAACAGGGTGTGTCCGGACGATAGGGTGTTCGGAGGTGAT
>ERZ1673737.968-NODE-968-length-31235-cov-4.461674_pt1 | contig 31235 bp, 30 predicted proteins | sample MGYA00580211_ERZ1673737 | MGnify/ENA primary metagenome ERZ1673737 (study PRJEB41218, sample SAMN15661789) | gut metagenome | host: Homo sapiens | place: Canada: London | collected 2015-08-20/2019-03-30 | study: EMG produced TPA metagenomics assembly of... | reverse complement strand
AGTGAGGATCAATCTACTTCGGTACCACAGCTCATCATACTTTACGCTCAGTAACTTGAACTATTAAGTAAAAAAGACTTTAAGTTTCCACCAGCCCAACAAGATTTTCTGGACAATTGTCGCAGAGCTTGTTTTGACAATGCTCGTGAACTCTCGAAGATCATTGCTGAAGCTTCACGGCACGGGATGAAAGCTCTGTCTGATACTTGGCTGTGTATCATTGCACACGACAGCACGAAGGTCATGTTATACTTCATAAAGCAAAACAAGATAACCCCCAATGCTTTAAGTGTATTTGAGGTGGAGGAAACGAAGACTCTTGTAAAAAGGAATATGGAAGCACTTATGCAAATGAGATCACTTGTTGCAACAGCAGAGCATTGCGTATGTGACGGTACCTGTTCTCGAAAACCATTTACTAACACCTAACGTCTAGTATCTTTCAGTTTTGAAAATGATGATTGCAGCAGGTCTCCACCCTCAACTTCCCCATGCGCCCATAAATGAGCGAGAGCTGGATGAGAATGAGGAACGGTATGCTTCTCAATATCTTGTTCCGAACGAATCACTCATCTTCCTTAGTTCCTCTACTCCTGGGTCCCCTGTTCAAGAGTCACCCGAAGCCGTCTTGAATCCTCTTGCAATCTATCGTATGGCACGCACAGCTTTGCATGGCAAAGACTCTCGAGGGTCAACCTTAAATTCGCCTTCAACTACGAACACGAATTCGCCTAGGACGTTCCGATCTAGGACACACCACGAACGTCATCAAACCCGCGAACAGGAGCAAACACAAGGGCCGCAAAGGTCTCAAATCGATGAGAGAACAGACATGTTACCACCCTTCGAAGTTGCTTGTGTTCAAATAAGACCGGTCGATTCATCGTTCAACTTCAATACTTTCCCACAATTCCCACCCCTCGGCACTATTGGATCGTGGGACCCTTCTGAAATGGCTATTATGAACATGATTGACGATAGAACGGCTCCTTGGTCTGCGGAATATCTGACTGATGGTCAGTCGGGAGTGGATCCATTCCTGTTTCCATTTTAGAGTACTGACTTGTAGAATACCTCAATCAATACTTCTTCGAGATTTTACTCTGTGCTAAAAGTAGGCTCAACAATAGGACTCCAGACACAATGTACATGTCCATTTTCTTCCCACGCTACATCTAGGGTGCGAGTGTCACAGGGGCAAAATCTTGGAATTTACCATAAACTGCAAGAGGGGTCATAAATGTGTACACAGTGCTATGAAGTATTGGACAGGTTGTATACGAAAGCCTCGAAGCGAGTGTACCGTTTCATGCATTGTTTTCGCCCTGATTAGATAGTATGGCTTTGAGAGAGTGTGTCCATTTTGTGGATGACATACTTCTCAAAGGCTATGGGATGAAGGATATCATCTTAGAGGATTATCCGTGGCCTAAGCCTCGCGATTCGAAAGAGCAGATCGTCTGCAGGTAACACTAATCGCTAAGGGTCCGAGAACATAGAAAAGGACGAGACGATAGAAGTATCGACGTGATCCGCTGGCTAGATTCTTACGCGGTTTCCGCATTTCGCCAGATGTGTAGATCATAAGTTCTGGTCCGAAGTAGAAGGAAAATCCAGGTAAAACCCAGCCATATAGGAATGCAGTGAAGCGACCGAAATATTCATCAAGAAGATAAGCATTCACTGCATCAGGTTCGTTCCAATCGTGGAATCCAAGACGGTCATCATTCGGCAACATAATGACAAGAGACAGGATGAACAGACCAATAGGCACGACAACTTTGATGCCGGCAAACCAAAAAGTTTCGGCAAAGACACCGACAGGACAAAGGTTGAGACCAACAACAACAACTTGTAAAACCGTAATCTATATTCGGATATGCATGTCATTTGGCCAATAGTCGATCAAAATTCTTGCCGCGGTAAGCTTGAAGGCAACAATAATAGCAAAAGAGTAGAAGCAAAGCCAACCCATAGCAAAAATCGTCACCGAAGTAAGGCATGGACGCTCCAGAGATAGGTGAATATGTGCTCATTCCGATCATTGCCATGGTCACACAATAGAGGAGGATAGACGTAAGGCAGTAGGCGAGCAGAAGCCAGGATCACCGATTGAAAGGGCTTGACCGATACCGAGAAATAAGCCTATACCAATGGCACTGCCGATTGCGATCATCCGGCCATGACTGGACTTTATGTTTCTTTTTGTGCCTGCTTGTTCCACGAACTGTATACCCGTCTCGTACATCTCAACCTTGAAGACATTGAGTGCCGTGGTCTGATTGAGAACATTGTTTTCAATATCCAACTTGGATGGGTCGTCTGATTTGGTCCTCATAACTGAGTATGGTAGATAGTCAAACGAATGAAGAAGAATTTGTCTCGGGTTAAAGAGAAGATAAAGTTCTTAGGTTGAAGAGATCCTCGCCAGTCTGTCGATATATCTCACCATATACCAAGCCATACCGTCGGGAGCCGTATCTCATTGCTTATGGGCATTTAGTCTGCCATGGCTTATTATCAAAGCCTAAAATCTATGACCGGGGGAAAGGGTGACCTTGGATAAGTCCTGCACGCCACCATTGGTTGTGATCCCTCTGTCTTCTAGACTTGCCTTGTCCAATCAATCCCTCTATCTTAGGTTGTCATATAACTGGCTGTTCAGTGACAATCCGAAGTTCAGCATGGCCAAATATCAAAGAGGAAAGTGTTTTCGACACGTGATATAAAATGTGGGGGAGATAAGCATACTGTTGATCCGCGGGTCTCGACTTCCTTAAATTCACTAACGGAACATCACACCTTGTGATAATGGCTTTCATTCCTTTGTGGAACAGGAAGGTTACGCCGATGGCTTCCAAGTCCTCGTGGGATAGTCGGAATGATGTCCAACGTTCCCCCAATTCCCCTCGCAGAGAAGTCCCCATGATCTCAGTCTATAAAGATCCACACGATAATCAAAATACAGTCCGATAATAACAAGATCTGGCTTCTACATAATACGATATTCCCTTCACTATGGGATCCTCCACAACCCCAGACCAACAGTATGACATTCTCATCATCGGCGCTGGCCTCTCCGGCGTCTGTGCACTCCACAACCTCCGAGAACGCTTCCCGTCTTGGCGTGTAGGGGTCATCGAAGCGGCCGATAATGTTGGAGGCACGTGGTACTGCAACCGTTACCCCGGCGCACGCGTCGATTCAGAGTCGCTCTCCTATGCATACTCGTGGGATAAGGAGGTGCTGAACGAATGGCATTGGAAAGAATCCTTCGCTCCACAATCAGAGATCCACCGTTATATCGAGTATGTCTGTAACAAGCACAATTTGCGCAAGGACATTCAATTCAACACCCGCATCAAGACTGCCCAATGGCAGGATAAGAGCAACACCTGGCTGTTTTGTGATGAAGCCAGTAACTTTTATCGGACCCGTTTCTTCATCAGTTGCATGGGGTTCCTGTCTACCCCGACACTTCCAGCTATTCCCGATATCAAAAAATTCCAAGGCGAAGCTTTCCACACATCCCGTTGGCCGCAAGACTTCGACCTGAAGCGCGACCTAGCCAACAAGCGGATTGGAGTGATCGGCACTGGTGCTACAGGAATTCAGACCATCACCGCAGTATCCAAAGAATCTAGTATCAAATCTTTGAGCGTTTTCCAGCGAACAGCAAACTGGTCAGCACCACTTCGCAATGAGCCCATCAGCCTCGAGCAGATGGAACAACACCGCAAGGACTACGACTCCCTTTTCCAACTATGCGCCGAGACCCCAGGATGCTTCATGCACCAAGCGGACCCACGTAAGTCCCTAGAAGTGTCTGAGGCGGAGCGCTTCAAGCTCTGGGAAGAGATATACGCAAAGCCCGGTTTCGCCAAATGGCTCGGCACATTTAGCGACACATATACCGACCGCGAAGCTAACAGGCTCTATTCCGACTTTATGGCGAGCAAAATCCGAGCGAGAGTGCACGACCCAAAGGTGGCAGACAGTTTGATTCCTAAGAATCACGGCTTCGGCACACGGCGTGTACCTCTCGAGAGCGGATACTTTGAAGTTTATAACCAGCCCAACGTCAATCTTGTCGATCTGCAAAAGACGCCTATTGAGAGAGTTACAGAGAAAGGCGTTATCACATCCGACGGCAAGCACCATGATCTGGATGTCCTGATTTATGCCACTGGCTTTGATGCTATCACTGGTGCATTCAGCTCGATTGATTGGGCTGGAAAAGATGGCCGTCCGCTTCTCGGCTCCAGCGATAACAACGAAGGCAAACAAGCAATTTGGATTGACCACCGCCCACGCACATACCTGGGTATGACGGCCAACTCTATGCCTAACATGTTTATGGTCCTTGGCCCTCACCAGCCATTTGGCAACGCTCCACGGACAATTGAGCATGCTGTAGATGTTATTTCGGACTTGCTTCAGTACTGCAAGGATAACAATTACTCTTATGTGGAGCCTACACCAGAAGCTGTGGATGCTTGGACTGAGCACGTTGTTGAGTGCAGCAAGGGTGCTCTGTCGAATGAAGTCGATAGTTGGATGACTGGTGTTAATAAGAATGTTAAGGGCAAGACTGTTCGCAGTGTGGCTCGGTACTCTGGCAGTGCCGTCGAGTATCGCCGGAGATGCGCTCAGACTAAGGCTGAAGGGTGGAAGGGGTTGTCATTTGATAAGCTTCCTGATGCTAAGGTTTCAATCCCCCAGATTGCCACTTCCAGGCTTTGAATTTGATGTTTAGGATAACTATGGGATCAATTTTATCATTCTTGCTATTGTCTTGACTTTGGCCTTTTAGCGATGGGCATCCAATATTTGACATTTGAAAAGCACCTTGTACAACAGGGGTCATAAAGGTATATACCGTGCTACTCATGAAAGAAGTACGGGACAGGTTTTACACGAAAGTCTCGAAGCTAGTATACCGTTCCAGGCATAGTTTTCGCCCTACTTGGGACTCTCTTTTTCATCTGTTTTTGCCGCTTTTCGAGCAACTCGGGGGATAGTTTCTTAATATGGTGGGTTAATGATGTAGGATGTGAAAGGACTTGTGGCTTATGACTATATGTGAAGAACTATATTAGAATCAACTTCCACCATCTCCTGGAGAACAACTCTAATACAAATCCAAAGGGTGGATTTGGAAGACCTGCACACTACACAGTGACGGGGGAAACGAATCGAACAAAACATCTCTCAATCAGACCCCAACCCAGCCAACAAGCTAGCTGAAGGCGCAAAGAAAGTCGTACCAGTAAGCGGCCTCGAAAAGTCAAGAAGACGATCATGCAACCCAGGCGGATCGCCTACGAACATATTCTCTAGCATCTTCTCTATGACCCACAAGCGACGCGTATACCCAATGAAGTAAGTCCCAAACTCGCCCGACCCCGGCGATCCAAACGGCATATTATCCCGAAGGATACCATGCTCCTTCCCATTCTCATCTTCAATTGTACTAAGCGTCTTATGCGAGCGCTGTCCAGACTCTGCATCATCGAGCTCAACATTATCGATCTTCGTGCGGCCGATAATCTTCTCCTGTTGCTCTGTCGAGAGATCTTTCCATCCGGGTAGATCATGTGTATATTTCTGCACAACGATGTAACTTCCACCTGAAGCATGGCCATCTTCTTCTGCGACAAGAACCGAAGACGGAACGGCCGGTCCGACGGGGTTGGCTGTTCCATCCACGAATCCGAGGAGGTCGCGTACATCAAAGTAGCGGAAGCCGACTGTTTCGTCGATGACGGTGACAGAATCCCCGAGTTGGTCCATCAGCTGGCGCTCAAACTCGAAGCAAATATCGCGACGTTCAGAGCGGATGTGGAAGAGCAAGTCACCCGGCGTGGAGATTGCTGTGTGCTTTGCGCCTTTGATCTCACGGAATGGATGTAGCTCAGCTGGTCGGGGGAGGCCTGTGAGCTTATCCCAGATTTCACTTCCTATGCCGACAGTGCAAGCAAATTGAGCGCCAAGGTCCCGGATAGAGACATTTTTGGCTAGGCCTTCTAGGCCTGATAATGTCGATTGCACGGTTTCAATTGCGTCGGGCTTGTTGGTTACTGATACCACGAGGAATGTGGCGCATTGTGTGAGCGGCGCGTCTACATGCTGTGGCTCTATTGGGACACGCTGGCTGCTCATCTTTGCTTTTGATGATTGGAAGTTTGTGGGCTGTGTAGAGATGCGTGGTTTGCTTGATGAAAAGCGAATTCTCCGAGACTGGCTCGTAAAATGCTGTAGTCGTAGATGGTTGTTTGAAGTCGTTGAGATGGATTGAAGTGTGACTGGGGCTCCAATCCATGGAGGAGAGCTCAATTTAGAGCTATTGGATAGCAAAGAATGGAGTATTCTCCCAGGATTGTTCATAACTCTCGCAGGAGTATAGAGTGATCTGGGTCAGAGTCTTGCACTTAGGTCAAGAACTCGGCTGACTTGAGAACATCAAGTGCTTATTACAAGCGATATATGACAGGCCAATTTGCTGTTCTGGACCTGTTAAATCACAAAATGATCTCGATAAAAAGGAGAAGTAGTGCTGGATACATAGAGGTGGTGACGTCACACCCTACGGAACCGTGCAAGTGTATATCTCAATGATTTGTTTCGCATTCCACAAGAAATAGATGCAAATCAATTTCAGTCTGAGTGTTACAAACACCATTTATCTCTGTGTGTAACCACCATCCACGAACAAAGCCGTACCAGTAACAAACGAACTCCTCCCTCCAGCCAGGTAAATGACTCCATCGGCAATCTCCTCAGGCTGACCCATACGCTCCATGGGCACCGCATTGGCAACCTTTTCTTTCATAGCCGCCAGAATCTGAGGCGATTTCGTCGTGAGTGGAGTCTCAGTGTATCCAGGACAGATAGCATTGATGCGCAATCCATCCTTGGCATAATCCTCCGATGCAGTCCTCGTCAGTCCAATAATGGCATGCTTGCTCGCAGTGTATGCAGTGGACAGGGCGATTCCAGCAATACCCTGAATAGACGAGAAGTTGACAATTGAGCCGCGCTGCAATGGCCGACCATTAATAGAAGATCGGATCGGCTCCTGCTTCAACATGATCTTCGCAGCAGCGCGCAGGACGAAGAATGTTCCCGTCAGGTTGATGTTGAGAATGCGCTCCCAGTCGGATGTTTCGCAGAATGCCGCGCCGCCTGGGTGCTTCATGGCAATTCCGGCGGCGTTGACGACGTAGTCCAGTCGGCCGAAGTTTGCGGCGACTTCTTGTACGACTTCATTCACGCGGTTCTCATCGGTGATGTTTGTGGGGTATGTTTCAACTCGGCAGGGCTTTGAGCCAGGTTGTTTTCTGAGTAGCTCTTCGATCTCGGCTTTGACTGCGGCCAGGGCTTCGGCGTTCAGGTCCAGCAAGGCAATTCCTGAGGCGCCATCTCTAGCGAATGCCTTCGCGCATGCACGGCCAATGCCTGAAGCTCCACCAGTGACAAGCGCGATTCCTGATACGTCCATTTTGAATGATGTGGTTTGTTGGGGCTGTTGTGTGCTTCTGTTAAACGCAGCGGGAGGGACTTAGAGAAAAAAGAAGAATTTTGAATACACGAATTAACATATTGAAGGTCAATGCCTTCAATAAATAGCAGCAGTTTGGAATTACTCCTCATCTTCGCAATTATACTTCGTACAAGTGGTATGTGGGGTTGTCGCGGATACTTGCCTAACTTGATGTCCACTATCTACTGCCTAGTTCCGCACTACTTCGTCGTGTTTACTTTCCTATTTTATATCCTGTAAACTTCCGTGCTTCACGCCCATGAGGGGTATTGCTACCTTCGAGATAAGGTAGGACTAACAGGTTGTTGGTGCAAGTATAGAGATATCGCAACAGTGATTGACAGTCAACCAGCTGAAGACGCCAGTTCAAGCAGTACATATTTAACAACTCTAATACCAAATTAAGAAGCATGGTAGCTTATATAAGAGTTAATGGCAACCTTGGAACAGTGCTAGACTAAGTCTTGACAAAACCCGGGGTACCCGTGACTCCAACTTAGGTGGGAGCTAAGCGGTGGATTTCTACCGCTACAGACTGGCCGATTCATTATTGACATAATCTCTCTACTAATTGGAAGTTCGAAAGCCGTGACTAAGGTCACTATAGCACCATAGGAACGCCTCATCTCCTGCCTGATCATGGGGGTGAATGAAAGATCGCTCCGTGAGCAGCTCAAGGCGACAGAGCAATCAACTCACCAAGATCGCACTGTTTGTATGTCGTTTGAAGTGATGATTTATAATTCTCAGGAGATGATTGAAAGATAGTATAAAGGAGAAGTCATCTGAGTCTCCCGGTGCTTCATTCGTCTGTGCACCGGCAAGCTTCTACCTTTTACTGCCGACGGGCTAATCCCATACAATCAACATAAGCCCCTATGCCTTGCCATAAATACTTGACTTGATTTGAGCATTCTGAAGCTCTCGCACAGATATTTCAGGCTTAGTTGGGACCGCCAGGTCCACTTCCAGTATTACCTCCACCATTGCCTCCGCTTCCACCGCTGCTTCCACCGTTTCCACTGCTTCCGCTACCAGAGCTGCTGGAGCTCGAAACACCTCCATCAGCTGTAAGAAGTGTTGCGTAGCTCGCACTGTAGCTAGCAGAAGTGTCGATGCCGACAGTAGCCCAAGAAAAGAGACCATCTTCAACGGTATCACCAAGGAGAACATAGTTGAAAACTGGGTCCGAGTCGCTGTTCTCAGTCTCTCCAGCCAGAACGCGGTCATTGGCGTTGAGAGTAATCGCAACTGTATTCTCGCTATACGGAGACAGCGCTTCAACTTGACTGATGAGGTCCTGGTCGTAAAACATCTGGCCAGTATGGGCAATATTGCCACCAGTAAGGGTACCATTGGAAAGAACAGTTGCGCCAACATGAGCGATGACATGAACATGGGTTGCCCGACCACTATAGTGACCAGGGAAAACTGTCTGGAATTGGGCCACTCCATCTGAATCCGTCGGCTGGAGGCCTCGCAGAGCGGTGTTATCAAGGTTGCTCGCGTCATTGCCGTTTCCATTGCTGCTGTCTTGGACTCCGGAGTAGACACCAGTCGAGTTGCAATTCCAGACGTCCCAGTAAAGATCAACAATTGGCTCGCAGGTGTTTATGTCAATGAATTGAGCATCCATCACCACTGGAACACCTGGTTCACCATCAACTAGGTCGGACCGAATCAGCTCTCCCTTGACCCAGAAGGGGCCGACCTCACCCTCCGGGGAAAGAATGCAGCTAACATCTTCGGAGAAGAAGACATCAGAGGAAGAGTCAGCCGTGACACCAGTTATGTCAGACAAATGAGAGGTGGCCAGAACATCTGAGAGATCTCGGACCTTGAGAAACTCTGCCAATCGTTAGCATATTTGTGGTGAATAAACAGGACCTTCTCCAAGACTCACCGGAGTCAGTACTTCTCTTCGCATGTCTCCTTGCAATATCCCTTCGCCGAGAAGCTGCGCTGGCTTGAAGAGCACGGAACTCGGGCTTTTCCGCGCACGCAGCCAAGCTACGTCGGGAGTTATGAAGAAAGCTTCGCTTCAGAGCTGGATTTGAGTGATCCTCATGGCCTGGATGAGCTGCTGCAATAGCAGCTAATCCAATCAAGACAACTTTGGAGAAGAAAACCATGACTGGTCAAGTAATTTCGTTGTGAATTTCTGCTTGTTGCTGGTGATGAAGAAATCTTTCTTCTCTTGCGGGATGAGCCTCCAGTTTATATACGTTTTTCTCTCCACCTAACTTCTCTTTCGAGACCGCAAAGCCTTTGCTACATCAATTCATCCTTGAGAACCAAAAAGATCCATCTTTCTCTCGCCAAGGCTCTTGAAGTGAAATTGAATTACTTCGGCTACCATCTGGTTGGCGGGATAGACCATGCCGCCTATACCCCAGTCATTCTCCGGAGCTTGTAGGCGGGATACTCAGGAATTTGCAAGCATCAAAAGAAACGTATTTCCGAGGACCCAGACCTAAAAGGCTGTGCTCAGCTGATCAAGCGAAGTCGAAAAGGGCCACTCTATAGGTGCATTTTCTCCTGGCTGTGACACGGTGGTTGGAGACCCGTACTCGTAAGTCTATTCCGCCGGTATTCAATCTCCATAAAGTAAATACTTCATGTAGAGAAGCAGGGTCCCGGACCAATGAACAGGAGGGTAGTGGTAAGTGACGCGGCCCCCCGCAAGGAGGAATTTAGAACTGTTACTGCAACTCGTTTGTTGCCATTTATGGAACGGATTCGGGCCGCGTGGAGATTTGAAAGGCGAGGCGAGGCTGATGGATTGACAATGCCAAGAGGATTTCGCGTTTTTTTCATTCAGAAAGGCAGTGGGGTTGTAGGTATAGAGTCAAAGGCTAGCGCACATCTTACGCGGCCACACGCAAGTTGAGCACATTGCTCTAGATTGAAGTTCTTGGCTCAAACAGCCACAATTCTTGATGAGGTCCAGTGCCGAAAGTGATATCTTGGTATCTGGGGCATTAGTCGTTTTGACTGTTAAAAATATGACCGGCTGGCCATTGTTGGAAAAGCTGCGGAAGTTGCGACTACCGAAGTGGGCAACGAACAAGAAACGTGCTCAAGGAGACGGTTTCAAAAGGATCTACTCGGGCGGTTAGAGACAACAAAGCGGTCCTTAGTCATACACAATACTCTGTACATTGTGGTAGCATGAAACCCTACCAGGTGCGTTCTGTAGCATGAAGTCGACACAGGTTTACCAAATTATGGCTATGGCCAGAACCGAACCTTGATCCTGTCGATATACAAGAAACAGACACTAGCATAAAACTTCGCTTCATAAATCATAAGTGTGACTGCAACGGCACAGTGTCCTTCATCAGATCCAACCAAGTAACACTCTTCCCATTGGCACAAGACTTCTCCTGCCATATCCTCTGGATATTGTCCAATGTATCCGTAAAGCAAGAAAGACCGCTCCGACAAGCCGAGTTTTCAAACCAATTAGAGAATGACGCTTGGACAGAAGAATCCTCGGCTTCACACGCTGCAATGAAGGCAGGCCAGATGAACCCCGCTGAGCCGTGCACTACTGTAGAGTCTGCATATTCACAGCGTAGTAATCGGTCCAAAACACCCACGACTTTTGTCTGCAATATGGATGCATCCACATCATGAACTCGACGGTAGAAGTATATTGCCAGTGCATTCTGCATTGCCTCTAGCATATTATCGATTATATCTTGGTCGAGTTGAGAGTTGATATTCTCAGGTGCGAACGTAGTCCGGCTGGGTAAGTGGAGATTGTTGATCGAATCTTCGAGTGTCTTCGCTCGGCCGATAAAATCTTTTAGGCTGAGACAATTTGTTGTATCTTCTCCCTCTGCTGCATCTTTCTCTTTTCCAAGTCGGATCACCTGAGATAAAAGGAAGACCCATTGTTCTGGGATACCAAATATCTCGGGATAAAGCGTAGAAGACCAAAGGCCCGGACGTTCAAGGTGTAGGTCGTTCTCTCCTTCCTCTTGTCCGCGTACTCTCATCATCTCTTGGTTCAAGTTCTTCCAGCCAGTGAGCCGGAATGATAGACTGTCAAGACTATACATTCCCAGCCCGCTGGATTCAATTGCTGTGCGAATATGATGCCGCTGGATTGAGTTTGCACCGCAGACGAAGATGCTCTCATGTATAATGCGCTCAAACGTATAGCAGTGATGAAGTAGACGGACCTTGCGGGATTTCTTGCGCTTCAATCCTCTTAACCGAATGAACTTTTCCGCTTCGAGGAAGTAGCACTCAGTCTCGCTTCTATTTCCTGAGAACATCAAAACTTGTACCATAGTAAGTAAGGCCATCAGAATAGATTTGTATTTGGCCACCTTGGGGACATCATAGGCAGTCATTAACATCATCCGCGCATGCTTTCGGGCTTCTTCCTTATATATCATGGCTTTTTCAAGCCACGTCTGAGACCGAGAGACCCCTCCCAGACTAAATGCACTGATAGCCAACATCCCGTAGAATGCGCATAGACAGGCATGGCTCATTTCATCATTCAAAGCCAGAGCTGCAAGGCAGTTTTTGGCATGAGGAATAAAAAGAACATGCCAGGGTGTTTTGGAGTGCCTAAGTGGAGTCATCAAGCTTATTACCGCCGAGGCGTAGTGCTTGAGAAGGAAGACAGCGTCATGGGGTACGGATTTCGTGGTGCTCGTGGAAGATAGAGAGGTTGGTGATGTGGCGTTGTTGTAATAAGGGTCAGGCATAAAGCCTACTGGCATATATTCATGTAATTCTGTGTTGCTTCCCCCTTGTGCATTCAACATAGCTTCTAAGAGTCCTGGAGAAGGAGGACTGGGTACGTTTTCGGGCTGGTCGAAAATGAGGTGCATCAGGCTGTGTGACCAGGGTGAAAGGGGTAGCGGTGGCGATAGTTCATAATGGTTATTCATAGTAATGGGATCTTGCGGAGGACTTGATTCTGTGTCTTCTGGGTGGTACACATCCACGACTGGCTCACAGGGCACAATCACAGGCACAGCGCTTCGCCCCTGGTTGATTCTGAAAGCGCCAAATGGGCCTCGATGGATGTCAATATCATCTGAGGAAAATGCTTGCTCGCATTCTTCATCGATATGAGATAATATCTTCAGAGTTTGCTTGGGAGGAACACTCGAAGTAAGCCATTTACTCATCCGCTCACGGTCCTCAAGCGAGAGCAACGGTCGGCGAAAGCGCATCCCATGATTGCCGGATGAACTCTCAAAGTCGAAGAAGATATCTTTCTTGTATCCCTCACAAGTTATACCGAGATATTCACACATGGAACACGTCGGGCGTCCTTCATCACATTTGACATGCCGACTTCGACACTGTTCTGGTTAGAGATTGGCATTACTGGGCGCCATCAGACTTACTGTGCTGCATCCTGTGAATGACCGCGTATGACCAATCTCGTGTACACTTTCTCGAATTGAATCCATTTGGGGAGATGAAGGAAGTGAGCCCTACTCGCTATATTGCGGGGAATAGCACGGCCGATCTGTGGAGCTCCGATAGCGGAAACCTGCCTATTTGGTGGTGCGCGCTTACTTCCCTCTCTGGCATATTTACTTGGTGATTGTTATCCATAGCTATTCAGCAGTTGAGCCAACACTTCATTGAAGATTTGAATCGGGATTATTTGGGTGGATTGTCACTATCCTGCCATGGTTTGGTCATTATCATTCTCGCAATAATGCAGAGCACCACGGCGCAGCCTCCGGGCATGGGCTCGCAACAGCGAAGCTCCTCGCATCTCGCGGTGCACTGATACCTCCTGGCAGATACCAAGGGAAAAACACTACGAGAGGCAATTCAGTGATTGCCTAACTCTGATAAGCACATAACCACCGCCATCGATGTGCGCAATGGTCAATCAGTCGCGGGGTGGATCAAGTCTACAGTCGAAAAGATGAGCAAGCTAGATGGCGCCGTGAACATGGCTGGAGTGATCACCAGATCTGCTTTTGGAATGGGCTGCAATGAAAGGATATTCGTCCTCAGTCACAGTGCTGAGCCGTCCTGGGCAGGACGTCCATTTCTCGGATTCAGGGCAATGAAACGGGCAACAAAAGACGGAGATAATCCCATGGTGCAATTTCTTCTGGATTCAAAAGATGGCCTTGTTCCACCTGTGTGGTCGGATATCCTACCTGCGTGGTCGAACATCCTACTTCTTGGGACCCAATACACCTCGCTTTGCGAAATGGTCACAATTCCACAGTAAAAGTTCTTCTTGCATCCCGCAAATTTGATATCGATGCCAGAGACCCCTCCGCCTTTGGTCGAACCTCCTTACATGAAGCCGCCATCAATGGACTGGATGAAATCATTGCTCTACTGTTCATCACGGTGCCGATTTTGGCCACGGGATGATACGGGGCATATGCCTCTCCATGTTGCGGCTATGCATGGACATCGGGAAACTGTCATATACATAGAATATCTGATTCCAACGAGACCGATGAACAGGGATTAACTCCTTTACATTTGGCTGTTGTCCACGGCCATTCCGATGTTGTGAGGGCACTCCTGGATCACCCGTCAACCAATCCTTCTATACTGGATAACAAGGGTCGCACAGCCCAGGATTTGGCTTTAGGGAACCCCAACTTGGATTTTATCGCTCAGTTGGATCACCGCCTATTCTCATCGAAAAAAAAGAAAAAAGGAGAAAAAAAAACCGATATCTGACTTGGAACATTAGCGCAAATTTTCTAGGGCTTGCATAAAAGAAAAAACATTTCGGAGAACTAACTTACTACCACCTCAGGCTCCTCAACTAAAGCGTAACCCAAAAAAGTGACATGTAATTCCTCTGCAATGTATGTCACCAACCGTTCTGGTCAATCAAAGCGATCAAGAATACGGGGACGGGCCAGCCCTACAGTGGCGATATCCACATATCCACCCAAGGTCGAGAATCGAAAACACTTGCTTACGTAGTATATGACTGTAGTGGCTTTAACACGAGGACAGGTACGAGTTAAAGAGTCAAGTGACAGCTGAAAGATTCGTATAAGAGCAGTACAGCCCCGCGTAGTCACTCAACTGCCACAACTCCCAATTATCAACGCCAAAATGCCTACCGGATCCTGCCTTTGCCGAAACCTCCAATATGAGTTTGCCGGAGAGCCACAGGGAATGGTAAGACCTTTGACAATCTACAAAGGAGCTCAATTTTGAGCTTGGTATACAGGCTACCTGCCACTGCCTATCATGTCGGAAGATCAGCGGCGGCACGAATACGGTTAACTTCATGATCCCGGAGAACGATTTCAAAATCACTGCCGGTACACCTAAGCGCTTCAGTGTGGTCCATGAATGTGGTATGAACTTGACTGTCCATTTCTGTGACAATTGTGGTGGTACAATCTACAAGACGGCCGATCTCGAAGCTTTTAAGGGTGTTGCTGTTGTTCAGGTTGGGACTTTGGACGACCCCGATGCATTCGCGCAGGTCAAGCCGACCCTGGAGTTTTGGACGAAGTATCGTGTGCCGTGGCTTTCCAATCTTGAGGGCACTGCACAGATGTTGGAATTCTGATCTTATCAAACAGTGGCTTCCTTTGTTTTTCCTTTCATTAGGAAATATTTGGCTCCTTGTTATGAGAAAAGCTTTCTTCTGGTTTATAATAAGAATGAACTATTCTCCCTGATGGCGTGCCTCATTGCGCTACAGAGCCTATTCTCTGTCGCGGCATTCAGAGATCAAGAATATCCAGTATACACATCATCCAGCCAGTCATGGGGATTAGGCACCTAGAATAGTTGACTCAATACTTGTAGAAAAATGAAACCCCTTAGCAAGGATTCGAGGCTATTGCTTTTGCTCATTGCACTCATTAGATTCAGGACATGGAATCATGAATTATGCAGGTTCCCGGCACAGCATTGTCAATATCAATATCAAGGACAAAGAACAATCATGCAGCCAAGGTCATTTTGTAAAATGCAAACGAAATCAACAGAAACAGGTCTATGACTTCAGATCCCAGGACAAATAACCAAGTTGAGCAAGGAAAAAAAGATAGAATAAAATAGAATAGCCGTATGACGCCAGAACCAGCCAGGAAGAAAAGCGGGTAGGTAAAACAATAGTCAAGAAATGCTTCAACAGGGCCAAAAACACATCACATCAAAGCCCCAACCTTAGAACGCAACACAAATATTCGTGTGTCCCCGTTTACATCTGGCGCAGACCCTCTGCAAGGCGGCGCTTACCGAACTCCCAGGCGTTCATGAGACCCTGTTCGGAGAGATCGATGTTCTTCATATTAGGCGCATCTGCGGCTGGGGCACGGCTAACCCGCGAGGCGATCATGACGGGGTCTGTCTCGAGGATAATGCCGTCATCGATTATTTCGTCAATGGTCAGGGAGACCAGGTCGTAGTTCTCGACGATAGTGCGCTTGTCGGTTGCGCCCCTGGTTGAAACAGACATGTTAGAAACCGCGAGCAACAAAAACCCCAACAAATATAACAGGAACATACTTGAATAGAATTCCCAGAGCATCCCTTAGTGAGAGGACAACGTTGTACAGCAGGACCTCGTTCTCGTCGGCGCTGCCAACAACGTAGAGCATGACGTCGCTCTCCATCTTGAAGACCACGATGCGGTTGTCGTACAGGATCACATCGCTTGAGGACTTGTTGGTCTTTTCGAGGAGGCCCTTTTCAAAGGCGCGCTGCTCCTTGACAGTGGGGTATGGGTTGGCGCCGGGGTAGTCGGTCGAGTTGGGGGTAGCACCGGCGGGGGGATGGGGGGCCGAGTAGTACTTGGTGAAAATGCGGGAGCCGTCGTCAGCGGACATGACGAGAACCGCATTGACAGAGAAGAGGGACAGAGGGCCGGGCATGGTGATTTATTGTTTTGGAGAGCAATTGGTGAATTCTACGATTGTTGATGCTCCCAACCGCCAATCTGGCCGGAGGCGGAGACGCACTAATGTTGTTCCGTGTTCTATCAGAGCTTCAGCTATGAGCATAACTCATTACTTTGGGCTTTAAATTTCATCGAGGACTTCGATCTAAGCTGCTTCATGTTTTGGTTCTTCATCACATTGACTTCTACAGAATAGATACATGGCCAGCTCGTTCTAGCTCATCGCAACTGGAGGATACTGAAATAAAGCATACATGTAGATTGGGGATATGACATAAAGTCATCGCAAATACATCGTAACTCTCACATGGGGAATGATATATGTATCGAAATAAGCCGCGATGTCCAGACTCCTTTACGAAAACCACATTGATGGAGGAAGGACTCAAATTGCGTCAAAAGAAACATGAAAACTCAGGGAATACATGAATCGTGCTATGTGCATCATAGAGGGTATGGGTATGTTAAAAATATGGTAAAGACCGATTTTCAGATCACATCAAATCATACTGCCCGAGGAACACGGCCTACTGCGGCGCCGGTTCTTCAGCGTTGGCGCGGTTTAACCACGGAATCCAGCTCGCGCGGTTAGCCTTCTTGCGGGCCGCGTCCTCCTCCTCCTTGAGTCTGGCGGTTTCGCTGACAAGACGCAGGGGGCGCAGTTTATCCTGCTGCATCACTGCTCCAGTGTAGTTGTTCATTCCTCCACTAGAGCGAGGAGGGCTGGAGGTGGCCCCAGTAGAGGCAGTATCTCCGTGAGGGTCACTCGTGATACTAGGGGAGCTGCTGTGGCCGGCCCGGTCTGGCTGGCTGGACATGGATGGAGCACGGCTCATGCTAGAGATATAACTCGCTGCTCCGGAGAACATGCTCTGGCGCGATCCAGGGCCCATAGCAGTCGGGCTGATCGGTCCGCCGGAGTTGCGTCCGCGATAGATCTGTCCAACGACATTGGCAGCTCCGGTGTCGACTTGTTCAGAGCGACTGCGGCGGTGGCTAGCTCTCATAGACTGAGTGCGGAAGGGAATGCTTGGTGCGGTGTTGGGGTTCTCATTTGGGTTGCTCTGCGATGGTGTGGGGGGAGGCATCATGCTGGTTGGGCGCGACCGGGGTTGAGCTGAAGGGCGAGCACCTTGACCACCGACAACCGACTTGGCGCGTTGCAAGAAAGACGAATGTGCGTCATCCTTCTCTGGAGGGGTCGGGGGAAGGTCCTTGTCATTGCCTGACTTCCCGCCAGACTGGTCTTCATTCCGGTCCAAGACGTGTTCGAACCCATCGTGCATGAGAACTCGACTAATGATACGCTCAATGTAAAGTGTAAGGGCTTTGTTCTGGTCTTTGAGGGCCTTGATCTCTCCCTCTGGCTTAGGGCTGGAATCATTCTCAGGCGACTCATCCACAGACTCTAGCTCATCTGCCAAAGATCCCAGGCCACCGGACGACTCCTTTGTAGGGTGGGCATCCCGCATGAACTCGCCCTTAGTGAAGTCTCCAGTGAGGGTCTTCTCGCTGAGTAGGAGTTGGTAGCTTTCGTTATCTTCCATCAAGCGGGCGTTAGCCATGCGAGCCTCGAGCAGGTCTTTCTCTAGTTCACGCTGGCGGCCACCGCCTGCATTCTCCATCTCGACAAGTTTAATTTGCGACTCGGCCAGTTCGAGGCGTAGTGACTCGATGACCTTATCTTTCTGCAGGAGAAGTGTAGAGTTGTTGCGGGAGGGGCTACGCTCGAGATGCGAAGAGGGTGCGAATTGGCCATCCACGTCGGGCGAAGATCGGTTGCGGAAGCTAGCTGTATGAAAGTTAGTCTCTGGTTGTTATATACTCAGCGATCACAAGAGTTATGTCGCCTTACAAGATCGAGAGACTTGGTGGCGGTCACCTTCTGAGTTCATGCGCATATCCTTTTGCGCCACTGAATCCTTCAATCGTTGGATTGTCGCTTGCATTTCTTCCTCCCGGCTGATCTGTTGCTCCTTCTCTTGCAGCATGGCATTCCGCTCGGACTCGTGGTTCTGTTCCAAGTCACGGATCTGACGACCTTGGTCCCGGATTTCATTGTTAAGGGCCTCGATCCGACTGTCTCGCTCGTGGGCCTGGTCCTCCAACTTGCTTTGTTCACTGATTGCTTCATCAAGACGCATTTGCAAAACGCCTAGCTGTTTCTGGTATTGTTCGGAAGCCGTTTCAGCCTTTTGAAGCTGCGATCGTAGGTCTTCGATGAGGGCGGCATTCTGGGCCCGCGCCTCTTCTTCAGAGGGGTCGTTGGAGACTCGTGGAACGTTCGACATGCTGAGGTTGGAGCGGCCAGGTTTTCTTGCAGCCGCGCGCGCAGAGACGGGAGTAGAACCTCTTAAAGATGGGGAACGGTTGAGTCCGTTGGTTGCGGCACTGGGCGAGCGTGCATGCCCTCGTGTGGTGGACCCGTTGGTTGAGTGCGGATCTGCGGGTGATGATTTGCTGGAATTGCCGGGAGTTCCAGGCTTGCGAGGCGTTGCTGACATGGTGCAGGGTCCCCAGTCCGTGGACTCTGGCGAAAGTATATAGAAAGAATGCCAAAAGCCTCCAGTTTGCGCTTCAATTGGTGGTCAGGAGAAGGGGAAGAAATTCAGGGTGCAGCGCAATCGGCGGTCAAAGCCTAGTGGACACCTAGTGGAGAGCGCTTGTATGGGTAGATTGAAGGCCAGGAATGTAGTGAAAGCTGTCACAGTTTGATTACGTGCCACATGGTTGATCGAAAGAGAAGAAACATCGAACACAGACTACCGGAAGAGGGCTGGAATGAGATAAAAAGAACGGTTGCAGACCGTAAGTCAAAGGTGAGGAATGCGGATCCCTTACTCTTGTATCTAAAAATACGCGTAACGGGGTCGGGGGCCGGATTAATACGAGAGTCAGAACGACTCAGAACAGCGAATGAGAGAGGAAGGAATATATAGAAGCTTAGATCCGAGGGCCGTGTGAATGCTTCGTTGTTTGACAATTTATAACAAGGACTGAATGTTGTGATATCCTAAAAGCACGATAGATACATCACGGTTTCAAAGAGTTTTGCGCCTCAGGCGACCAAGGCTTGGCGGTTCGACTAAGGTTTCCGGATGAATGTATCTCCGTGTCCACAGTATTGATCGAGATCTTCACTTGCGATGGTTGCTTCCACCTCAACAAACCAGGCCGGAGCGCATAATTGACCCCTATTTCGATACCGAACCGAAGTCCTTAGGAACTTCCGCGTAACGATGGCCCCCAACAAGTCCAAGAAGGGTTCCGACAATGTGAGTTGCTGCTGTCGCAATGCGGTCATGCACCTTGACTAACAGTATATTGCAGGTCAACTCCAGGCTCGCTCTGGTGATGAAGTCGGGTAAGGTCACCCTGGGCGCAAAGTCTACCATGAACACATTGCGCTCGGGCAAGGCCAAGCTGGTCCTCATTGCTGCGAACACTCCTCCGCTCCGCAAGTCCGAGCTTGAGTACTACGCCATGCTCGCCAAGACTCCCGTCCACCACTTCTCAGGCAACAACGTGAGTCATTCTTTTGTTTGAGGCAAAAGTGCTGCAGGATTGCTAATCAGGATTGAAGATCGAGCTTGGTACCGCATGCGGTAAGCTGTTCCGTTGCGCCACCATGGCCATCCTGGATGCCGGTGACTCCGACATCCTTACCAGCTCGGTTTAGACGGCTCGTCAGTGGAAGAATATGGGGTTGATCGGGTCGCGACATATGCGCCGCGAGATCTTGAATGATTCTCGCCGCATATGAGATTAGTACAAATCTACCCATGGACTAATTATATTGGCGCATGCGTAGCTTTAAGCACAAGCGTAGATATTGTAGACGGACCAACGCCACGAATAACACCATGCCATGCAGGTCTTATTAATTATCCTTTACAGATAAACGATGCTGATAAAACTCGCCGCAGCGTATAGATGTTCCTCCGATAGTCCATTGGCCCAAAGCGGTAAGTCTGGCGGCTCCTGATTGGTCCGTCTCGCATAGGGTTAGGGCTTTGCCACCGGTTAGCACATTTGCTTGGAAATCAGGTAATCCCGTGACTGGCGGGCTCTTTTCTCTCTCTCTTTTCGAACCCTCGACACCACCGACAACCAACAACCAGTTCGCAGGAAGTGCATTCACCCCACCTCCAGCACTAAAAATGGCCCGTCGTCCCGCGAGATGCTACCGCTACTGCAAGAACAAGGTGCGTTTCGATCTGAAGGAGGGAGAATGATTTGTGTGGGTGATGGATGGACATCTCGGTTGTGGGGAGTGTACACCAAAGAGCACCACGCTCGCCAACGACCAACTCGCCATGGCTGGGATGTCGTCTATTGCAGGGGAAAATTGCTGGGCTTTGGGCTATCGATTTTTGGGGGATCAATTAATTTTTGGAAGATCGAGTTGACTGACATGAATCAACATTTAGCCCTACCCCAAGTCCCGGTTCAACCGTGGTGTTCCCGACCCTAAGATTCGTATCTTCGATCTTGGTCGTAAGAAGGCCAACGTGGACGACTTCCCCACCTGTGTCCACCTGGTCTCCAACGAGTACGAGCAGCTGTCCTCCGAGGCTCTCGAAGCCGCCCGTATTTGCGCCAACAAGTATGTCCCTCGAACTCATCCGTCTTACATGAACGTAAACTCATAACTTTTGTCAATAGGTACCTCGTGAAGATCGCCGGTAAGGAAGGTTTCCACCTCCGTGTCCGTGTTCACCCCTTCCACGTCGTCCGTATCAACAAGATGCTGTCGTGCGCTGGTGCCGATCGTCTGCAGACCGGTATGCGTGGTGCCTACGGAAAGCCCCAGGGTCTCGTCGCCCGTGTCAACATCGGCCAGATCATTCTGTCTGTCCGTACCCGTGACGCCCACCGCCCCACCGCTCTGGAGGCTCTCCGCCGCTCCATGTACAAGTTCCCCGGCCGCCAAAAGATCATTGTCTCCAAGAACTGGGGCTTCACCCCCGTTCGTCGTGAGGACTACGTTCAGCTCCGCGAGGAGGGCAAGCTCCGCCAGGACGGTGCCTACGTTCAGTTCCTCCGTGGCCACGGTCAGATCGAGGAGAACATCAAGCGCTTCCCCGGTGCCTTCGAGACTTCCGCTTAGATGTTGATGGGTCATTCCAGAATATGAAGTTCAGAACGACAAAAATACTTGAATGTGCTCTCTTTACCTGTCACACCTATTCTTGATGTCAATCTCGTGCAATCGCAATGATGGAGTTCTTCCATGGGTACTTTTTTATTTGATTGCAAGTAGATCATTTTCGCTTACAAGTAGAGTAGTCTTCCAACATTCGTAACCAAAGCATCATGCACTCACTATACGGAGTACGCAGACTCAATTTCGACACCAGTAAGACAAATCCTCGAGCTCGGTGGGAAAGGCCTTAGCACTGTCAGATCTGACACGCCTGGCATGAGCCTAGGCCCAATGTCCGAGCGGACTCCGTAGATGCATGAAAATGGGGCCAAAGTCTCTGTCACGTCACTCATGTCCACTCAATGACCGTAGAAGAAATCTATACCGATGATCCAGTCACCTGGTTGCGATAGAATTATCTACTGTTTTAAATGCTTTAAACATGACCATGCCTCATAATTGAGTAGTCCTAGGGAGATTGCCCTTACAAAAAAAGTTAGGATTGCTACTCCCCCAACCAGAGGTCAATATATATCTCTGCAGATAGTCCATCTACAGCATCAACTCAACAAACACAACCCAAAAAATAATTAGAAATCATGAATTAAATAACTATTTCCAACTGCCTGGAAGAGATTATGTGGATTTAAAAACATATACAGCCCATTTATTCAGGAGTTGTTCCACACCGTTCCTCGTGCAATTCTCCAGCAACTGACGAGGAAGAAAAAAATCAGTTCTAGTGTCCAAAAATCGAATTTGAAAAAACCCAAACGAAAACGAAGCTGATAGACATACCTGTGATATCATCTTCAGTACAAAAATTCTTCAAGCAAGACCCGAGTGCATCCTTGAACGCAGCACTGGGACAGGTGCAGTCGCTATCGACAGAAGAGGCACAGCCAGCAACGACAGCAGCCTCGGACATACACCGCAGCTATAGACACGAGAAATCTCACAGTCAGTTTCTGATTGATATGGTATATTGTCTACTCAAGGTAGAAGGGGGAGACATACAAGACAAGGACTGGCATCATCGCTAGAATCAGTGGTCTCGGCAATGGCCCAAGACAAGAAAGCAGCCAGGGGGAGGAAGATGGTGAGCTTCATTTTGAGGAGTAGATTGAATTGTGTATTTCTTTCACGTGGTGTAGTAAGGTACGATTGGATTGATAAATGGAAGATGCAGGATACGGGGATAGGATGCAGGGGTTGAAAAACTAGGGATTCCCATGGACAATTTATCAATCGATGATCTATTTACGCAGGGATAGGAGGTGCGGCACATTCTTGGGGTTATCAGTGTACCCGTGTAAACAAAGTCGGTGTCTAGGGAATCGTCGGAATGAGATCTTGTTGGAATGTGAGTTCAACCCGGTTTTTGGGATTCTTGACGTCAAGTTACATCTGGGGTTGCAAGGCTTGAGGTATTTGAGTTAGGGTTCCATTTGTGATAACTATCTCAATAAACTGATGTGTTCTATTTGTGGGTGGGAAGCTACAGTGGGGAAATCTCAACTCAACAAATAATCATCTCCATACGATAGGTATGGTATGTACATACAGCATGACAAGTAGTAGTGTTCACAAAGGTGAAGACGAATGCGGTTTCGTTTGTCTAGAAATGGGCGCTTCACTCAAAGCTGGGCATACACCGGTCCCGCGTGGAGGGATAGTAGTTGACACGGGACTGAACCATTAAGTCACCCACCTGTGTATCGAACATATCAGTCTGTGTCGCAAGCTCAATAGGCTTAGAGACAGTTAAATCTGGTGCGTATGCTTCAAAACTGAGCCAAGGTCAAGAAATACCAGAAGGTTTTCGAAGCTTTGCATTGAGATGAATTTTTCAATCTCTCGCTGAGTTGCAGCCTGCTCTGCAGCTTCTTTGAACCACCTACCTACAAACATTCTGGCGAATTAGACGGAGTGGCGTGTCGAAAGATTTCTTGGAAGGTCGTAATCACGCCCCACGGGCTGGATTCGGATTTCCCGGGGACCAAGATGAGTGTTGAAGAAGCTAAATAGAAAGATGTTAGAGGAAATAAGCATTTTATGTCCATGCTCACTCACTGCACAAGAGAGAGCTTCCCGCCCACTGTCCCAGTCGTTTGTCTATCCGCAAGCGACATCTTGTTTATAGGTAACTGTTTATCCAAAGATGACATGACATCTTATAAACGAAGCAAAGCAGAGGAGATGAAAGATTCGATATATAGCAACGGAAGAAGATGAGGCTGAGTTTTGCTGCTGTCAGTTCCCAATGTCAGTATGCCTTGGATGTAACCGACACGTGAGGATTGGTAGTGAGGTTCTTTGTCTGACGTATGCGAGGGTCGGACTGAGAGGAAGCTGTAAGGACCTAGCACACACGAGGTTTGATGTGGATGCTCTATTCTATAGCAAAGAGTATACGAAAGAGCGGACTGAGACTGGGTTAAAGGATGTTAAAGGATACTCCAGGCTTAGAAAGGGCATGGCATAGAGAAAATGGGAATAAACGCAGGCCGAGAGGACTTAAAGGATACGTGAGAGTAGGCGACTCCTACTCCTAAGCGCATAGCATGCGAGAGAGTTGAAATGAAGCCGAATAGCGGACTTTATTGATTTAGTCAAAACTCTATGCATAATGCCAAAAAAAGAGAGGACAAAAAAAGAGATATTGCTATATCTGTCTGATGTGAGATGTAGTAGCGGCGATGAACAAAAGACAGAGAGAAGGAAAGAATGTGTGTTTAAGTGAGGGAGTGAGTGTGCGTGACGTTCCTTGATAGCAAAAAACTCGTTAAGCGTGACTGATGTATTTCTATAGACCATAGAGAGGGACATTTTGCAAGACATTTCACATTGGCTGATAATAGAACAAATATTAGTATGTAACGAAATCTTATACTAGGCAGTATCCTTGACATAGCATAAGGCCACCAACTCCTATTCACTGTGTTCACCAGCAGCGAGGTAATTTCAGGCATCCGAACAAGGTGAGATATTTGAGCACAAAAGAAATGCCTCTAAGGGTGGGAGATTTGACAAAGCTTACTCACTGCTATTTCCTTAGAGAGATCTAGTCGGTTTGCTGTGTTAGTATATAGCGTTTTACAAGGCTAAGTGGTGCTTATTAGGGCAAGACCTGTTAGTAGCGAGACAAAGAAAATGGACAAGGCATCTCTATCAGCATAGGGCTTGGCATTATATTATTCTATTCCTAAATACCAGGGGAAAACATTAGCCCTAGCTTACGTTAATGATAGGAACCGCTCTACACGCCGCATTCATAGGTACGTACCAATGTGAGGCACCAATGTGATCGTCCCCCGGCCCTGGCCCTGGATACGGAGAATAACTAAGTGAACATGTGGGGCAATGCGCTATTTAACAGGCCAATACTACATGAACTTAAGTAAATAGCTTCGGGTCAATATACAGTACAATCATCACTACGCATTGAAGATGCGTAGGAAAGACCGAAAGGTGTTGCCTATTGCGCGCATTGAATTAATATGCCACAAAGGGCAATTAAAGGCAGAAATCTACACGTGCATTAGGTCCTCGGATTAACTGGAAACATTCTATGCATACATTAAACTTAGCCTGCTTTCTCGAGCGGGGGTTTCCCGCGTCAGTAGATGTAAGAGGTTGCTCAGGCTTCAGCCCAGACGTCTGGGCTCACCCACCGACATCATCGATCGACTAAACGTCACTGTTTCAAGAAGAGTGTAGTTACCCCGCATCACGCAATGCGGTGATCAAATTTAGCCGAAGTTGTATGTTTGCAACTGCTATAAGAAGGGGGATGTAGCAGGGCGGAAACCTCATCCAAGCCCTAAATCAAAGCTCTCTGATCATAATTGACACTTTGTTAACTACCATCTTTTTCTCAATATGCACGCTCCAATTCCTACGAACAACCTCTATCTGTCTCAGGCCCGTGCCAGCACCGACAGCAAACATTGTATGGAGCTCTATGACAAATGGGCTGCCACCTACAATGCTGAGGTCGGCGACGAAGCTCAGAACTATGTTGCTCCTGTCCTCGTCGCTCAGGCTGCTATGAAGTTCTCATTGTCAAACGGTGCTGCCGACAGTGTGATTCTTGATGCTGGCTGTGGAACCGGACTGGTGGGAGAAGCACTTGCAGTCGCCAATGCAAAGGCAATTGACGGCATTGACTTGTCTCCCGCCATGCTGGGGATTGCAAGACAGACTGGCGTCTACCGTGACCTAACCCAAGCTGATATGAACCGGCCAATCGACAAGCCAGATGGAACATACGACATCGTGTCATGCGTTGGCACATTCACTCAGGGCCATGTTGGACCGGACCCAGCCTTGAGAGAACTTGTCCGGGTTACCAAGACCAACGGTATCGTCATTGCAACAATTCTTGATGAGATCTGGGTATCTGGGGGGTTCAAGGCGGAGGTTGAGAAGCTGAAAGAGGAAGGTCTGGTGAATGTGGTCACCGATGAGCTTATAGACTATGTAAAGGGACACGGCGACAAAGCAGTGCTGGCTATCCTAGAAAAGAACCCTCGCTCCTGAAAAACACAGCCCAGACGACATGATCAACCCATATGCAACTTGAACGAACGGACAGGCTTTCAACATCCTCCCATGCGACACAAACAGGTTTTCAACACCTTCCAATGCGACAAAGAGATACCTTTACAACGCACTCCCGTCTGCTTGTACCCGGTTATAATTTCTAGAATATTGCTAGTAAAAAAATGAAATCCCATCAAGGTGCCCGGACCTTTAGCTGGATGATACCCGCTTTATATGCTGCTGAAAGGGATAGCAGTTATGTGATTCTGTCAAGGTGGGCGCTAAACACAAAGCAAGAGAAAACTTGGACTATATGATTTAAACAGCAGAATTGGTCCTGATTCTGAGAATTATAAGTAGAGACTAGTTTTAAGTAGCCACAGTATCAGCAATACTATAGATGACGTATCTATGTGGAATGCTGAAGGAACTTCTACATGGATAGGACAAAGGAAAATCAAGATATGTGAAAAGCCTCTAGGAAGATACAAAGGACTTTCAAAGTATTAAGGTTGACTGCGAAAGGATGCCAAAGACAAAAAAAGAAGAATTTTCTATAGATTAGGATGGAAGGGGACCGATGCGCGCTATCACGCTTTCCGACGCCGACTGTTCCTGCCCCGCATACGTCACCTCGAAAATTCCTCCTTCAACAACCACACTCATTATGAAGCAGAGATTCTCGTCCCTGGACGTGAAGGTATGCCTAAATGCCTCATTGCAGAGATATCCTACTGACAGCCCTAGGTCATCACGCAGGAATTGGCCTCGGAGCTGGTCCACCTCCGGGTATCCAACATCTATGACCTGTCCTCAGTACGCCCAACCCTTTCCTCCAAGCCGGACTGGACTAATTGACTCAGCGCATCTTTCTATTCAAACTCGCCAAACCGGACCATCGCCGTCAACTCATCGTCGACTCCGGCTTCCGCACTCATGTGACTCAGTACTCCCGCACAGCGGCCACCACGCCCTCTCCCTTCGTTACGCGCTTCCGAAAATACCTGAAGTCCCGTCGGGTTACAAGTATCACTCAGATTGGAACAGATCGCATTATAGATTTCTGCTTCAGTGATGGCGCATACCACATGTTCCTCGAATTCTTCGCCGGTGGTAACATCATCTTGACGGACCGCGAATACAACATTATTGGATTGTTCCGACAGGTTCCCGCCGGGGAAGGTCAGGAGGAGATCAAGGTTGGACTCAAATATACCGTGTCCAACAAGCAAAACTATGACGGGGTTCCGGCTGTCACAACGGATCGAATTACCCAGACACTAGAAAAGGCACAGGCGCTCTTTTCTCAGGAGGGCTTTGCGCCCAAGAAGTCCAAGAAGAAGGGAACAGAGGCATTGCGAAAAGCATTGTCGCAAGGATTCCCCGAATATCCTCCCTTGCTAATGGACCATGTCTTTGCCGTCAAAGAACTCGACACTGCCACGCCGCTGGATCAGGTCCTGGGAAAACCCGATATTTTACAGAAAGTGAAGGAGGTGCTGGAGGAGGCTGAGCGAATCTCTAAAAGCTTTGACACTGGCGACAGTCACCCTGGCTACATTGTCGCCAAGGAGGATTCTCGGCCTGCCCCCGAAGGAGAAGACTCATCAAAGATAAGCTTGGTGTACGAAGACTTCCATCCGTTCAAGCCTCGCCAGTTTGAGGACAAGCCGGGCATCAAGATCCTGGAGTTTGAACGCTTCAATGCTACCGTGGACGAGTATTTCTCGTCTCTGGAATCGCAGCGTCTTGAGTCGCGACTGACCGAACGCGAGGCGGCCGCCAAGAAGAAGCTTGAATCCGTACGACAGGAACACAAGAAGCGCATTGATGCACTGAAAGATGCTCAAGAGCTTCATATCCGCAAGGCGGATGCCATTCAGGACAATGTTTACCGAGTCCAAGAGGCAATGGACGCTGTCAATGGACTGGTAGCTCAAGGAATGGACTGGGGTGAAATCGCGCGTCTCATTGAGATGGAGCAGGAACGTGGCAACCCAGTAGCACAAATCATCAGGCTGCCTCTCAAACTGTACGAGAACACTGTCACACTTCTCCTTGGGGAGGCCGGTGACGACGAGGACGAGGATGAAGATGTTTCCAGCAGCGACGAATCAGAATCCGACTCGGAAGATGAAGAAAAACAGGACGCCGGGCGTGCTGAAAGAGACTCCAAGGCATTGACTATCGACATTGACCTTGGTCTCAGCCCTTGGGCAAATGCATCACAATATTACGACCAAAAGAAGCAGGCCTCGGAGAAGGCGGAGAGAACAGCCCAATCTTCCACCAAGGCGCTGAAGAGCCACGAGAAAAAGGTCACGACCGATCTCAAGAAGAATCTGAAGCAGGAGAAGGAAGTGCTGCGACAGACTCGAACGCCGTTCTGGTTTGAGAAATTCATCTTCTTCATCTCCTCGGAAGGTTATTTGGTCATCGGGTATGTGACTCCATCGAGCTTCGTTTGTGATATGTACTGATTTTTTCTAGTGCTCGTGATGCCATGCAAAGCGAACTCCTCTACCGCCGATACCTCAACAAGGGCGATATTTTTGTGCACGCTGACCTGGAAGGTGCCACGCCAATGGTGGTCAAGAACCGAGCTGGTAGTGCCGAAGCGCCAATTTCCCCATCTACCCTCTCTCAAGCCGGAAACCTTTGTGTCGCGACTTCGACGGCGTGGGATTCCAAGGCCGTCATGTCCGCATGGTGGGCACATGCTCATCAGGTGTCAAAGGTTGCGGATAATGGAAGTGGTATTTTACCCACTGGATCTTTCCAGATCAAGGGAGAGAAGAATTTCTTGGCCCCATCGCAGCTTGTTCTTGGATTTGCTATCATGTTCCAAATCAGCCAAGAGAGCAGTGTTAAGAACCACAAGCAGCGCTTTGACGCGTTCGAAATTCCAAAAATTGATGCTACTCCCGCAAGACCAGTTGCTGCTTCAGAGTCGAAGACCTCCACTGTGACACAGGAGGTCCCGGAGAAGTCAGAGTCTACCCCGGAGCCTACTGCAGATACAGAGAAGGAAGCCGAGGCGTCAGAAGACGAGGAGGATGAAGACAACAAAGCGGCAACCCGTAACCCTCTTCAACGAGGCGACTCGGAGCTTCCGGCAACTCGGCCATCCCAAGAACCCGAATCTGAGTCCGGGTCCGAGCCAGAGGCAGAGCCCGCCGAAGGGGTCGCAGAACAAGCTTCAAGGGGCGAAGAAGAAGCTGCATCAGCGACTCAAACCGAGCCGCAAGGACCAGAAGAGCAAAAGCTCTCGGCCAGAGAGCGGCGCACTCTGCGACAGGGCAAGCCACTTGACCGTGACGAGGAACCAGCTGTGCCACGCATCGCTCCCACCCGGGGCAAGCGGGCGAAGGATAAGCGTGCAGCTGCTAAATATGCTCACCAAGATGAAGAGGAACGAGAACTAGCTCTTCGCCTCGTGGGTGCCAATAAGGGCAAAGCCGCAAAGGCGGCCAAGGCAGTTGAAGCCAAAGAGCAGCGCGAACGGGACGCCGAGGCGCAAAGGCAACGCCGCCGGGCCCAACACGAACGCGCCGCCGAAGCCGAGCGCAAACGCCAGGCTATCTTTACGGAAACTGGGACGGACGATTATAATGAAGAGACTGCAGCAGCAGAGGCAGCAGATCTCGCTTGGATTCCGGCTTTGATTGGCACACCGACTACCGATGACGAGATCCTTGCTGCTATTCCAGTCTGTGCTCCTTGGGGTGCCCTTGGGCGCTACAAGTACAAGGTTAAGCTGCAGCCGGGTGCAGTGAAGAAGGGCAAGGCTGTCAAGGAGATTGTCGGTCGGTGGGTACACGAGACCACAACCGGCAAGGTCAAGAAGGAACATGCCGAGGATGCTGGGATCCCCCGAGTCGATGCAGAGCGCCTTCGCGCACAGGAAGGTGATCTAATCAAGGCCTGGAAGGAGTCTGAGATCATCAACACCATGCCTGTTGGTAAGGTGCGTATCATGACTCCGGGTGGAGCTGGAGGAGGAGGAGGTGGTGGTGGTGGTGATAAGGGCAAAGGTGGAAAGGGTGGAGGAGGACCCAAAGGAGGCAAGGGAAAGAAGAAATGAGTGAGCAAAAGTGTTGAATGTATAGACAGTACATAGATGAGAGCCTCAATACACCAACGATGGAGGTAGGGCTATCAATTAACTCTTAGAGCCGATCTACATGTATATCTACCCTGGTCAAATACCGTGATCAGCCACAACCCCGCCCCAACGATTTTATAGATTCATTTCTTACCATTTTCAACTCTTATTTATTCATACAAAGATAGACAATATGCAACTCCTCGTGTTGCGCTCATTGCGCATCGTGCCCAATGTGATGAGTCATCCGACGTCATGGAATCGAATTTCTCCTGCGTTTGGCCTCTTATCGTTGTCTCTGACGGCATCGTGCAGGATGTTAGGCCGAATGGTTTAGAGACGATCTCTATCAGAATCCACGCTTAAGGAATCATATCTTGCGATTGGAACTCGGGCCTCTCCTCTTTTGGCCCCTCGGATTGCGTGGAATAGTGCGTCATTGATCAAGACCTCTTCAAATTGCTGTTCACTCGCACTTTCGCCGGCGGTGCTCATCGCAGTTGTGCCAGATACATAACCATGTCTTCCACACAGACGCGAGTTCTCCCTGTCCAACGGCTGAGCCAAGGGCCCGGCGATTTGTCTCTGGCCGAATGGTGGGAGAAGGAGCGCAGCCAACAAACACCCGAGTCCAAGGCTATCGAAGAAGCTGCTGAACTCCTGCGATCGAGCGATCTCCCCGTCGCCTTTCCAACCGAGACAGTATATGGACTGGGAGCCGATGCTACACGCAGCGCCTCCGTCCAGGGCATCTACCGCGCGAAACAGCGGCCCTCGGACAACCCATTGATCATTCACGTTGACTCACTGGACATGCTCGATCGTCTCCTCAACCCTACCGTCAAATCCAACACGGGATCCAGCCCGCGATCCAGCCCGGGATCCCCTCAGACGCCGCGCATCTCTATCCCACCGATCTACAAGCCTCTGATCGACCGATTCTGGCCAGGCGCCCTGACTATCATTTTACCCAACCCATCCGGGTCCGAGTTGGCGCCCGAGGTCACCT
>ERZ1673737.964-NODE-964-length-31415-cov-4.042985_pt1 | contig 31415 bp, 35 predicted proteins | sample MGYA00580211_ERZ1673737 | MGnify/ENA primary metagenome ERZ1673737 (study PRJEB41218, sample SAMN15661789) | gut metagenome | host: Homo sapiens | place: Canada: London | collected 2015-08-20/2019-03-30 | study: EMG produced TPA metagenomics assembly of... | reverse complement strand
GATTGATAAACATTGCTACTGTTCTTTGCCCGCTTTTCGTTATGAACTCAGTTCCCGAGAGAACAGATATGACGCTTGGAGCGGCGATACATCTAAAAAAAAGCTCCCCTACGACGTTTTTGTACATATGCGCCTGCAGAGTATACATACCGGATTTTCCCTGGCAAGTGGGGCTTTCCTATCTGAGCAGCGGCTTTTACAAGGTCCCTATGTAGACATTCTGTTTGGTATCAACCTTGAAACTCGTAATGATGAAATAAGTCGTTGTAGTACCGCCATTTAGAATGTTCTGTGTAAACAGATCAACCCTAAGCTTTTCGCGCCCACAGAGATATAGCCGTGAAAGCAATGATGTCCTCAGTATCCTTCACCTCGCAAAGTCTATCTGGCTGTTCCTCTAACTCACGCAACATCATACCCCCAGACTCTCTCTGATCCTCATTCTGATGCTGTTGCTGTTTCATCACCTCAATCGCACCATTTACACCCACGTGGTTGCTGCTGTTACAAAGTTTCAGCGGTGTTCGGGAGGTTCATTCCGATATTCAAGCAGTTGAATGCCATGATCTTGGATAAGACCAGTGAGAAACGACGTCCATCTATCGATTATTGTTTTAGCACTTTCCATGTACCAGTTCTTTGGTTTTCGCAGGTGAGGGAACCTGCCCAAGTTGATATTAGTCAAAGCCAGAAACTCTTCATATATCTCCAGAAATTCCTCAGTGTTCTCCCCATAGCCCGAGAATGTATCTTTAGACGTATCTTCCATTGAAGTAATCCACTTGAGCTCATTCGTGTCAGATATGGACTGAACCGGAAAGCCCGAGTAGAACAACATACTCAGAAGAGTCTTCGCATTTTCGATCAATTGATGAAGATCATTACCCCAAGAACAAATGCCCAAAGATGTAGATGTAAATATCATACCGTCCTACCATGCCGGCGGGGACGGTAGCAGCATCGCCAAGTGTATCAAAGGTGTGAAAGGACATATTCTCGGGTAACCTGTCGGGTGAGATATCGGCGCCGTTGAGGTTTGTTGTTGGTGGGAGATGTTCTGCTATCTCTAGCAGCCATACCCTTGGGTAAGTAAGTAGTTAGCTCGAGTGGTCTATTCCATATATATCTATCTTTTGATATTTGACTCTCTTCAAAGTGAAGTTGATACACGTAGCCGTGCCAATCCCAATACCTACTAGGATGGAGTTGGACAAATTCTAGGGTCTTAGACAATAGTGCGTTGTTATATGCACGTATAATTGAGAACCTTGATACATAAGTAGCGGTTCCGTATATACAAGTACAGCTCTCATAAAATCAACGCTAAACCTTTGTTGGCGAGACTCCACATGGATCACGTGCCACAATCGATCTGCTCAATCTGATATCCAACCAAAGCCACCCTTCACATCCAACAAAGGAGCCAAACCAACCTCCAAACCAAGCCAAACAAAGCTAGCTCGGCCCCTCAAAACCAACCACATCCAAAAAGCCACCCACCATGCCCCAACACATCAAAACGCGAGCAACCTACCGCGCCCTCCTCCGCGAACTCCCAAAAAGATCCCTAAACACCCCCAGTCCAATCCACCAATCCCTGCGCAAAATCTTCCGCTCAGAGCCGAATGCCACTACAACAACCACCACATCTACATCCACATCCGGATCCAGCGCGCTCCCCTTCTCGGCACCCAGAACACCCGAAGAATTAACTCTCCGTGTGCAAGAAGCCGAACAATTGGCTCAGTATGTCCGCGCTCAGCGCTCATACTGCGAATTGCTAGAGCGGTATAACCCTGGCATGAGCATGGATGAGGAGGAGAAGATTCGTCTTACGGCTAGACGGGTTGGCTTTGATTTGCCTCAGTTGCATACTGCTGAGAGGAAGACTGAGTAAGATTGGTTTAGTCGAATTGTGTATGGGCTCTGTCGTGATTCCTTCCTCCCGAGCTCTTTCTCTGAGTAAAGTGTCGGGATCTGGCTTCATGTCTTTGCCTATCTGGGCCTGAAGGGCTTAACCGATCTCGGTGTTGACGGACGGTGCTGCCATGGCATGTCACCTCCGATTACTGTATAGATAAGCTGGGATGCATTGCATTGGATGGGTCCCATGGAAAGGGCGTTTTTTTGTGATTATTATTGGGTATTTGTATACTACAACCAGCGACTTCGTGAATAAACTACCCACTCAACTATGTATAATGTTCGTATTTGAGAATCTCTCGGACTTGCTCTATGCTATGGATAAGCTCTAGCTTTGGTGCCTTGAGCTCTGCTCTAGCTTTGTAAGTTGCTTGTGGGGTTGGGCCCGATATGTTGAGCTCCGTGATTCCAATCTTAGCCTGACACGCATGGGCTGCCGTGCGGTGCAATGATACCGATTTAGGTACTGCCTTTCAACGTGACTGCACGGAGGTGCATGTGGTGGCGTGGCAGGTACGATGACCTAGGCGATATGGCTGTGGTGGGAATGCCCAGGATCCTGACTCGGGTGTCTGTGGAGTTTGACCACTTGGGCTTCGTGAATAGATGTGCTTCACTGGATCACTGTTCAGGTAGCTCCAAGCTGAGCCCGCTCCATCTGCCTCATCAAAGTGGAACTGCTTTCCTCGTCCTCCATACTGACGCCAACTTCGATCGCCGTCTTGGGTCGGTTGCGGTTGAGGCCGTCCAGGAGTGTGCAGGCTTTGCAGATCCGCTGACTGGAGATGTAGCCACAGCGCTCACAGTGTCCCATGGTCTGTCCCTTGATCTGCTTAGCGGGCTTAGCTGGGCGAGACTTCTTCGATGCAGCAATTGGAAGCTTGATCTCGATCTCGCGTGACTCGGCAGCGTCGTTCTCAGTGAGTTGTTTCTCCATAGCGGCCATTTCTCCACCACTAGACCGACCGTTTTGACTACCACAGCCGCCGGTAGATTCGTCCTCTGCTCCGCTCGAATGCTTTGATTTTCCAGAGCCTCGAACTTCCACCGGCACAAGCGCTGCCATGTCCTCGCCACTCTTGACAATATCAAGGATCGAACTAGGACGAATCTTCTCCAGGTCTTTGATCAGGGTGCGCGCACTACCGCGGAATGCCTCGGGCGAGTAAATACATTCAGTGCTGAAGTAATCGAGTTGCCGGTGATGAGCGTAGAGGACAATTTCCTTCTCATAGGCATACTTGAGAGGCTTGCTGCGCTTGATATCTGAGGCGTCGGAGTCGGTGACGATACTGGTTCCACGCGATAGACGGGGAAGATCACCACGCAGCAGGTTCATCATGACAGTCTCGGCGACGTCGTCTGCATTGTGGCCGGTAACAACATGCTTGATACCCAACCGAGCAGCGCCTCGGTCGAGAGCCTGTCGCCGGAACACACCGCAGTAGGTGCAGTTGCCCTTCTTGCCAACTTGTGCCACCACTTGATCCATTGTCCAGCCGTAAAGCTCGCCATATCCCACGATCTCGAGGGGCATCTCGTATTGGACTGCATTGCGCTTTACAGTTTCAAGACTGTCATCGCGATAGCCGCGGATTCCCTCGTCGATGGAGAGCAGGCATAGGTCCAGGCCGTAATCATATCGCTCGTTCAGTGTTTTCAGTACTGCTGCCAGTACTGTGCTGTCTTTGCCGCCGCTGGCTCCGATCGCCACTCGCTCGCCGCGGAAGAAAAGTTTGGTGCCGGTGATAGTCTCGTGGACTTCTGTTTCGAATATCTGAATGAAACAGGCCCGGCAGAGTTTGTGTCTGTTCTTTGGCCGTATGATGACGGCTCGCGCCTCCTTGCAGTTGAAACACGCTGTGGGAGCCATGATGTTGTTGCGAGAAGTGTGGCGGGCAACAAGAATTTCTTTCCCCCCGCGATCAGTGAAGTGGTCCGTGCACGCATATCTAGATGTCCACTCGGAATTATGTGATTTTTAAATAGCAGGTCATATGAGTGATTGTTAATACAAATATTACCTCATGCCTTAATTCTGTCGACAGTAAAGTATTTGCTTCGATTTTGACATCGGTCAGAAAACAAGGTCGCACCATTCGAAGATGTATATATAGTTCAGGGCTGATGAAAGTCGAATTGTGCATTTCATATAAGTCTCGCTATTTTGATAACTTCAAGTTTCAGAAGAACGCCGAGAAAACTGTGCTTGGAAAATCTCCAAATAAAAGAAGATACAAAAACGTACCTCGAAAGTGCATCAGTCCATCCAACTTTACGCCTTCACATTACTACCCAAATGAGTCACAGGCTTCCCTTTTCGACAAAACATTTTAGCATAAAAAGCAGGCCACTTATTCGTCTTAGCATGCTGAACAGCCATATGATGAATATGATGTCTCCTCAAGTGCAAAGAATAAAGCAGAGACCGATCCGCAAACAACATAAGATCCTCCTTCCGACCCCCCAACTTCTCCGCCACCTGAACAGTTTTCTCCTCAGAGAAAGCAAAAGAAGTCCCAATAACCTTGAACCGCCTCGCAATCTGATGAAGATTAGGCGAATGCCAATCCTCTGACGTCCAAGCAAGCTTCACATTCCAAGGAATCCGCCTCTCTTTCTTGAACGCATGCCACCATTCGTCAACAGATAACCTACCCTGCTCCCCGCTGACAGCATGAACACATCCACTCGTCCCCACCGCTACATGAACTAGTGCCCGATCAACCACCACATCCACGGGGACTTCATCGATAGTGGCTTCTTGACCTGGTTTCTCGCATCGAGATGAAAGTGTGATCCGTCGACCTGGGTGGAGCATGTATGCCGCTGCAACGGCTGTGGAGGGTGTACCTTTTGAAGTTGCATAGCCGGGGTATGGATGCTTGTCGGCTGGGCCTATGACCGAAGGTCTGATGATGAGGACTTTGTCTAGCTTGTTGCGTTCTGATGCCTTTTGCAGGACGAGTCGCTCGGCTAGGTGCTTGGCGTAGGCATATGGCCAGGGAAAATCATGGGCGTCATATTCATCTGATGAGCCAGTCTTTTGTACTTCGCGCCATGACTCCAGTGCGCTTTGGTAATAGTCCTCGCTTTCGGTGCCCAGGGGGTATATACTTTCGTCGACTCGCACATCGGAAGAATTGCTTGTCTGCCATAGATGGGCGTTGGCGTATGCGGTTGAGAAAAAGACGAAGCGTTCGAGATTGGGGAATTTTAGGGCATATTTTGTTAGGCACAGGCTGGGTGCCATGACGCTATATGCTAGTTCTCGGAGAGAGTTTTGTAGTTGGACTGAACATGCTGCGTGGATAACTATGTGCACTGTTCGTTTGAGCATCTGTAATGTTTCTTCTGGTAAATCCATAGTGGCTGTATCACCCAATTCGCCGTCGAGAACAGTCAACAGTTGACTCTCGGTGAGAATCTTTGCAGTAGACGCTGGAAGCATGGTGGACCATTTTTCTTCTGCTTTGCTATTGACCTCAATTAGATATTTCCATCAAAAGAATAACGCCCAAGAGTACTCACGCATATCCACCTCGACATAGCACATACACTCGTTCGGGTGAGGATTGACTCAGGAGTCGCCAGAGAAGTGCGGTCCCAATGAATCCTGAGCCTCCCGTCACAAAGAGGACCTTGCCATCGTAGTAGTCCCATACCATGATGAACACTATAAAGTACCTGTTTAAAGTTTTCTGGACAAAGAAAATACCAAAATATGCAGGTAGGAGGATATTTATCAAACCAAGCTCGTGCAGTTGAACCCTAGGTGGGTCCCCTGACATGTTATATAGTAGAGACGACCGTACGGTTTGGTTATCCGTTCTTGATGTCAAAGAACTCGGCAGTGCAATCCCAAACCGGCTGCATGCAGATCTGCAGCTAGAGGGGCATTTTGTGCAACCATCACACGAAAGGCCCCGGGTCAGCCAACCACTCAGATGGGCAAACGAAGCATAGATATCCAGCACTGTAGGATTGAGCCGAACAGCTCCTAGCGTTTTTCAAGCCTTGGTCTGTTATGATGCAGTCTCAGCATCCAGCCGCCACGGTTGTACATGTGCAACTATGCGCTATGATGGCAGGATTGATGTCGGTCGACTTGAACTTCGAGTGATCTGCCGTCAAATCAAAGGAACCGTCTTTGATAAGAATAAATAAGAATAACGAGCTCACAAGAGAGAAACCAACAATGCAAAACCTGATATGAAAAAATTTCGATCAAGCACACCGCTTTATGCAGCACTTTGCCAGGTATCAACGGACGGAATTCAACCTCGACTCGTATCCATTCAGATTTTTAGGGTGCATGAGGTGCATTAGCCCACACCGGATCTTAACACTATAACACTATTTGCCAAGTCTGTAGCAAGATCCATGCCGAACGGATCGCGATCACCACCTCTGGTTCCCAGATACAATGACCAAGGGTCGAGCCTGTGTTGATCAACGAATCCAAATGATGATTCCTGCATGCATGATGTCGACACTCCGATGCTCGACTGTTAAATCGTACAGAGATCATTTGTGATGTCCCTTCCCTCTTGCGGTTCAAGTCATTTACTCCCAGTATTCAACCTGATCATCAGGACATGTTTAAGCTTCCCACATACCTTTTGAAGCAATCAATAGCACAGTAAGATGTGATAAGCATCGCACTTGGGTGTCTGCACTGATGCAGCGGCCCTTCCCGCCCCTTCGTTGCGCTTTGACCTCGTTCGTGAGTCGCTTCATCCCTGCTTCACCTGCGGTCTGATCGGCCAATCATTTTCTTTGGAGTCTTCCCTCAAAGATAACCCTTGCCCTTCGACAAGCAATGACATCGCTGTCGTCATTCTCGCCTTGACACTGGCTATCATCGCTCCTCCAAACTTTCCCAGATTATCTACTTCCCTAATCAGCAGTTTCCAGGGGAATCGTTGGTAATTGGGGCCTCAAGTCCCGTCAATCAAGCATACCTCGAGCGATATTGAACACGGATCCTGATTGGGGAACCTGATATCTTGATATCTCGGTTGTTTGTCTGATTACATTGTCCAGTGCGTCTGAAAGGATCACCCGGTGAGAAGTTCAACTGCCATCATAACCGATGATGTTATAACCGATACCGAAACAAGCTGGAATTCGTGCCTTACAGAAACTAATATTTAGGGAATGACAGGCTACAGCTAATTGGCTATAGGGCTACCGGCTGTAGTATCCTTATTCCCGTCAACCATGCTACCCCGGCCTTAGTGGGTAATTATGAGCGATAGAGACGTCTGTGCAAGGGCAAAGATATCGCCTAACATTCCAGAGGTGCCGCTGCCATGGCACGGAATTCCAATCGTATAAGCCAAGACGACAGTAGAGGCAGAAGCCGATCACAGGTTGCGCATTCCAGAGGGAAGTTATGTGGAGAGAGCCATTAAAGTTGTGATAAACAAGCGAAAAATAATGTACTTCTTGTCTGTTACGGCCTCATTTTCTTGATTATTGTTGATATGGACTGCTAGATTGAGTTCATACAAGAACAGTCGTTCGTTTCAATTTTTTTTCTTCTATCCAATCGCTGATATCCTTTTAATTATCTTTAATCTTTTCTTTCAACATGAAGCCAGGACCGCTGGATTTGGGTTATGCTCGTCCTCTCGAGTTTACCCTGTCGGTCATCGTGAAAACTAAGCCGAGTCCATTGGACTTTCAGTTCGCTGCGGATACACTTGTCTCACAATGGCCTGTGTTGAACTTGCGAATGGACCCGTTGGTAAGAAGTGCTGCATATATAAACAACCGAACCAAGGCTGACATGTATCAGAAAACAAAATTTCTAGAGCCAAAAGATCCTGGTGATCTAACGGATGTCTGGGAAGGGCGGGAGATGCACCAAGACCTCGATGAGATCCTCTACGTATCCCCCGAGCCGGATTTCCCACAGATGATCGATACCGAGGCGCTGGATAAGGCATTGGATTTTGGTTACGGAGTTTTGCAGGCATGGAAGCAGCGAGTCTTCTCCATCCGAACAGTCTTCTTGAACGACGCCTGCATAATAGGATTCAAGTTCCTGCACTCGCTCTGCGATGCGAATGGTAATTCAATCTGAAGCAAACATGCAAAAATAAAGCTGATATGTGACTCCAGGTGCTTATGGGATTATTCAGGCTTACTGCACTCTACTCCGGGGCGAAAGAATCATGCATACCCTGCACGCTCGACCGTCGCTGTCGCTCAAATCGGAAGTCCTGGAGAAGTGTGCTGAAATGATTGAATCGCATCGAATTGCAGACTTGCACCTGCATTCTGTGCATCAAACTTGGTCCGCAGGGATTGGTGCTTTGGGAAAGCAGATTACAAGGAACATTTTCTACCCTTCTGCTCGACGGGTTGGCAGGACCATGCTGGTACCACGAGGCCAGATTCAAGGATGGGCAAAGGAAGCAGAGATGCAGAATTCCAAGGTGACCGATCACGATTTGCTGGTTGCTTTCATCTACAAGGTAAGCATACTCCCTACTTTTATTGACGGGTGCCATTGAAACTCAACCATTTATAGGCGTCTCTACACCCACCTACTGCCCACAATTTTGGGCTGGTAGTCGACATCTCAGAGCAGCTCCAGACTGAAGCCAACCTTTATAACCCGTGGTATATGATGTCTCTGCCGGACCCAATGCCATCTAGCGAATATAGTACTCCGTCAATGACGCGCCTGGCAACACACATCCGACACACAATCGATGAGGCACAGCAGCCAGAATGTATCGGTGAGGTTGTAGAGCAACATCGACAGCTCAAGAAGAACCCCATGATCCCCAAGACTTACGGTAGCCGAGCCGCGCAACCCCGGATCGCATCATGGAAAGGCCTGCCCCTGTTCGAGATCGACGTCCAGGGAGAAACTCCGCTCTTTGTTCAGGGCAGTGTCGACTACTGTGGGATTTTGCGCGAGACCAAGTGCCATTTGGATGACTTGTTAGTGACGTGGAAAGGACAGGGTCGGGATGGAGGAGAGGGCGGGTATTGGATTCACGGGAGACTGCCCGTGGCTGTTTGGAAGAGTATGGCGGATACTTTGAACTGTTGACAGGTATTTTCTGTACACGACCGGAGCGTGTGAAGTAGTGAAGATATGAAGATATTTAATGTGAAGTTGTCGACTGTTTACTTCCCCGCAAACTCGCGCTTGAGCGTTTTAGTCAAGTCCACCCGAGAGTTTATCAGGACTTCTCTTGGCTTTGATCTTTTGCTCCTGACATCACTTCGAATGGGGTCTTCCAAGACCAACATTCACGTCTGAATAGTGTTTATCGCACACGCTGAGCTATACTGATCAAGGTAGGCATTCGTTGTCTATACCCGGAAATGCGGGGACCTGATATCAATAGATCCATTTGAAGACGGACCACGTTGAAGAGAATCCTTGATTGAACAACTGAAATCCCCTACAATGCCGTCTTCCGCGCCCAAACGAGCCTGCGACCAATGCCACACTCTGAAAGAAAAGTGTCGTCGACTGAGCCCTGCAGCACCATGCGAGAGGTGTGACCGACTACATCACAACTGCCAAACCACACGGAATATCGCGAAGACAGGTCGAAAGCCTCGAATGGCAAGAAAACTATCATATAATCTTCCAGCCTCCAACCTCAATGCCGACCCTCATAGCCCGACACCCGTCTCCACGTTATCGCAGGACACTCCATATACACATTTCTACTTCTCGCTCAATGACGGACTAGGCAATAACACAGCATTATTCCCCGACCTAGACCAGTGGGAAAGACATTTTGTGAACCTCATGAAAGACATTGTCACACCATTCCCACTCGACAAATACCTAATCGGACCAAGCTTCCATGAAACACACCATAGGTCCTTCGTCCAAAACTTGCTTCAATCAACATCTACCCTAAAGCATGCTACAGTAGCCTGTGCTGCAGTGTTATTAGGCGACAAATATGCCCAATATAACAAAGCCAGCGTTGAAATCGGCCACCGGCGAGCCGCATTAGCCGTGTCTGGACTTCGCTCTTTGCAAATATCTCAAGATCAGGATTTGATCACCGCGGTGGGAATTGGCATAGCGATGGTGACATTCGCTATGCATGTTGCACATGGACAGTCGTTCCTTATATCCCGCTATACGCTTTCTCTGGTTAAGCCGATGTATTCGAGGCTTCTAACGATGGATTCGGGTACGATGGATTTCCTGATGTGTCTTGTTAACACGGAGACGCTTGATTGTCTCCTGAAGTCGGAGATACCAACCATCAGAATTGGAGAAGACGATCGCAACAATGTTGTTGATCGCTATGTTGGGCTGAGTTCTGGTCTTTTTGCTCATCTATACGACATATGCGAAGTTGCCAGTATACTTCGACACACGGGTGGAAGAATGGATATCGGAATTGCAAAGCGACTGAAGAGCATCCAAAGTTGTTTGGATCAGTGGCAACCTTCACCACCGCCTGACTTTCTTGAACAATTCAATCAAGATGAGGTCGTTCGGATGCTTGCGCAGACTGAAGTGCTTCGTCTTGCCGCATTGCTCATTATTCATCGGCTAAAACATCCTTTTAGGCAGTACGATGAGAAAGGACTATTGCTCTCTAGAGCTATCACTGCTGAATTTGACATGGTGCTACAGGTCACGGGGAGGTCGATACCATGCACTGCACTTGCTTATATGGTAGCCAGTTTTGAGATCACGAGTGCTGAAGAACAGTCAGCTATTATTACCAAAAGTGACGAAATGGTGACTTCTTCCCTACAGTCACAGGTCCGGGTTAAGAATATTATGTATTCAGTATGGAACGCGAGGAGCTTTGGAGATCAGATTCACTGGTTTGAGCTAGGAGATTATATCGGGAAGGCAGAGATAAAGTGAAGGGTGGAACTCGAATTGAACAGAAATTATGTTTTAGTTTACAGTGATATGAACAGACCCAAGTCGGGCAATAATGATTTTACACACACCTCCCTCCTCAAGTTCGTGTCTGAGCTCTGGGGACTTGACAGCTTGAGCCCGCGTGTGGAATGGTCACCTTCATTTAGTGATTTAATCACCAACGACCTACGGGACGATACCCCACGGGAGATGCCAAATGCGGCTGGATATTGAATATGACAGGGTCTGAGTATGTGTTTTCGTTCTCCAACGTGTCCTGCGAAACTAAGTACAGTTGAGTTTATTTGGTTCATTTTTTTTTCCCCCCCTTTCCCTTGTCAGATATAGACTTCGAGGCTATGATGAGCAGTAAAGTTAAGCTTTGCAACGAGTGAAAATAATGCGAAGAATGCAATGCAAATATATACAAATTCGGAAAATATTCAATTGCGTACGGATAGGTTGGCCTTAGAGCTTTGACCTAATCCACCATCGAGTTCAATCTCAATCTTCTTGGCCTCCATAGATGACTTAGGAAATGAGTAGTGTAGGGCGACCCAAAAAAGTAGCAAGTGGATGACAAAGTGCGTACCATGTACCATATTTTGGTCCCAAGGGAGAGGGAACTGCCGATATGGCCAAGCTTTGACAGCGGGGCAACCAGCACACGGTTACCTCCCAGCTTATGGTACGGTACCCTCATATGTAATCGTCGTACATGCAATACAGCTCTGATCTTTGTTGGTATCGAAAACGTCAGATTCATCCACAAGCTTATCAAAATTCGTTGCCTCCTAGAACAGATCACATTGTAACAAAATTTTGTAGTCTATTGCGCTTCGGGTTTGAGAACTCGTAACAATACTAACAGCAGGATGAGAAATGCGGGAGAGCTATTCTCGGCTCGGAAACGCCTATGCACGTGTGGCCATATGCGACCGGAGTTTGCTTTAGGTGGCTTCCACTGCCAACCAGTCCGCCACCTGCGCACTTGCCAAATTGAGATGGCTTACGCGTCTTCCAATCGTATCGATAGGCAGATATCTCAATCCATGTTAAGTAGTTAGCACCCGCCACCAATGGCTTTAAGCTAGGATTGGGAGCCTCGTTACATCCAGCGACTGAAGAGTTAAGGCTAGATTCCCGCCGCACCTAGTATATAAGTTCAATAAGGTATCCAATTCAACCGAGCGCTACAGTTCGCTGCCAAACAAAACAAATGAATTGTCACCTTACGCAGCACCTTTCTTTGACCATAAAGAACAACCTTGCCCAAGGCACCATCTCCCTGAGGAACCTAGTCTGCGCCCGGTATGATCATGAATCCAAGTGGTACTCCCGCTCGTAACTAACGGTATTACCAGTGGCCAACCCTACGAGAACTGCGACACTCCCAGGCTCATCTCCCCAGAAGATGTCAATCAGATCTCAATTCCACATGGCCAAAGTGCCGTGGTATCGGTCTGCGGGAGTGCAGCATTTGGGCTAGGCATTGAGGGAATGATTGATCTCTACTACGATGAGAAGAGTTTGATAACGTCCCTGTACTGGAATGGGCCTTGGGAACGAATTGGGAACGAGCTTCATCTGGCCGACGTTGACCATGAGCATTACCTCGTGGAAGTTTCTACCCCTCCTTATGAAGGTATACTGGGAGATCTCGCTGTTGAGGTCAGAGAAGTCTCTGTCAACGATCCGCTGCAATAACATTCATTGTGGCTTGAAGTATTGCGTCTATAGGAAACTATTTTTTTCAACCGACAGTATAGCTGAATCGACGAATATAATACATAATTACTAGTTGTACTTAGCGACCATTCTGCCATTCTGTCTCTGTCATGATTTCTTGGCCAGCTTCGGGTTGCTGGAATCGGAACCAACCTTACGAAGCACACGATCAAACACAATCGTCAGTAGACGGTGAAAGAGGAACAATCCAGCAGCTAACCCAATCGCTCCCATGAAGAACCAAGTCCATCTCCTTTTTCCAATCCACATGAGCACCTGTGCGTCTGTTCGATGCCAACTACCGCTCTCCATATCCGTGATGTACGGCGCTAACTCCGTTGCATTGATGACCCCTACTAGCGGCGAGGGGAGCGAAGGCTGCTCAAGCAAGTATTCCTTTATCACCAGAGTGAGGAACATGGGCCCAGCAGATATCATGATGGCACAGTAGGGTTGCCATCGAGCCCAGAGGCGAGTTATCGCATGAAAGATGGGTAGTTTGGCAATTGCCTTGGCATAAAGCGGATGCCGGGCGGAGGTTATCATGAAGTCGTTGGTCACACCGGTTGGCACTGTTGATTTGAACAAGGCGTAGTGTGTCGATGTGTTGCGTTCAATTTCGTAAAGGGGGAAACTCTGATTGCACCAGGTGTCCAAGTCGAGGTAGACACCACCAAAATGATACAGAACGAAATAGCGTAGAGCATCTGCACGCTGGATTGGAAAGGCGTAGGCATCCCAGGTATCCACGAACCAGGGATATTCGATAGAGATGAAGTTTCGAGCTGACTCATCGGTCCATAGCTTAGAAATAGTTAGTTAGGGTTCAAAAGTAGCTAGTTCCTTCGATACGAAGCTAAACCTTCGTATGTCGATGGCGCTTTCCACAACGTAGGATAAGGATTACCTTGTATTCAAAGTCTGAATAGGCCTCTGTACAACTCTTCTGCGACTCGATCCACTTGTTTGGAATCGCCTCGGTCGCGGCGGTTTGGTGCAGGATTCGCGGTACCTGGCCTGATGAGGTCATTTGATGCCGAGAACCTGACCTATACGAGGCGGGCAGTGCTACTCGAGACCCGAAGAGCTCTTCATTTCTGCGTAGCAAAATGATAAGCGGCGCAAAGGAGTGGAGTAACAGCCCGACGACTATCAGGTCTATTAGAAGAAAAACCACTGTAGCCTTTCTCAGCCTTGGTATTAGTCGGCAATTCGGTCGCGGGCATTTTGATAACCCAGATCCCCATCGAAGATTCTCTTCATCGTATGTTTTGTCGTTGTTTGCGTTGATAGATTCGAAATCCCAGTGGCGAAGACCTCGCCAGAAGCTCATCATTCTGGTTGGTAGTGCATTTGCATACCCTAGGGACTCAGGTGCTATTTTGCGGAATCTTCCATTGACTTTATAGAGTCCGGCAGGTAAGATAAGTTTCAGCTTAGTAGAAGTGGAAGCTCGCGTGATTTGGTGTCCGGAAGATGTAAAAGTCAAATTTGAACACTTTAAGCACTTTTATGTAGGTAAGATTATTTGTGAAAGACCTGTTTCCCCTCATTTACTTGCACAGCCTAAGCTCTGCTTGAATCTGGACAGACATTGGCTGGCAAACACCCGCGGTTTCCGTTCCGGAAGATAGCTCTGATCCGGTGACAAGTTCATGTCATTCTAGCACTCTGAGTGGGTGCCACTTATCTACTGACCAAATCCGGCCGCTTTTGCCCTTTTATTCCTAGGAACCAAATTGTTCCAGAATTATCATGAAATTGAAAACGAGGCGGAATATTTTAGCCCATTTGACCCAGGTATTGATGCAAGTGTAATAACAATGTAACTATGCCTACACTTCTATGAGACATCGTCATTAAAATACTAAAATCGTTTACTCAGCCTCCACCCAGGCTTTGACCAACGGTCTAGACTTCTTTTCCCAGACAGGAAGTGTAGGAAAAGGTGCATGCGAGGCAATTTGTACTCTTTGCATTTTGGTGTACGATTTCACATTCTTACCTTTTTCGGTTTCCCCTAGCAACAACGACACGCTGCGGGAAGCGGCGCCCACTTTTCGTCGTAGTGTCTGCCGCAGCATCTTCAATCTCGGGCAGTCCACTATGACATGAACCACTGGTCCTTGTGCACTGCACTCACACTTGTCGTCTTTTTGAAAGCAAAATAGCGTACGTTGATAGTTAACAGTGGCCTGTTCGCAGTTGGGTCAGTAGGTAGGATCGACTCCTTGGAAGCGTTCCATGAGGTCGCGTTGTATATCTAGAAGGCAGGGTGACATCTATCCCGCGAAGATGGTCGCCTGTTCTAGAGGGTTTATTCTTGCCCCTAGCGGGCACGGTTTCATCCCGAATGAACGCCATATCCATGGAGAGATGGGGACGGAATAAGTGTGTTCGGCCAGCCGATTCACTGCGTCGTTTCCAGAATCATCGCAGCATCCAGGCACCCGACTATGACGGTATGATTGCTGGCGCGCCTCCCTAGTGGACTACCTACCCAACAATTGTGGATTTTGAAGCAAACAACATACCAGGCACCCGCAAATGGATCTCATACCATCCCAGAGAAGATGTTCGATATTCTTGCTGCGGAAGTCATCAAACAACGTGATCCTCAAAATGGCCTCGGCGAGGATATCATCTCTGACCCGCGGGGCTGCAGCTTCAATGCCAACATCCTGGCCTGCAACATGCCTAGCGCCGCTGAGAAATGCATCACTACCGACTAGCTTTCCACATTGCACAAGCATTATAATGACTGGACCGATGTGAACCAGACATTTGTCTATGGCCATTTGGGACTCGGCAGTGAAGCATCGTAGTTGATAGGAAATATCGGATTGGGAAAGAACAGCACTATCCAACAGCAGTACTGGTATGTGCGGGACCTCATGGGTCTTGAGGATAGCTTTAACTGGCAAGATCTCGACTACAGCACTGTCCAGACAAGTTGAACCCAGGAAATGCGACCGCCGACGCGTTTGACATCAGTGATTTCCATAAGCGCGGTGGCAAGCTCCTTCAACATCACGGCCTGTCAAATGCCTACGTTCCCCCGGATGTTAGTATTTATTACTACGACCAAGCCTCCAGTACCATAGAGCCCCAAGGTATTGAAATGAATGATTTTTATCGCTTGTTTCTCATCTCTGAAATGGAGTTAGTTAAACATTCAAACAATTGCTAAAATAAACAAGGTCAAACTAACCACTCTAACCTCAACAGGCATTGTCTTTCCACCCCTGACAGTATGACTGCTCCAAGGTACATTGCCGGTCCAGACCAACTGCAACTATCAATACTGGTACCTACAGCACTCTTGGATACAGAGACTCGCGCCACGATATTGCTCTAGCGATGATGGCTTGGGCCGAGAACGGCACTGCGCCCAATGAACACGCCGCCAACAAAGTGGAAGAATAGCGCCAGCGTCCAATCTGCCACTACCTTTACCAGGCAAAGTATAATGGCAAGGGCGACCAGAACGACGCGAGGGAGTTGGCCTTGCAAAATGCTGTATTAGGTTACGGGGACCAAATCCGACGCGGTTCTTCCCCGGGGAGGAAGTTTGCTGGAGGGATCTGCAGACAACTGAGTTTCGGAAAAAAGGTTGTCTGCATCTGCCGTTGTAAATCGAGTTGACCCGCCATAAACTAGCGCACTATTAGTGGAGATGCGCCAATCTCCTCTATGCAAATTGAATGCAATGAAAACAAGTATATATCCTCTTGGCATCTCAACGAGTCGTTCTAGGGTCATACTGTTTGTAACGGACGAGTCGGACTTCTCAACTTCTCATGCAGTCAGCAGCATGAATAAGTGAAATGTGTCGATCTCTGTCTGTGACGCATGAGATGTATAGAATCTGTCATGGGAGTAGGACTCAAATCCAAACGGCTAAATCTCACTAAACGCCACCATGTGGATCGCGATCTATGGCATATGAGATAGAATCGACATATCGCCTTGTGGCTCGGACGGGGCTAGCCGAGCCCCAATTTCAGCTCCTCCCGTCTTAGTCCCATTATTCAGATGTCAGTCAACCAATCATACGAGAATGTCTTGACGCAGAAACCGGGAATGGTATCTAGGGGCCTGCACATGCCCCAATTATTGGGCGATCATGGCGCTTCTTCCTTGAGAGATGTCGCCCGGGATCTACTCGACTGCATGACACATCTGCGGCATCAAACTTTCCCCCGTAGGGCAATGTCCCCGGAAAGCTCTACCCCGCGACCTTAGATTTGCCTCAACCTTGTTTTTGTTAATCCCTTACTTGGGAAGAAGGGGTGACTTCCGGTTTGGATTGCCGCTAATGTTCCTTGTCTATCGGAAATGGCTTCAGGTCGAAGAACAGTCCATGTTTACTAGATTTACGATTACTTTCTGCAATCCAGATAGAAAGAGAAGCAGGCCTATATTTATTATTCAACACATTCCATCTACCTGGTTCTCGAAGTTGGCATCTGCAACAAAGTGGAGCATACTGTGGTAGGGCCGATATGACACATCTACTCTCTGAGGTGACATATCGGAAACGATTTCCATCGCGCGCATCCGATTGGATAAAAGCACAAGATCACAGCGTACATAAGATTCACCTTTTTATGATCTGGCAGGCCATAGATTGAAAACTTATTGCTTTTCAACGCGAGGTACATGTAGTTGCGCCTAACGCTCCGCGATTATGGTTCGCACAGAACACTGCCTTTGCTGCGAATGTGTTTATGCACTCATACCGCGCCCAGGATATGGTCTATGTGATCTGTAGACAGACCATGTCACTTTGCGGCATTTGGATTGATGATGAACAATATGATACGTCTCCGGTGTAAGAAGGATCTAACACGCCTATCTCAAATCCTTCAAAGTATATTAAGGGAGAGGCGCAGCCTTACAATGATTCCAAATATTTCAAACCAACAACTTTTCTCGTTTGGCCTTGCCTGTTTGTTTAAGGTGTTGACCCACTTGACTACTGCCCGTCATGTCTTCAGCCCAACAATCTTCCGGTGCCACATGGACGCCAGGCGACTTTGAACACCCGAACGAGGACATTCGCCGGCCTATCAAGATCGCGCTTGTGTTTGCGTTCACATTGTCTACACTCGCCGTTGTTCTGCGTCTTGTGGCCCGACGAATGACAGGAAGCAGGCTTTTCCTAGATGATTATCTGATTCTGGTGGCTCTTTTCTTCAAATATGCGTGCTCCAGTGGAGTTGTTACCCGTGAGTATCTGAGATATGATGGAGCGACTCGTCATCAATACTGATAATGTCAGTTCTATTCAATGGTCTCGGATCACACATTACCATGATTCCACCCAAGAATCTGGTTTTTTACTTCCAGGTACGCCACCAGCAATATTCAATTTTAGCACACATATTGACTCTAATTAGATCGGATACTCCAATAACTTCATCTACACCAGTTGCGTGGCGTTCGTGAAATTCTCCATCTTGGCACTTTACAAGCGTCTCTTCGCAATTCGATACATGGTTGTTGGTGTGCATATAATGACTGTCGTTGTCCTTCTCTGGATGGTCGGCGTCTTCGTTTCTGGTGCTCTTCTTTGTATCCCAGCGAACAAGTTCTGGGACCAGTCCATCCCAGGAGCCTGCCTTAACCCATACAAGTTCTACTATGGCATTCAGATCCCAAACATTCTCTGTGATCTCATCATCCTCCTCATGCCGGCGAAGGTTGTTTGGTCATTGCCCGTCCCAAAATCTCAGAAGGTGCTTCTGTCGGGTATTTTCCTTGTTGGTGGCCTGTGAGTTTTACCTTCCCAATTGTGCTATTATCAATGCTCTGACATTACCCGCCACAGAACCTTCGTTTTCGACATTGCCCGATTGTATGCCATGATCAAACTTCTCGATGCCGGCCCTGATATCACTTGTAAGTATCCAAAATCTCTTCCCGCTTGACATTTCTATATTCTAACCATTTCCATAGACCACCAAGTCCCAGTCGTCGTATGGACCTGCATTGAAGCCACAGTCGGTATCATCGCTGCCTGCCTGCCCAATCTCAGACCTCTATTCAAGCTGGGCAAGTCTGGCTTCTGGTCCCAGCTCCGGTCCACAGGTCGCACATCCGAAAGGACTCTTGTCAGCTCGAACAAGTCTGGAACTATGAACTCAAACGAGACTATGAGCAGCATTCAAAAGCCAAACACTGTTACTTCCTATGTGGCTGAGGAGAACATTGAGATTGCCGGGTACAACAATTTCGGCAAGGCTGGAAAGGTGTGAGGCTGCTGTACCCACTGTTCCTTTTTGTGCTTGCGCAAGGTAAAAAGGGTGCGCTTTCAATATGTTGCGTTATAATATGGGACCGGGAGTCGTACATTGCTTTTACTTATACCAGATAGTCATTCTCTTGTTCGGAATCTTTTCTTAATTAATACTTTGTTGGGTACCTTATCTCGGTATGAATCAGCTCTCGTATTTAATTTGGACTTTAAAATCACCTATGAGTTTCTTAAGGCAGAAATGGAGAATAAATAGATTCCAATAATGCTTAAGGCGTGGCGTGGTACCTACACAGTACGGTGACTGAGCTGGTTCGAAGCCATCTTCCGGTACATCGGCGCAGTAGCGACTCTTGCCTTTTTGCCCCAGATAAGCAATGGCACGGGGATAAGCAAAATAACAAAAGAAATGACTGCAACTAATATATGTAGGTCGCGCATGCCCATGCCTTCGACCCACGGTGTGAGCACGAAGAGAACAATCACGGAGAGGATGTTACGCATAAAGATCACACCAACCAGTGCGTCGCTAATGATCTAAAACCAGCATATTAGCTAGAGGAGACAGTGGCGTAAGAGAAAAAAGAATATACTCACATCCTGGTAACAATCCATGAGATACGAAAGTGCAATCCCGCTAATTGCGGCAAGTGCAAATCCGAAGAAACCAAAGCCGACTGCCAGTAGAGCCCAGTGCACGCCCTATATATTATTAGAATAAATGGAACCTGGCTCTAAGAAGATATACTCACGTAGGCAAGTCCTAGACCAAACATCAATATACCCGCAGGACTGATCACCGCGATAGGAAGCGCAAGCCAAAGACGCATCTCTGGCTCATAAACACCACCATTTCGCTTAGACAGCCACAAAATAGACCTATCACTTAGGTGTCCACCGAATGGGAATCCAAAAACAGCGCCGACAAAGGGAGCCACGTTCATAAGACCAATGCCAACTGCATCGAAGTTATATGGTGGGAGAATCAAGTAAGACGCCTGCAGCGAGGTCATAATAGCGAAGGAACTCAATGTAGTCCCATATGTAATAGCAGCATAGCTAACTGCCGGGAAAGTGAAAAGTGCAACAATAGGCTGATAAAAGTGAGGCCATATAGGGTCATCAGTAGGCGTAATCAATGCCATACGCTGGAAGTATGACTTCGGCTCGATTTGGGTGTTGGTAGTTACCCGACTGGCAATAGTTTCAACGGGATTCTTCGTATCCTGCAAGTCGCCATCCTTGGGATTCTTCGATGAACCCACGACCGATTGCACTGCGGGGGTCGCATCCACGCTATTCAGCACGGGGATATATTTCGATTCCTCGAAGAGGAATACCACACAGAGCAGTGTCACACCAAAGAAAATAACACACCACCACCATATCCACCTCCACCCTTGTGCCACGACAATGTATCCCGATGCCACTGGTCCCAGCAATGCGCCTGTCGATTGGATAATAACATACCACCCGTTCATGGTGGCGTGTTGGTGTACGAAAAACATATCGGCGATGGTCATCTGCACAATCGTCTCGCTGATTGCACCGCCGATACCGGATATCAGGCCGCCGCCCATCAGATCCCCAACGGTGTATGTTTCAGCCAGCCAGATACATGATGCGAATTGGAGAGCAACACTCAAAATATAGATTGGGCGTCGTCCGTACTTGTGTACCAGTGGCATGAAAAATATGCAGCCTACAGCTAGACCGCTGTAGTTGACGGCTGCTTGTGCGTTTAGTATATCCACTGAGAAACCCAGCTCTGCTTGCATGGGTCCCCATGCTGTGAAGCCGATGTCCAGTTGGACGAAGGTCCATAGCACGAAGAAGCTGACGAGGGTGAAGTTGAGTGCTTTGCGGGCTGTTGGCCAATTGAGGGGATCATTGGGGTCGGCTGAGGGGGTGGGGAAGAGGACGAGTTGATCTCTAGAGGCGTGGACTGGGGTTGTTAGTCAATCTGCTATTGTTCTTGTTTTTCTCTGGGTCATGGATAATTACTATCTTCTAGGGCAACTGTTCCTGGTGCCCAGAAGGTCTCGTCTCGATCATAAGGCTCGTTATCCATATCGCGAATTTATAATTGAGTCAAATGAGAAAAATGTCGGATAGCCATGGTGCCGCTGGGCATGGCCCTGGTTAAGAATATCTTGAGAAACCCATGACCTCGGCCTTATCAAAATTCTAGTAGAGCTGCGGGAAGCTATTAGTGTTGGTACCGACGATAGCAGCACATCGAATCAGAAGGCGTGAAATGTGCCGGCTTGGCACTACCCTGGACAGGCTGCAACAGAGTCTCCACACCTATCTCCTAAATTGCATATATTCGCTCGTCTTCATTTGACAGGCATTCGGTTGCCTGAACAAGCTTTTAGTGCCCATGTCCTTGTATTTTGCTTGGCAGAACGCCTCCGCTACCAGTTTCCCTTTTCTGCGAAACGTACATTCAGATAGCAATAAGAAAAAGCCATTATGTTTCGTCACTATCTGCGGATTGAATTAATTGGTCATGATCGGGGAGTATAGGTAGGTAGGGTGAGATAAGCGACCATTCTTGGAACTATATCCAGAAAATATGTACAAATAAGCAATCCCTGCCAAAGCGTAGATAGAGAAAATAAAATAAGAAGACCTAGTGTTTTGCAAGCAATCTCTGTTTGTGTTCTTGTAAGCAGAATCCACAAGAAAGCGAGCCCTAGAGAAGTGACCAGATATAAGCAAGGAACATTTCCCGACTGTAAGCTGTCCGCGGGTAAACAGTGAGATCAAAACGGGGATTCATGCGCTCCCGATCCTCCTCTGTTACCGAGAATCCGCGTGCACGGTGACAACAGCCACACTGGTCAGTACAATGACCCCGTCCCTTCACCCGACGAGGATCGGGCAGGTTATCACAGCATTGACATGCCCGGCCACAGCATCCACCTCGATTCGCACAATCCTGACGAAGCCACTGACTCATCATATGCCACTGTGGTTGGCTTCGAAATGATAGATAGACGCTTTTCATCGACCCCTCTGGACATTTCGCGATCATAGCAACGTAAGACTGTTCAAGGTTTCGGTAGTCACGATCCAAGGATATGAGTTCGTCGATTAGTGCCTCTAAGCGAGACTTCTCGTCGACCGTGCGGTATGATTGTTGATATTGGATTAATTCTTTGAGGTAGGACTCGCGTTGAGTAGTTTCGCGTAGGCGTATCTCCGTCTTGATGATGGATTGTGCCCATTGTAGGAAGACTTCCTGGTCAGCATCCCACCATATATATCGCATTCCGCGCAAGAGCTGGGTATATATCCATCTTCCAGACTTTTCAGCTATTTCCTCTGAGAGCTCCAAGAGAATCTCAAGTCTTTGTGGTTTCCGTGTCTTTGCCAACTTTCGAAGCTTTTTGATCTTGATCGGGTTCTTCATTTTGAATGTGCGTACTGTGAGGGAGCTACAGGAGGTATCAAGGGGCTGTATACATTAGTGGCATCACTATTCATCATGGAGTCTTTGAGTGTTTTGAGACAACAAAGTATACTCGCAAGGTTCGCTTCATCCATGGATACAGCCCGACGAAAAATGAAAACCGGAGAATCAGATATTGTAGAATTGATGCGAAGTAAACGATACTTCATTAACATAATGTCGCCACTTTAACATCAAGTCGACGATGCTGTCTTGAGATTTGGTGTCACTATCCAGTTAGGAGGATATAGATAAGAAAAACAGGCAACAGACTCCGACCAACCAATCAAACACCGTAGATTCGCCTATGTCGGAGCTCCCGACTTACGTAATGATTTCGGCGGGCCCTCCGAGATCGTATAGAGTTGAAAAGACCGAGTTCTCGACATATTTGGCCTCTTAACGTGTCTTACTGTCTCAATTACTGCTGGGTCATTGCATAAGTTTTACACCAAGCCATCCTGGGGAAAACACCATTGATGCAGTCCACCATGCCAGATACAAGGATGCCAAAGCGGAGAGTATTGGTGGTGGGATCTGGTGGAGTCGGCACGATGGTCTGTGTCGCGCTCGAGAGATCTGGAATGGCATCAGTAACAGCTGTCTTGCGATCCAACTATGAGAAAGTCCTACAGTATGGATTTGAGATTGATTCAATTGACCATGGCAAACTCTCCGGCTGGAGACCAAGTTCGGGTATGCAAAACCGCAGCCAGTAGAGATACATTACGAGATTGACAGAGAAATTAGTTGTCAACGCAGTCCCGCTTGCGGATCAAGAAAGTCCATTTGACTACGTGATCGTCACAGTGAAGAATATCCCAGAAGTGAACAACGTGCCAAAGATAATAGCTCCAGCGGTCACACCAGACCACACGACCATCGTGCTGTTTCAAAATGGACTTTATATTGAACCACCGATTATCGAAGCATTCCCGTCAAATGTTGTGCTATCCGCCCCCAGCTATATTGGCGCACATGAGCTCAATGGAAGCGTTATACATGATGACCATGATAACTTCCACATAGGCGCCTTCCACAACCAAGCCTTGGATAAAGCAATGGAGCGAGCCAAGCTCGAAGAATTTGCGGCCATCTATAACGGCAGCAAAGTCGTCGATGCGGATATTGTGGATGATATCGTTTTCTACCGCTGGCGCAAAGTGTTGTGGAATGGAATCTTCAACCCAATGTGTGCCATCACACAGCTTGACAGTGCAGCGATTCGACGGTTCGGGGGTGAACACAGCCTAATCAGACCTGGCATGGAGGAGATGGCAGCGATAGCTAAGGCTGATGGCTATGATCTCGGAGCGGGAATTGTGGATGACGTGGTTGATGGCACTCCTCTCGAACTGTCTTTCCGCCCTAGCATGTTGGTGGACGTTGATAAGGGTAACCCTATGGAAGTGGAGGTTATTCTGGGGAATGCTTTGCGGGTTGCCAGAGAGAAGGGTGTTCAGACGCCCATTTTGGATAACACCTATCGGTTCTTGAAGCTCACGCAGGCGCGATTATTGGCTGCGAGGGGATTAATTATTGAGCCGAAGGAACTTCCGACGACAGATTTCATATAGTGATTTCTTGGTTGGCAAGAAAATCACCCAACGGGTTTGCTATATCATGTTCGATATTCCCACTGTTTGTAAAGAGCGATATAGACAGGCAAACAATGTATTCTCCTGCATGAAATCCAATCAATCCAGCCAGAGCAATATTTAGTCACGAGGCTAATGTTGCATATTAAGGCCTAACCTTGGAAAAATGTCAATCTGCGGTCAGCACAGAATGCGGGGGACTGCCTAGTTAGTATAGTTGCACGCTCATCGCCAATTACTCCTGCCGTTGTCCAGTACCTCAAAATGGAGAGAATCGATGCCCACACTCACTGTGTTCCACCCTCATACCGCGAATATTGCCTGCAGAGCGACTTCGCGGGCAATGGCCATCCAGATGGAATGCCTGCGATCCCAGTTAGCACCCCTAGAGACCAGTCAATTTCCCTTGCTAAATACTGAGACCCTAGGAATGGAGTGCATCAGCCCACATCGAACTAATGAAAAAGCTCAACATCAAACAATCAATTCTCAGCATGTCCTCACCGGGAACACATCTGACACCAGGGAACAACGAAGAAGGGCGATTGGTAACCCGGCGCGCCAACATTGACATGTCCAAAACCTGCGCCGATCACCCCGACAAATTTCTTTTCTTCGCTTCTCTCCCCCTCCCGGACGTGGAAGGCTCCCTTGCAGAAATAGACTATGCACTGGACCGTCTAGGCGCAGTTGGGTTCCAAATCCTGACCAATTCGCATGGCATCTACCCGGGTGATGCGCGATTCAAGCCTGTTTTTGACAAGTTGAGCGAGCGCAAAACGATCGCCTTTCTGCACCCCACCACCTGTCTCATTCAGCACCCAGGGGAGAATACCTTAAGCAAGGTTATGCCGGTCCCTGGGTTCTCGGCGCCAATGATGGAGTTCATGTTCGATTCAACCCGGGCGTTGATGAATCTGCTCACTTCCGGCACGGTGGATCGGTGTCCAGGGATTACTTTCCTGGCTTGTCATTGTGGTGGTACTTTTCCTCCTATTCTGCAAAGGGTTGCCGAGTTCTCTCCCATGCTTCCGGGTTTAGGGAATGGTGTGAGTGCAGAGCAGATGAAGAACGTGTTGCAGACGCGGTTCTATTTTGACCTTGCGGGGGTTCCATTTCCTGACCAGATACATGGACTTCTTCGAATGGTTGATTCTTCCAGATTGCTGTATGGGAGTGACTATCCCTATACGCCGGCGGCGCTGGCTGAGTCTTTGGCGAAAAGAGTTGATGATGGCTTAGAGAGTAACTTTGGATCGGAGACGAAGCAACGGATTTTGTTGAAAAACGCCCAGAATCTTCTTCGGTCCCCATGTCCATAGCCCTGGTAGATATCTACAACGTTATCAGAGGAGGCACGCTGGTTCTTTCTATTTTCGCCCGAGTAACAACCGGGCCAGAAACCTCAGGCAACAAGGCCCCAAGCACCGACGAGAAGCATAGAAACTGACAATATGCGGTGGCCTAGGATGTAGACTACATTTGAAAATGGTCTCTCCATATAATAATCGGCCAATCGGTGTTCAGGGTATCATCTTAGTGGATCCGGCGTGAAGAATCGATATCATCGTGCATAAAGAAATGCGGGGAACAGCTTAGTGCAACATATTTAAGCCAGACCGATTGAACATCCCTGAATAAACAGTAGATATTGTCACTTTCTTTACAAACATTGCAGGTTTCTTCTCACAATGTCTCACCAGGAACTCCAGTCAAATGTCCATGACCCCAGATTCCGAGAAGCTAAGCAGCCACAAGGAGGCGCGTCAGTCGCAGTCGCGGATTTATTCCGGCTTGACGGGAGAACCATAATCGGTAAAGGAGCCAACAACTAATTGAAGAAGAACCGGACTGAAATCCATCTCGATCAGTAACCGGAGCAGCTGGCTTCATGGGCACGACATTGACAGAAGCTATGCTTGAAAGTGGCGCAGACGTTGTCTGCCTCGATGTCATGAGCTCACCGAAGCAAGAAGAATGGGGTAGGCAAATTCTGCACTCATAAATATTCCGAGCGTTTTCTAATTACTTTGAAATAGGAAACCTCGAAGCAGCTGCAAAAAAGTACTCCCGTCATGTCTCATACATACAGTGCGATCAGCGGAGCGACGACTCAGTCAACGCCGCTTTTGATAAAATAGTCCCAAGCCTTAGATATCCCATTCGCGGTCTCGCAGCATGCGCAGGCGTGTCCGACAACGGGCCCGCGACAGAATTTCCCTCTGAATCATTCACTCGCTTGCTTGATATCAACGTGACGGGGACATTCCGGGTTGCGCAACGTGTCGCAAAGGAGACGATAAAGGCGAATATCACGGCTAGTATGGTACTAGTGGCGAGTATGAGTGGATATGTCTCGAACAAGGCGAGTTTGTCACTGAATCATCTATCAGCTAGTAAACTAACAAGCAAAATAGGGCGTTGATACCGCTGGATATAACTCGTCGAAGGCAGCAGTGCATCAGCTTGCTCGGTCCTTGGCTGCTGAATGGGGTTCTCGTGTTGGAATACCCTTGATTCGGGTGAACTCGCTTTCGCCGGGTTATATTCGTACTGCAGCTACTGCCGCGGCGTTGCAGAAACCCGGTATGGAGACACAGTGGGTCGGTGATAATATGCTCTACAGACTTAGTACTGCGGATGAGTTCCGTGCGCCTGTATTGTTTTTGTTGGGTGATGGGAGTAGTTTCATGACGGGGTCTGATTTAAGAGTTGACGGTGGGCATTGTTCATGGTAGAGATGTTGGTATTACAAGGATGTTGAATGTGGGATACAATTTGTTTTCATTGCAAAGCTATTCGATATTACTTCCCATACTTTTTGTTTGTTCCCATCACATTTCTTCCTCCTCCGGTTGCAGTCTCCCTTGGTTCAAGCAAAGTTCTTCCCTAGCAAATCACAGTCTCTGGTTCTGCGGGCTTTCAAGCAAGATATCAAGCCAGAGAACGTATTTCGAAGCGCATCTCCCCGAGAGATGGGTCCCCCATCTGCTGCAGCTTCTGCGTAACCCACGCATCAGCCTTGGCGTGTAAAAGCTCCCATACTCTTCGCAAATCAGCATGTTTATTCTCCAGATATCCGATAGCCAGTAGAGTTGCAATCACAGCCTTTTCCTCGATATTTGGAAACTTGGCAGCATCCGTGTCCCAGTGCTGATCATACATTCTGATAATGCTCGTGGTGATCTCCTGCTCGCGCAGACCGAGAAGATTGAACAGTTTGTTCGACCACATCCAGCTGCCTTCAAAGGTTTGCAGCCCAATAAGCTCATAAAATTTGTCCATTGGGCGACCAGCAGATGGAATAGACTGACCAAATGCCCCCATATTGCCGGTTGCAGAGCTAGCTCGACCACTAGTAAGAGAATGCATTCCAATCCTCCCTCCTGGGGCAGATGGCGCATAACCCGAACTCCCTCCAAAGCGACTCTGGGTGGAAGGAGAATTTGCTTGGGAGGCTCCAAAGAGACCGCCTCCTCTCCCACCTCGTCGGCCACTCCGTCTCTCTGATACTCCTCCACTCCTTGTTTGGCCAAAGGGTTCCGCCAGCGTCTCACTAAAGTTTCCAACATACGCCTGCCGAACAGCTGGGCCACCTCGATAAACTGGCCCTGCTCGGGCCAATAGTTGGTGCGAATTCTGCCCGAATGGCGGCTGATAGGGCTGTGCAGTTCCCGCCCACTGGCTAGTGTCCAAAAACCTCGCTTCACCATAGATAGGCCTTAGAAAGCTTGACGAAAGGTTATGGACAGCATGCTCCTTGGACCGAACAGATGTGATCTTTCTCCTAGCCGATGCTCTGTGTGGGCTGTTTGGATTGTTTGAGTTGTCTGGAGTGCTCGAGTTATCTAGGTGATCTGACTTGTCAAGTTTTTCAAGATCGTCCTCCAAAGCCACGAAGGAGCAATGTCTTCCGGTGACTTGGAACTTGATTCCAAGACGCTGACATTCACGTTCTGCAATTCGCTGCTTTGTGTCCAGGTGGAATTGCTGGAAAGAGTTCCCACTCTCATCCTTGGCATCAGAGAGCCAACCGTGCTCCTCTTCGAGCTCGATAACTGCCTTGCGACAGGCGAGCTGGTGAATGACCTCACCTGTTCCAATGCTCTGAATGGGAATCTTCAATTGCAAAGGGCCTTGTTTAGAGGTTGCGCTGAATTTCAAGCTTTTGGGATTATGCTCAGCCTTGTCGGAGTCTATCAAAAGATAGACAGTAGTCCTCACGAAGGGGTAAAGAGTAGGAATCTTGTATGGAGCTTGAATTGCCTGTGGTGGAGTGAGAGTTGGAAGGCCAGCTGATGGACTGGTGTCAGTGTCAACTTGCATCATTTCAGGCTCTATGAAATTCTCGTCGAACAATGAGATCGGTTCCTGTGAGGTGCCTGGTTGAGGCCCAACAGAAACGTTGTCGTCGTTGACTTCTGTGGCAGAATCTTCTCCCTCCGTTTCGACATCGCTCACGATATCAAACTCATGTTCTTCTTGGGAATCATCGTCATACTCAACCTCGAGTTTGTAGTCGTAGATATGAGGAGTGAGAGCAGCTTTGAGCATCCGCACTACTTTGCGATCGAGCTCCTCATACTCCATAACCGATTGACAAATTCCTTTCCCCGCTCTGGCAATACCTTCGATCAGGGAGTGGGATGCCGCATCGCCGACACCGAGAGAAAAGAATCGGGTAGTGTTTTTGGCAGCCGCATCGCGAACAAAGTCAAACAGAGAGCCCTGGTTATAGATTTCACCATCCGTGAGAATCAAAACCTCCAGGCTTTTGCCTTCCAGTCGGTTTCCCACGGTGGCAATGACTGCTTGTTCCATCTCTGTGCCACCCATATCGGCGTTAATAGAGCCAACAAAGAGTAAGGCCTGCTTCAAGCTAGAAGCATCATAAACCTTGCTTTTTGGCCACATAAATGAGAAGCTGTTTCCAAATGAGCAAATATTGAAGCAGGCTCCCACAGGCAAAGATTTCAAAAACACTTTGAGTGCAGATTGCACGGTTGGGATCTTGTCACACATGCTGCCGCTCCTATCGATAATGAAAACCACCTCAGGGGTAGCTGGGGGGAGGGCAAACTTGGGAACAAGAGTGGCCATCAGAGCTCGCTGGTTTGCAAGGGTAGGATGGGTCTCAACCAAGGCATGGGGCGTATCAAGTCCATCCGCATTTATGAGGAGGACAAAATCGTGCTGTAGCAACACCTCTTTGGTGGTACTCCGGGAGCTCAAAGTTGCGGAGGCGCAGGATGGCTGGAAGCTAGATGGCTCGAAGCTAGATGACTGTGTGCAGGAAGTGCGCCCCAGCGAGACTTTTATCTGGTGGCTCGGAGATTGCAATTCTCGAATAATCAGGCCTTGCTCCATTTGAACATCGACTGTGAGGGACATCCCTTGGAGGACTGCAGGCTGACCAAGTGGGGACATGTCGGTCAGGCTCCATAGCATTTGATTTCGGTAACGAGGAGCAATAACAGTCGGAAGTGTATAGCGGATACCGTCTGTCTGAGTGTCTTGCTTCAACTCTCCAACGAAGGTGATGTCAACTGTCACCTTCTCTTGAGCAGGAACATTGCCAAGACGTATGACGAAGACGTCGTTTTGAGAGGTATGGTCCATGACAGCAGCAGTCTGCTTCTTGGCGATGGCATCCTTGTAGTCCTTGTCCGCTTGTTCGGTGGTTTTAACCTTGCTGTGCAATAGGCGATCTCCGACCTTGCATTCAAACCCGACAACACTGACGCCATCGTAAAGAGGGAAAGTGTAAGAAACCTCTTTCAGAATGCTCGTCGATGGGTTGACGAAGGTTTGGGTCAAGGTCGTGCTGGCCGCGGAGGAAACGATAGTGGCATGGGCTTTGAGCGAGACCTGGGGCAGATACTGGGCGTATCCACTATGAAGGCCTTTGCCTGGCACATAGTAGCATCCACAGTCGGTTAACATGTTGAAAAATGAGCACAGTAGGGAAGTGAAAATAGGTTTTGTGGTGATGAATTTAGTGAAACCAGTACAAGATGATCGGGGAGGATATGGGTCAAGAAAGCGTGAGCTGTAGTGATAAAAGAAATATCAGGAATTTGATGAAGTAGTTATTCAATAGGCTTTTGGTTGTTGGAAGAAGAGAAAAATGAAATGGATGAGGAAGGTCGGCTCCAGGCTCTTATAGATGGTTCAGGCAACACCCGGTTTGTTTGTCGGAGGAACGATGTCCGCTTGACTCATTTGTTATTTGCTACCTAGGATGCGTAAGTTAAACAGAGTTTATTGTGACTCCAGGCTAGAATATATTGAGGCCCAGTACCTAAATGCATAATTGTGATGCGTTCACAACGCCCATTAAGAGTGATATGTGCTGCCTCGGGCACGGTGTCCACTTTCATAGATCTCCCTTCTCTTCTCTTACGCAATTTGCGTGCACTACTCAACATGCTGAGTCTGAGTCCCAAGTTCACCTTATCCAGCCGTTCAATTTGAATATCCCCACAGTCGGCATATGCCGCTTGTTAGACAGTGTACCACGGTCGCTGGAACAGGCTGTCCAAGGCTTCCAAAGACCTTCCAGTGGTGTCCTACAAAGTCAGTATCATCATTATCATCAATGATCTAATGACTCATAGGATAGCAAAAAAGACGCAGAACAATGATATTATGCAGATTCAACCGAAAAACACGAAAGCACCCCGTTTCTGAGTCGCCGCTAGCGGACTCGCCATCGCCTGTGAGCACCTAAAATGAAATGCCCAATGGAATCCCATTGATATAGACAAGTTGAATGTCCGGACCTTAGTTGGGAAAATCTCTGATCCAACCAAGTATGGAGTACTGAATCATCCGATACTCCATGCCACTGCGTGGAAATAGATTGCGACAATGGCTCCAGTAGAGGCCCGAGATACGTCGGGTGCAGCACTGATATATGATGTGGTCATGTCTTTAGTTCTGCCCAAGTACCCGCCAACATAGGTCAAGGTCACCAGTTGCAAGCTGATGCCTGCCATCAAGGGCCAACGCTATCCAACGAATTCAACTATGAACAGAGCGAAAGCGAGGGTACTGATGAACTTCATTACGGCGTATATACCCGTTGCTAGGAACTTAAACTGGTCTCCATCAATTCCAAGGTATCCGAAAGTTGTCGGCGAGTAAATGTCTACACTCCTGTGCTGACAACAGATTCACTCTCATGGAGGATTCTTGCTTGATTTTGGTCATCATTCCTATTTCGTTGCCGGTTATGAATCTGATGGAGATTAGTGGTGTGATTTTGCCGGCGAGGATTCGGGTTCGGAAAGGGTTGGTTCTTGAATGGATCCACGGTGTGGCGTTTGGCGGATGGTATAGAAGGGTTGGATGAAGGCGAAAGAGTTTTAAACTTCTTTGAGCTTTGGAATTGAGGTTGGCTTGGTATCATAGATGGTCTATTTATCTACTTTTGTTGCTATCGTTATATACTGCTGCGGTAAATGTCCGATGCGCCGACGGCGGATTTCTGATAGGGCAATGTTAAAAGGACCCCATCTAGTTGATATTCGGACCCCCTCTCCACCTGTCTAAGCCTAATTAGGGAAGGCTTAG
>ERZ1673737.961-NODE-961-length-31426-cov-4.338274_pt1 | contig 31426 bp, 34 predicted proteins | sample MGYA00580211_ERZ1673737 | MGnify/ENA primary metagenome ERZ1673737 (study PRJEB41218, sample SAMN15661789) | gut metagenome | host: Homo sapiens | place: Canada: London | collected 2015-08-20/2019-03-30 | study: EMG produced TPA metagenomics assembly of... | reverse complement strand
AGTGGGTTTCATGTTACAGTACTAACCCAAAGCAGTACTACGTCTATCAAGGTGATATCGTTCCAGGAGCGGAAGATCTACGAACTCCTATGAGTGACAGTCTAGACCTAGAACGAACGGTCCGAGGGCAGATCGCCGGCTTCCTGTTCCCAACTTCTTTTTGGATTTGCCGGCAGAAGGGACAAACGATTACGTGCGGGGTGGAGAGCTACGATCGTCATATCGGGTTGTCGAAGCTCACAGCACCGGGACTGAAGGGAGAACCCGCGACGATGCAATATTGGAATCCTTTGTGGTCTTTGTCTCTGGAGGGAAAAGCGGATGTCTTAGCCCACTTTGGGAAGCGGTAATTTACTAAATTTGCTGCGAGTCAATCGGTGTTCGTAGGCAAAGCAGAAATGAACCTGCACCTAACTATTGGCTGAGATCGCGGAACATACATACTTTCTCCGTAGTTTACCCATTGTTTCCCCACTTGATCGGGAGAATATGTGACGATCCCTACGATTTCCGATCTTAATGTCTCCTCTCTGTTCGCCGACTTGGGTTCGTATGAGTTGCCGGTATGCTTGGCCTGAGGGCCACTATTAGCGCTTCCTTCTCTCCCCTAAAGATTCAGCCCGTGGGCCTCGCATTGCCTAGACACGCCACCCCGAAAAGGAGCGGTGTGAAAGGCTAGTGGAAGATATGAGCTGCTTGCTGCTTTTCACTGGATGCCTCAGCTGCACAGATTACAAAAACCATGCATTGTTGGCACGGTCGCTCGGCCCATCTCACCTTCCATCGTATCCTTCTAGACATACAAAACCCACTCAGGGGGAACGAACTTCTCCACATCTAATCTCTAATATCTCTCCACAGCCTCATATTCTTCCTAAACTTCCCTCATATCAAGCCCAGTAAGCATTTCACCCTCACCCCTTCGCCCCTTGGTAGAACCATCTCCCCTCTAACCATCTAAGTAGTCATGCCTCAGTGGCTCGGCTCCATGACGTACCAGGATAACCAGTCCCTGGCCGGCGTATTCACGATCAAAGGCGAGCAATGGGTATTCGAGAACCCGCGATCAAAACCAGCCGCGACCTTCCAACATGCTCCGGCTGTTGTGAATATCCCCTGGAAGGAGGTCGAAAATATCCGACATTCCCTCCGTGTGCGTGAGCCCTTTACCGCGATTATCAGCGGGTCTACTATGGAGATCACTTGGTCGAATGGGGTTCGAATCACGGCAAATGTGCCGCATTCTGGTGACTATAGGTATTTCTCGGGGGAGGGTGGTTGGCGGGCGCAGTGATATTCAGTAATGGCAGCGGCGCTGGATGATTTTTATGATTTTTATGTTTTTGGTGTGTTTTTGGTGTGATTTTGGCTTGGCTTTTTGTATTTTTTGGGGATATCGTGCATCATAATACAGCTTCGCATCTCATATTAATCATTATCATCTCGTGAATTGGAGGGGTTCAAGTGAAGCTTGGAACCGAGACTCCCAGCTATACTTGTCTCTACGCTGGAACAAAAGCAATCTTGCGGTCAGTACAACTCCCAAGAGGTGGGGTATCGGGTAGCCACATCAACACTATAAGGCGCCTCTGCAGGGTTAAATAATCTTCACGATGCATTGTCAGTTATACACTAAGCGGTGCTTGGCTGCATATACCTCAAGCATATACCCGAGAGCTAAATTATAGGGTTTTCGAGATGACTTAGATTGAGTAGAGCGGGGATATGCTTCTAATCGCACTGCATCCAAGTTATTAATTTGGTGTGTCGTTCAGAAAAACTGGACTAAAAACGCCACCACTTTGTCTAAGCATATACTGTCAGCCTCAATTCTAGATCGGTCTCAGCTGTCACGAATGAATTTCCCAGGGTGTATGTGCCTATATCCCGTGACCGATTCTGTGATTCAATAGAGCAAGACAAGCTATAGCATTCATTGGCTGTCAGTGTACCTAGGAGCCAAAACGAGGAACATTAAGCTCGAGTACAATGATACGACAGTCCCACTATAATCGACTATGGCGTACTTAGACTAAGTATAAGGGTCTAGTTGAACGGATAAGGGTAGGTGCATGCCACATGTTAGCAATGCGGGAGTATGTACAGTGAAGTCACGCCATGAGAAGTGAAGAGTGGTCGCCTGCGACTTCGGAATTCTACAAACGTGCTAATTCTCCGGACCCGGCCTCCCGTCTCAAATTATATTCGGTTGTGATGCCAGATCTGCGACTGCATGTCCTGTCGGGCTTACATTTCTCAGTGTAGCTGTACGACCCATTGCATTGAAGACGGAGCGTGGAACTTTGAAGTTGTATACATGTAACTGCCCATGTTGGAGTACTGTATAGAATTGGGTGTCAGATGTTCTCAAAATTGGACCGCGACAAATAGCTCCAACAACACTAGCCATATGCTATAAACATAATATGTTCCATAGAAAGACCCCAGTTATAGAGCAGACATACGTAGTTTATACTGTAGTTATAGTTATGAACAATCCCATTGTGTCACGGGATTCTGGATAATGACGTAACTGCGTGCCGCGTCTATACTCTACCCGTCGTACTTAATTCTCCTTAGTCCCAATTGGCACCCATAGAACTGGTGTTTCGCCTCCATATTACACTTTAGCTCTTGGACCCAATTGCCTGTTGCCTGAAACCCTATGGCCAAGGCTCTTACGCGGCCCGACGCCATTGCCACATGTGGCGGTGTTCAACGTGTGCTTTACTCCGTCTCAGAGTCTGAACTGCTCCGAGGGTCTTCGACGAACCCTGCAGATCGGAGTTTGGCCTCTTTGGTCAAGTTCGTCCGGGATAGGAATGCTCTGTTTGAATTGAATCTGTCACAATCGAGGCAAGGGACATGGCTGCCCGGATCTCCGGCCACGAGGTTATCGTGTATGCCTTGACACTATCTGGTGGAAGTACTGGCTACTTAGGACGGACTATGATGATCCAATTTAATAACTCTTTAACTTTAATTTTCAACCTGATGTTAGTGGTCAACGTGAATCAAAATGGCATGCTCATTGAAGTCTCTTCTGTGCCCTCAAAAGCCAAATGAGAGGGCGTGTAGATCGTAGCTAAGTATGGTTGGAACGGTAGCCGGTACATCTGGCTTCGTCACTGCCAAGCCTCTTCCCCCGTTGCAGCCACAGTCCCCTCTCCTTCTCACTCTTTCATCTTCCATCTCGATTCTCTAAACTTCGCTTTTTAGACAGGCTCAGAGTTTGACTCACTCTCTTCGAGCCACTTTTCCACCTCCCCTTCGGAACGGGAGCTGCATGAGAGAACGCGCTTGACCACCATCTTGGGCCGCGATTCGGAGAAAGAGAGGCCGTGTGTGCTTGGCAGTTCAACTCCTCTGCTATAATCATTCGCGTCGAACAATCGACATCTATCCTGCGACTACGATCCATTCCGCCCATCCACCCTTTCCTGCGACCGCATAACCGACACTATGTCCAAGGTCGTGCGCAGTGTTAAGAACGTCACAAAGGGGTACTCCTCAGTGCAGGTCAAGGTCCGAAATGGTACGAGTGGTCTCATTCTTCTCGAATTGCTTGGTGAATAGCCAAGCCCGGGCGCAGTCGCAGAATGGCTGTATTCGCGGCCTGTCTCCCTGTTTGACCGGGGCTGCTGCAATGCGCCCCTCTATTCACCCCGCATGCAACAAGACCAAGACACTGACTTTCATATCTTTCAGCCACAAGTAATGACCCCTGGGGCCCTACGGGCACCGACATGTCCGAGATTGCCGCCATGACTTTCGGGAGGTATGACCGGCCTCTGCCCAATTGTGTGGATACCACTAACGTCATTTGTATAATAGTCCGAACGAGTTCTACGAAATCATGGACATGCTCGACAAGCGACTGAATGATAAGGGCAAGAATTGGCGGCACGTGCTGAAGTCACTCAAGGTCCTGGACTACTGTCTTCACGAAGGCTCGGAGTTGGTGGTGACATGGGCGCGGAAAAACGTCTACATTATCAAGACTCTGCGCGAGTTCCAATACGTCGACGAAGAAGGAAGAGATGTTGGCCAGAACGGTAGGTTGCCCCTCCACTCGAAGATGTCGCGGTACTGACAAGCGGGGATATAGTCCGAGTGGCAGCAAAGGAATTGACCGCCTTGGTACTGGACGAAGACCGACTGCGCAGCGAACGATCGGACCGAAAGCTCTGGAAGACCCGTGTCAGTGGACTCGATGAAGGCTATGGAAACTCCGGGGGCGAACCCCCACGCCGAGAGCGACGCCGACGCAATCCGGACGATGAGGACGATACCGAGTACCGTTTGGCTATCGAAGCCAGCAAGAACGAAGCCGAGGAAGAGCGCAGGCGACGGGCCAAAGAGACCATGGCAGGCGAAGAGGATGAGGACCTAGCGAAGGCTATCAAGCTCAGCAGAGAAGAAGAAGACCTCCGCAAGCGTGAATTGGAAGAGAGCAACGCACACTCTCTCTTCGACGACACTCCCGCTCAAGTCCAGCCAACCGGCTTTAACCAGGGCTACCAGCAACAGGGTGCTGTGGATTGGTTCGGAAACCCCATCAATGTGCAGCAGCCTATGACGACCGGCTTCTTGAACAACCAGTATGCCCAGCCAACAGGATTCCAGAACCAGCCTACTGGCATGAACAATCCCTACGCCAATGGCTACCAACAGCCCTCGGCCTTTGACCAGAACCCTTACGGCCAAGCTCAGAACAATTTCTTGCAACCGCAGGCTGCTCTTCAGCCTCAGCAGACCGCATTCAACCCCAACAACCCCTACGGTGGTGGTGATATCTTCGCGCAGCAATCTCAACAACAGCAGCAACCCCAGGAGAACTACCCGACAGCAGGAAGCAACAACCCATGGGGCGGCAACCAGCAACAGCAACAAGCCGATGCCTTGAAGCCTATGCAGACCGGATCAAACAATCCCTTCGCCCATCGTACTCAGACACAGTTCAACAACCCCGCACAGACTGGACCTCCAACTCTGAACTCCTTGGCGGAGGACCGCGCAACGAACCAGTTCAACCAAGGAAACTCGAACCAGTTCGGTCAAATGAACAAGCCATTCAACCAGCCCTCTCAGCCCAACCCAATTTCCGGATTCCAACCCCCACAGCCACCGAAGAGCACTCCACCCATGTCACAGGATCCTCACCATGCTCGTCTGAACGCACTTCTCGCATCAGGCGAGGGCCTGGACACCTTCGGAAACGTTGGAGACCTCCGAATTCCCGCGCAGCACACAGCCCCAGGCACATTCGTCAACTCTGCCGGCCAAGGTCTGGACAGACTACACGCCACGCCTACTGGAAACAACCCATTCTTCGGTCAGCAATTCACAGGCATGCCCCAGCAGACCGGCTTTACGCAGCAGCAGCCTACCAACAACCCCTGGGGCGGTCAGCAGCAGCAACAGCGCGGAGGTAGCCTCATTGACCTGTAATCAAGCCACCGTGGGACTATCTCTTGATTCATCCTTGACTTCGCGAAGGCCTCACATGCGGATACCATCTATCTCTTTGTTTTGTTTCTGTCTGCTTTCTCGCTCTGTCATTCGGGGGCTTGGTTTTCTGGTTGCGTTACCCGGTCTCATTATTTTCTTCGTTTCTCTCCCTATCGTCACCAAAACGATACTCTACTCACCACAATCTTCCTACATCTACGAACCGCTGGAGCTGCATTGTAAAGTGAAGGCTTCTCAAACACCCATGGCTTTCTTCGCTCTCCGCGCTCTCCCTCTGATGTCTTCACTTGGGACCTTTTATCACTTCATTGTCTTTTTACCCCTCGCCTCAAGACTCTTTCTTTTGTTTTTTTGTTACCTTTGCAATTAGGATATCCTTCTCATTTCAAATCAGTTTCCTGAGGTCTTTTCATATTCCCTTTTGCTGCATAGTTTTCGGTTTAGTCGAGCTGTGATCAATCGTACTTGCTGAGCCACCACATCTTGTTCTGAATCTTAATTGTAAGCGTTGGTCTTGTGGTTTTATGAAAGAGTACTTGGTGTAGATTAAGGTAGTATGAGGCGAATGTGCTAGATATCTCGCCTTAAACAATTTGATTTCTCATCTTTAACTTACTCTTACGGATTCTTCTGCAAGTAGATGTCTACTACACTTCTTGGTAGAAGCGAAAAGCAAACTAGATAAGGCCCTATGCATAAAGAATGAAAAAAGAATCCTAGAATTTTGGTTGCACATAAGGTATGGTATCTACTCATCATCACTCTCCTCCTCCTCACTCTCCTCTTCCTCACTACTCTCCTCCTCGGCCTCAGCCAACCAATCAACAAACTGCTGAGCCTGCCCGCGAACAGTCCTCATCTCCTCAGTAGCACTAGACCGCTCATCGTTCCACCACTGATCATAAGCCTCCTCATCAACAAGCTCAAGCTCATAAAGACTCTTAGCAGTAAACAGCAAAACGGTATCACCCTTAGAGCGATGCACAAGATCCTGCTGAAGCAAAAGCAACAAATCAACCTGATCCTTCTTCTGCTCCTTCTGCCGGTCGAACAACGTCCGCTCAACAACCTCCTTGTACTTAGCGAAGACTTCGCTGACAGCCTGGCCGGCGCCCTTGCCGGCTTCCATCAGTTGCTGGATGTGCTTCATGAATGAGGAGACGATGGCGCGGCGGACTTGGTTGTCCGATGCGTTGGCTGTCATGCGGAGACTGACTAGCTCGAGTTGGACGACGTCGGCTGAGACGCCTTCGCGGAGACTGTCAAATACGCTGGCTGAGGCGTCGTGGTGGAAGTTGTCTTGTTCTTCGTGGTCTGTGGAGAAACTGCTTCGGCCCGAGTGCGGCCAGGATCCTTGTGATAGTTCTGAGGATATGGTTGAGATTGAGGCGGATGAGAGGGAGAGTCCGGGCATGCGGTAGACTGGATATAATGTTAGTAACTGTTCGTTTGGATGGGATGTTGCTCGGGTAAACGTACTAAGTCCTGACGAGGCAACGCTCACGTTCTCGTCGTCATCGTCGTCGCTGTCATCCTCCTCGCCGTGGATAAACTCGTAGCCTTCGCCTCCTTCGCCAACTACTGAGGGATCGCTCTCTGCCCTGCTGCCGTCCATTCGTGTTTTCGTGATACGTTTGCCGCTTTCCACCGAAATGCCATCTGCGATCTTCACACCAAAGGAAATCAATGCACCAGTTGCGATATTACAGTTCTTGCCAATGACAACACCATCAGCAATGATGGCACCACGCACATCAGTATTGTCACCGATGACAACATTGTCCCAGATGTATGCACCATCCAGCTTGACATTGCGGCCAATCTTGCAGTTCCGGCCGAGAGTGGTGTTGTGAACGGTTGTCCGGTCTCCGATGCTCGTCCCCTGGCCGATAACAGTACGGCGGCCAATAACACAAGACCGCGCAAGTGTCACACCTTGTTCTTGGTACAAGCTGCCCTTGCGGAGGTTGTAAGTGTGGCCAGGAAGCAAGTTCGTGTCGGGGCACAAGGGGTAAGCCCAGCGGGAGATGATATCCTTGCTGATGGCATCGTAAGCCTTGAGGTTGCGCACGCGCGCAGCATAGTTGTCATTGATGATGTATGTGTGGAGGGTCTTGCCGTTCAGCTCATAGTCCTTCAGAACACCGTACAGGAACTGTTTCCGAGGTGTCTGGTAATCAAAGCTATCGGACCACAAGCTCAGCACATCGGGTGTGCAGATATCGATGCTGCAGTCGATCAGATCCTGGCGGATATCTAGCTCGGGGAATTCCAAAATGGTCTCGGTCTCGATGGTCACCCGGGCTGGTCCGGTGCAGTCAGGACTGCGATCGATCTCCTCGTAGTGGACGCATCTGTTCTTGGTAGGGTCTATGACAAACACCGGCGAGGTGGAGGTGGACTTGGTTCGGTGGTTGCGGCCGGCTTCTCTTAGAACCATAGTCATGATTGCGTTCTTGTCCGTTTCCCGACGGGCCCTGTGTGCGGCGAGCGCGCCTTCAATGGGCAAGTTGCTGATAACATCGCCGCTTACAACGATGAAGTCTCCGGTGATGAGATGCTTGCCGTCCAAGTCACGCATCACGTCACCAACAGAGGTGGATGTGGATTTGAGGAAGCTCAGATGCTTAAACGGGGAAGAGAGCGCTCTCCATTTGGACGCACTAGTAATATAGGTTAGGTGTGTACCACACGTAGTATGTAGGGCTCGCCGTACTTGATGTATTTCTCCAATTGGTCCGAATGCGCTCCACCGTAAAGGAAAACCTCCTCTACGCCTGCATTGGCCAGGAACTCGAGAGTATATTCGATAAGAGGTGTGTTGGCGAGTGGCAGAAGACACTAGTGATTTGGTTCGTTATTCCTCAGGTCTTGTATTCAAGGGTATATTGCAAGGGTACATACCCTAGGCTTTTCGCGGGTGAAGGGCTCGAATCTCGTCTCGAAGGTGTCGGCGAGGACCTAATAGCATCAAAATGAGTAATCCTGTCGCGATACCGCCATGGCGGGTCCAGCGCAAACGCCGCATAAATTCGCTCGACATACCACGGCCTGGAACGTCTCTTCCACTTCCTCCGCCGCATTCGCCTTGGGCTTTTGCGCTCCTTTCTTGTTGGGAGCCATGGCTGCAAAGGACGATAGACAGTCAGTCGAGCATTCGCATGCAATCGCCGTCTCAATCGCTAGTCCCTTCGACGAACTCAACGATGGAAACGAAGCAGGGCTAACATACCTCGCAGGATCAACGCTCAGAAACCACGCTGGGACAAAATCAAGAAGTTGCGCGCCGTCAGCGGAAACAGAAGACGTGCTTTGCGAAGCAATTATAGATCCAGACAAAAAGATGCACCGATCTATCAAAGGAAGGGCACAAAAAAGCATCGGTCATCCCGCCCACCTGTTTGCTTTGTTTGCGTGGTTGCCAAATTCGACAAATTCATGCCTCAGGCATCACAAATTTTCAGGCACCAAATCTATAACTCATATCAAGCCCTAACTACAAAGTCAACGAATTGGTTCATGGCAATTTCTAGTTACGCATACAGCATGTGAGGGTTTGTATGTACTCAATAAAAGTAATCATGAAACAGACATGGGCAGAGCAACCTCCAGAATGAAATCCGATGTCACGATCAACATGCGGTTCAATGAACAATGACTCCCCGCGATCCTTACGTATAGACCTTGCTATACAGGTCATCCACGCATTATAGCCTCGCGCCTATAGCCTCGTGACAGATTTACGCGAGCGCACAACAATGACAACTCTCACTTGGTATCAACCTACTGCGATATCGTCACCGCTCAGCATCGGATTCATCCAGCTCAGAACTGCAGGCAGAATTGCATCTATTCCTTCTACTCTTCTTCCTCTTTACTCCGCACTTTGATTTATCCCGCATTTCCAACCTTCTTGAAGCTCCACTGCTTTGGTCCATCATACTGTCCAGCTCTAGGGCTGGTTACCAAGCCCTCAGCTTCATCTCCACCACTTTCACCTGCTTCTCCTGTTTCATTGCTGCTGAGCCTACTCCTCAGACATCATCTGGGTCTATCGGACAACATCTGGCTCCATCACGACATAGGACCAAGGGACAACATCCAAGGGTCCAAGACAGAGTGACCCATTGCCCATAGGTCCTGATTGATCTCCATCAGTCGTCTCTTATCAGACGCGTTAGGGCTAACGTCCTGGCTATGGAAGATCTGCCAAAACTCATGTCCGCCATGTCTTTCCCTAACCTGAACGCTGTACCCTTCACCCCTGACCCTACCCCTACTCCAGCTCCCATACCTCCAACGGGTGTACGACCAAGACGACCAAGTGCACGAGGCTCCAACCATGAAATTGGCTACGTCACTCAAGCTGAAAACACAACTGGTCGTCTCCGAAGCTACAAAGGAAGTGTCGGAGATGGACAAACCGAATGGGGTGACGATGGTTTCATCAATGAAGATTACAGAGTTGGTGGGCCATACATGTGCTCTCTGCCTCTCACCATCACCCCACTGCCAAGACGACACAGGCTCTATTCCCCGAAAGAGAAAGACAGGATTCGCAAGAAGGTCCACGATATCCTAGCTAGTGTCGGAATCAAGAAACCTACAATGCACATTGCCCGGTGTACTTCACAAGTCAAACCCGAACACAGACCAATCACTACACTATTCATCCATGCGGAGCGTGAGAATCGCATCGACCACATGTGGCTCGAAGCTTCCCTTCAGATCTATCACTTCCTGTCTGACAATGACATGCCGGAAGTCTGTGTGGAAATAGCAGACCCGCGGATCTACAAGCCCTACAAATTCGCACCAATCCAACAAATTCCCTCCATCTGGCATTGGGATCGTGTCATTGCAGAAATCACAAAACGGATTGATTTAACAGATGTCATTACAATCGGATGCATGCGTGTCCAGGCTCCAATTGCACCAAACCATGTCCCAACTGTCCTTGTCACAGTGGAAATGGAAAGCGAGCGAGACTTTCGAGAGATGCGCGACATCATCACTGCTATCCTGGATAAATACGGGCTGCCCACGATTTCCGTTCTGATTTTGAGAGACGAGCTCGTTACAAAGGCCAAAGGACCACCAGGCTTTGACCGCACAATGCTGGATGGAATAGCCCGAGCCGGTGGGAATTTCGGATCAGCGAAATCCCACCTCAGCTATGGGAAGCTTGGGGGCTTCGTGGAGCTGGAATTCGACGGCACGGACCTGGATCCGATGATTCTTGGTGTGACCTGCTTCCACTCCGTTCGCAGTGACAAGGACAGTCACGTAGTCTCTCGCCAGAGTAAGTCCAACCCTGACAACTAACAGGAGAATTTACAGTGTGAGCTAACATCGCTGCTATCTAGAAAGATTTGCCAAATGGGACAAGGAAGGATTGAACCTATTCGAAGAGCAAATGAAGAGCGAAATCTCTCGCGTCGAGCAGCCACCCTTACACGATCTAACCCTACAACTCCAAATCAACAAGAAACGCATCGCTACCATCAAAAACCTACCGGAATTCCAATCCTGCCGCTATCACGAGGCGAACGGAATCCTCCACGACCGACCAGAAAAAGAGCAAAGCAGCTACAGAGTCTGGACACAAGAACTCGCCGAGTTGACCAAATTCAACAATGAAATCGAAGAATTCAGACCAAATGCTCGCCTCGGTTATGTAACCGCCTACTCCGGAAACAGGTTCCTCCAAAAGACAAGCGAATGGAGTTCCAATACCTTCAACGTGAAGATGGACTGGGCACTATTGGAAATCCTACAGGCGCGAATATCCACCAATCAATGTGACTGTCACCATGAATACCTCCACCAGCTTACCGACGAAGAAATGGAGGATCCACAAGCTACGGCGTTCTGGATTAATGGAACCGGTGGCCCTTCTCAAGGCCGATACAATGGTCTTAAAACCTGCCTCGTTTCTGAGCAGGTGGTAGAGGGGGGTGAAGAAGACGACTGGGTGGTGGTGGCCGCGCCTAGGTGGTCATTTGAGCATACTGTCGTGGCTGGGTCCAAGGACCCTAAGGTTTCGTTCTCTATGCCAGGTTATACCGGCTCCCTAATCCATTTTTGGAAAGGAGGTGTTGTCGGTATGGTTAGTGGCATGCTGCGGTACTCGAAGATCACTTTCTTCACGCATGTGAATGACTTGCTGGCGGATATTAAGGCGCAGACAGGGTCTTCGAAGGTGCAGATCATGGGTCCACCCCTAGAGGAGGAAGATGCTGATGAGGATGATGATGAGGGGGTGGAACTTGATTCTGAGCCCGAAATGTGAGTCTAGTGGACGCTAGGGGTGGGTGGTGAATCTAAGAATAGGTTACCCTCACTCAGAGGTAAAAGGGAAGTGAAAGAAAAGAAAAAAAAAAGAAAAAGGGAAAGAGGTATGAGGACTATTTCTGTTTGTGTACATGTACGGATATAACCCCCGAGATTTGTGACAAATCTCTACTTAATAAGAATACGGTCTGCATAACGTTCACCGTAACTACATGCATATCCAAGGATGATATCAAAACCAATAATAACTCTAATACGCCACACCCAGACAACCCTACAATCCACCCAGCCACATCCCTGAGGTCCAGAACTCCCCGCTAGGTCCAGGCCCTCCTGGACCTCGACCTCCATAACAGCCGTTCATCTCGACGGGTCTAGACTCCCCCGTTGTTCATGCCGATCCGTTCGGGTCCCAATGCTTGTTCTGATAGCTGTAGTGTTTGGCTCTCGGAGAGATTCGGGAGGTGAGCGTGAAAATTATACTCCGTAACCGGGGACGTATAGTAGAGACTAGAAATGCAAATCATGGGATTGGGAATTATTGAATTATTGGGTCTTGATGATGCATATGCATACGAAACCCCTTATCTGTTCCAGGTTGGTTTTCTGGTTTTTCTGTGGTATGGCTTGTCCTGTCTCATACCATATCCTGGGATCCGTGCTAGACCGATACCTGACCACGGACACATACCCCCTACCCCTACGCCAACGTCTACTGTACACGTACTATATATAACACGCAGTACCTGAATACAGTCAAGTTAAGTGAAGTAAAGAAAAAAATATGTTCGTAAATATATACCAGGCGAAAACAATCTCATAGGAGGTCAATATATAGAACTCTCCACGGTGGATATAGCTGACGCATGTCGAAAGTCCGCTATTCGAAAGTCGCAAGTCGCAATTCGCCACCCCAGAACCAGCAAAACAAAGCCACCAACGCCGTAACCTGTAAAAGGGGGTGGAAGACAAAGACAATCCGCGACAAGCGGCCAATGTACGATTTGAAAACCTCGTTATAGACAAGTGGGAATCGTGAGAGATAGACAGGCGGAGAGGTGGAGGGAGATATAAAGAAAGGAGCAAGAGAAGGTATGAGGGATAAATCAAATCGGCGAGGGAGTTTAGATCAGCCAGGGCGACCTGCTTGCACGGCAAGCATGGGTTGAGGTTGGGGGTACATGCGCTGGCGTTTGGGCATGTTGGGGTTTTCTGTTGCGCTGGACATGTCTGAGATTTGGCGGCGATGAGGAGGGCGGGAGGGGGCGCCTGCTGTAGGGACGGTGACTGGTGCTGCTGGGTATTGGATGCCGTTTTGGTCGACGGTGTATGCAGTCTGGGGTGCTGTGACGTATGCGCCCTGCACTGCGGGCATGTTTTGTGGGACGGCTTGCATATTTTGAAATTGGCCGGGGGATTGCCAGTTGCTCATGGAGCCTGCAGGCGATTGGCCTGGAGAACTGTCTTCCTTGATTGATTGAGTGGCCGAGTTTTGGGCTGCGGCCATGGTTACTGCGGCGGCTGATGGTGGTACCTGCTCCATTGGACCGCGCGGTGTCGTCTTGAGGTGGTCCAGGTGTCTCTCCAGCATTTCAAGGAGACTCTTGCGGGTGAAGGGTTTCGGAAGAACGTCATCCATTCCTGAATGGGTTAGCCGGGCTCATTCCAATGCTATCACAAAATTCTTACCATGCTGGAAGTAGAGCTGGATGTCGTCACTTCGAATGTTGGAGGTCATGGCAATGATAGGAGTGCGATCAAATTGGCGGATAAGATGGCAAGCCGAGACACCGTCCAAGTTGGGCATAATAATATCCATCAGAATAAGATCGTACTTCGAGCCGCCCTGGATTTTGTTGACAGCTTCCAAACCATCGAACTATCGAACTGATTAGCAAAATCGCCTCCTCGCCTCCCCACGACAAAGGATACATACCGCGCTATCAATGACACAATTGAAAGAATAAAGGAATTTGCCACCAATCTGGCGGCAAGTAGAATCGTCCTCAACCAGGAGGATCTGCGGGCTCCGAACCCAACCAGGGTCAACATTTGTGCTTTTCTTGCGATTATCAGCGAACTGCCGGCGAGCATCGGAAGTATCAATCTCCTGCTTAGCCGGCATCGGATAGGGAACATTGTTGATGTGCTCGCTGTACATGGGATCGATGCCGTTGGTGGCGCCGACCGGGTAGACCACTTGCTCCAGGTCGCCGGCCATTTTAGGGTAAACGAGTGCTTGGTTAGCAGGCGCAGTAGTTGTCGGACGAATAGAACCGTTTCGCGAGTTCGGATCCATTGCGGTCGTTGAAACGACCCCGGCTTTGGGGGCCTCGTTCATTGAGTCGACGCCACTCATGTTGAGCTGCATTTCGGCGTTCATGTCGCTCAACAGCTTCGAGGCATTTTGAAGTGGGGAGGATGGCTCGTCGTCCACAGCTCCGACCTGAGACGGACTCATGGTTGTTCCGGCCTGGAAGGACACGGCCTTGCTGTCGCGTCGCTGGCGATCCACCGTGAGTAGGTGAGCCATCACCTGGTGGATGACATTTTCGTGATTCAGGACCGTTTTTTGTACTCGCATCACTTCCTGCAGCATAAGTTGATGATCCACCGTGAGTTGGGCGTAGCGATCGGAGAGGTGCTGAATCTGCTGCTGTTGGGCGACAATCTGCTGGTTGAGGAGGTCGATCTGTTGGGTGGGCACCGAGTCATCGTTGTTCTGGGTTTGCTTTCGCGGGGCTGGTGCTTTTCGGCGAATGTTATCGAGGGAGTCTTTGCTGTTGGCCCGGAATTCTGGGTGCTTGAATTCCCACGCCTGTTCAGTGTGAGAGGGGTTTCCTTCAATTTTGGCATGGGGAGCCTACATTTTGCCCGTATGGCGACTGGCCATTTTCCTCGTTGTTTTGGCGAACCTTGTGGAAGTCGTACTTGTTCAGTTGGCGTACAAAACTGGCGAAGTTGCTGTGCTTGAAGTGCTTCGGTAGGATGGTCTTGGTGAATTTCTCGCACTGTCGGGAGAGATCGAGTTAGCCAAGACGCAGGGGTCCCCATAAGCCACGGGCGCATTACCTCTAAGACCACGAAGCTATCTCCTTCGTCACCCCAGCGTACAATCGACGCGTAGGTCGGGTCCTCCAGCATTCTAGGCAAACATCAGTATACAGGGGCAAGTCGGCGAATACGTAGATCAAACTCACTTGTACAATTTGCGTACCTAGTCATGTTAGCCGATATCCTGTCATGGGGGGAGAGGGGGGTTTTCGATTCACGTACAAAGTCGCTGGAGTTCCCAGCGGGGGCGGGATTGGAAGAGGTCTGGCCCTCCATGGCTAGACGGGTCGCGACCGGACAGACTGGTCTGGTCCCCTCGGAAAGAAGTAAATATAAAAAAGTGAAGATGGGGCGAGAGGGTGGAAGAAGGGAAAAATTAAGATGGGGGTTGAGTTGGTTTGGCGGTAGAGCCAAGTACCAAAGTTACTGTGGAGGTACTGCCTGGTACATGCGATGGACTTTGATTCTTTTATTCTTTTCGTTTTATTATTTAATTATCTAATTCTTGTCATATTTTGGGACATGCAAGGAGTTCATTTACTCAGGGACCAACGAGGGGCAAATATCTGGTATGTACACCCTTTAAAGGTGTACAGTACTAAGTTAGCTATTGAGCGACTTTCTCTCCCAACATCTCAAGTCGGTGCGCAGAGGGACCATGCCCTCATGAGATGAAATCTGTGATGCCAAGAGCGATTAATAAGGGACTCCACTGGAATGTGAGGAATTGTCCTCAACATGTTCTAAGACACTTGAATATGTTCCAAGGTTGTCTTTGATCTTTTAATACATATTTATCGGTTCCAATAGGAACCTGTATAGCCTTATAAGTTACTGCTTGGTTTACGGAGTCCATTTGCCTGCGATAACCGATGATACCTACCTAAGACATAGTATAGCAACCCTCAGCATACGCCCTAGAGGTCTACAGGGAAGCACAGGCACTGTGGTGGCACATACTGACAACATACATGCCGCACCTCCTATTTCGGCTGTCCAGTCCACGATGTTTGCGCCGAACTTCACGTGGAACTAGAAGATGACTGCATCCATCAACAAGGGGGGGAGCAATCCACTGTGCTACAGGCCAAGGATCCACTGCGTCAGGGAGGAATAGGATGTGACTTGGTATCATCCGATTCGAAGAAGCCTTGTCCTCCCTGTTCTTACAAGTGAGCAGTTATTATATACTCGCGGTACCTGCGGTTTAGCCTCCGTAGGTCGCACTGTAGACACAAAGCAGAATAGTATAACTCGACGAGTCCGAATAATCGAAAACACTCTTTGTAAAACATAAGGAGAAAGAGAACACAAGTCAATGGAGCAGTAAGTTAAAGCGGGAAAGGGTCAAGTCTAACGTGCAGATCCAAGCCATGACGAAATTCGTCCAAGCTCCCATACCCGCATACCTTCCGCTCCTCTCCTCTCCTCTCCTCCCTAGACCTACACAACTTCGTCTCAGTCCATACATCTACCAAGTCAATTGATATACATCATGTTCGCCGCCCGCCGCGTCGCAACCAACGTGCCACGCGTTCGCGCGCAAGCCTCCCTCTTCCACAGTACGGCGCCCGTATTCGTGCAAAAGGGCGACGCCATCCCCGACCTCGACTGTCTCGTCGAGAACTCCCCCGGAAACAAGATCAACTTGGCCAAGGAGATCAAGAACAAGGGCGTTATCATTGGAACCCCAGCTGCCTTCAGTGAGTGAACCTCGCGAAACAAACCCCGCAAAATACCTGTCCAAAATGGAACTGACCTCTTTCAGGCCCTGCTTGCTCTAGCACCCACGTCCCCGGTTTCATTAACCACCCCAAGCTCAAGGAGGCTGGTCAGGCTTTTGTCATCTCCATCAATGACCCCTTCGTGTAAGCGGAACCTGTCGAGTTACACTGGTGTTTCAGGCATTTGTTGACATTGATCTATCATATAGGACCAAGGCTTGGGCTGATTCCCTTGACCCCCAGGGCAAGAGCGGTGTATGTTTCTTTTCTCTCTCTATCCATTCAATTTTGTGGTAGAAACTCTGCTAACATGGCTTTTATAGGTTCGCTTCCTGGGTGACCCGTCCGGCAAGTTCACCGAGGCTCTGGACCTCAGCTTCGACAGCAGCGCCATCTTCGGCAACAACCGCAGCAAGCGCTACGCCCTCCTCGTCGAGAACGGTAAGGTCAAGGAGGCTTTCGTCGAGCCCGACAACACTGGTGTGAACGGTATGTCCCTTGTCCACGGAGTATATCGACCTATGCTAACATCCCCAAGTCTCCACCGCCGAGAAGGTTCTCGGTTAAACCGTTCAGTATAGACATCCCTGTACCACCCTTGCACATACGTAGGGAAAATATAACATGATTGCCCGCGGCATATAATTGGTTTTATCCCTGCACTGTACTCGTAGCGCAAGGACGACTAATGTACAAAAAAAATACCATCCATTCCAGCCCGGCCAACGCCTGATAAACCGATCCAATAACCAAGGACGTAGCTGGATCAATGGAGTGGACAATTAAAATGGCTGATCCCGCCGACTAAAACACTCACTAAGTTATCAGTCCGGTCCAGTTCAATATCTTCTATTCCTCCCTAGGGGACTCTTTTAAGGAGAAAAACAGTTCATGGTTCGTCAAATTGCAGTCAGCTGCACAAATTGATTTACTGTGCTAGAGCCTGCCACTGCTCAGGGGTATAGCACTTAGGAGTCCAAGCATGGATAGCAGCGATCTCATCCTTAAGCGCAGCGTTGACGAGACGGTGTCGCGCAAGCATGGTCTTGCTCTCGAACTGGGGGGAAACAATAACAGCCTGGAAAGCTTGTCCACAGCCACCTATTATAAAGCAAGAGGTTAGCAGAAGATCGACCAATGGAGACCAAAACTGAAACAGTTTCTCCAGGTTATGACGCCATTCGGAATAGGTCCATACCAGACAGATCCTCAACCTCGACGTGCAGCGCCTGCAGCGTATCAATGAGCTTGTTCTTCAGCGAGTCGGCGGTAATTCCAGAAGTGTCGGCCATGGCGTTGAATGCGGCGGGAGAACGCGCGGTTAGGGAGAACGAGGCCCGTTGGGTGGATGTGTAGGGAAGGGGAAACGATGCCGATGCCCGGGTGGCAGGGTTGTAGGGAGAGCGGAGAAGATAGCGGCAACTTCTGCTCAGTGCGGTTACGGAGGAGGCGCGGGAGAACATCAAGGTTGGTCGGAGCAGGGGTGTGTAATTGAGAGATTGGCAGCCCGAGGTCACCGAAGTATGGCAAGTTTGGCGTTTATTACAAATTCAGAGGCTCCCGCTGGCTGTGGCTGGTGTGTGGCACGTGTGTGGCGTTATCTTTTATCGGAGCAGTGCTTTTCCCGGCAACTTCGTGCTTATACTCGTTCTTCTCTACTTGATGAATTTCTTTGGCACTGCTGTGCGGCGTTCCTATACCATGCCTATCCTCTCAATGCCCAGTCATACCTCATATTTCACCCAGGCTGTGGTGACCTCTATGAGGAAGCTGTTCGTTCTCCCCCGCTTCATTCGAGAGCTCCCCGCATTATATTGAGCTTGGATTGACCTTGAGTACAGTTACCCGGAGGCATTGGCAGACAAGAGCTTTGATAACACAGGATGTAAGCTTGTCCTATTTGGAACTCCGTCCAATGTTTACAATGTGCTAACCTTTGCTCAATTGTAGTGCTGCTCGAAGCTCCCTTCGACTATTCCCGCAAACAGAGGAACTCGGTTCTCCTAACCATTGATCTCACCACAGCTGTTGCCGATGAAGCCATTGGAAAGCAATGCTCGGTTGTCGTGGCATACCGTATGTTGCACCGTCCATCATTGAAAATGTGAGCTCCTTCGATTAACACATTCCAACAGACCCGATTATCTTCCGCGGTCTCAAATCCCTCACCTTCGCCGACTCCCAACAAAAGTCCCTCCTCCGCCTGGCACAGCATGGCATCAGCGTCTATTCACCACATACAGCCGTCGACACCGTCCCCGGTGGAATGGCGGATTGGCTCTGCGACGTCGTGACAGGCAGCTTCAAGCCCAATTCAGCAGCAAAGGCTGTCGTCAACCAGTGCGGATCCAATATGTACTCTGCGCCTTCCTACCCAGAAGCGCCCATCCCAACTGTCCACTCCTCACCGCAAGGACCACCACACACCCGCAGTACAATCCACCCCTCGCCGCCGGCCTCGGTCCCCGAGGGTTTCGAATCAGCAGGTGCCGGCCGCCTGGTCACATTTACCGAATCACAGCCCCTCGTCACGCTGATCGATAACATCGCCCATGGCATCGGTCTCCCGGGTGGTATCCCTATTGCCCTGCCGCAGGGTCGTTCAGTAGACGATATTCACATCAAAACTGTTGGCATGTGTCCCGGTTCTGGCTCCGGCGTCCTCCTCCGCGGTGACGGGCCTATCCCGGACCTCCTCTTGACCGGTGAGATGAGCCACCACGAAGCTCTGGCAGCTACGGAGCGTGGATCGGTTGTTATTTCGCTCTCGCATACCAACTCTGAGCGGGGATATCTGCGTTCTGTTATGCAGTCTAAGTTGCTTAATGAAGTTGAACGGTGTTGGAGTGCTTGTATGTATGAAGCTTCCGGATTCGAAGGTTCTGTGATGAGGGGTTTGGAGGAGGATAAAGAGAAAAAACTTGTCAGGGAACTTCACAATACGCAAGGCAGGGTTGAGGTTCATGTGAGTGAGGCTGATCGTGATCCTTATGGGATTATGATCTGGCGTGGTAACTAGTTTGTTGTTTGAGCTATCGTGGTGTTGGGCTTTCAAGACTTGTCAGATAGGGCTTGGATGAAGATCTATGTGATTAAGCATGTTCAATGGGAATAGAATGGACGTTTACTATGAGGCTCCAATCGTGTGCTGAAGCTGCGATTAGGGTTTTTAGGCAATTTTCCGTCGATCGACTCGATTCCTTCTACTTGCATGAGAAACTCAGCACCTCAACTCTACGTTCCCTCGTGCGTTACGTTCCCTAGCCAATTCCGCCGACTTCACTTATCGCTAATTATTTTAGGTATCTCTATAGTAAGCTTAGCCTCTCTCTATTCGTCTACTTCTTATATAGAATCTAAAGAGATATCCTTCTTAGGTAGTTCTTTAAGTTTAATACCGAACTAGGCTTTACACTAAAATATTATAATATCCTAGACTATCTTCGTATTTAGCCGTCTACGCTGGTAGTAGTAGATATCGCGTGCTAAATTAAAAAGACGTTTAACTTTAGCGCCTATTATAGGAATAGAGAGAATATCGCGAGTAACACTTAAGAGAATTAGGAATTTATTCTTATATTCCTTCTAGAAGTGTAAAGGATCGACTTTTTTCCTTACTATAATAGCTATTAGTACTCCCGCTTATAATTATAGTGAATATAATATACGCTTTTTAAGGTATCTAGTAAGTTCATACTCTAATATCGATAGATCGGAGTGAATATAAAGCTAAAGGTTAAGAAAAGCGTTAAGATTACTTATACTAGCTAAATAGCGCTATATAAGTTACTCGCCTTATAGGGACTATATCTAAATATATCTTTAGGCGTAAAGAATTATAAACTAGTAAAGTATTTTTTTATACTAATTACTCTAGTTTATATTATCCTCTAATATATCCTATATCTTACTTAAGAAGAAGTAAAGCTTATATTAGGATACTAGAATTATCTTAATCGCGTAGAGGCTACTATAGATCTCTTTTATCTTTATATAATAAGTGTAAGGAGAGGGTTCTAGTGTTTGCAGGATAGAGCCTGTCAAATAGGTAAGACGAAGATGCCAGGGAAGCAAGTAGCATATTGGAGGAATACAGAGACTGATTCTTGGAGAACCTCTGGGTTCTCCTGGACTGGACTATTTAACATGAGGGATCAGAGTTACGGTGAAGCAACGCTGACGCGTTGCTGTCGATCCTTGAGGGGTACGAGAGGGGTACGAGAGATCCATGCAAGAGATCTGTACATGATTCCTGAGGACTCCGTTACAATTTTATAGTGAGGCAAGACAGAACTGTATAGGACTTTACCGTTCGCGAACTCTTAGTATATCGCATAGGGCTATAAATTCCCGGTATCAAGAAGATAAATTCTCCGATTCCGTTTAAGCATCCGATAGTTCCTAGTTGAGACATACGTGGTTATTCCCCGTAGTTCCATCCATACTTTAGATTCGACTTCTATATGGTATTCCTGCGACGGTATATAGTACTAATAATTTTGAAGTTCTATTGAATATATAAGATTAGCTCGTTCAAAATTCTTATTGTTCAATCTAGTCTACTGACTAAGAACAAAAGCTTGACTACACCTTCGATCCGATAGGGATCTAAGTCTAAATGCTTAAGGACATAAACTAGTTTCTATAAGCTTAAACGGTTAAGTGTATGTATGCCGTGCTTTTTCGCGAATATATGCAGTCGTGTATGTATAAGTAATATATCAATATTTTGGCAAATATTGTCTGTTTCCCCGCAAATTGGCTGAATAGGTGTTTATAGGAAGTTTTCTGCTAGATAATCTAAAAGCTGCTGAGTACTCGCATAGGTCCGAAAATAGTTATCCTTGAGCAGTAGAACCTTCTTAAATACGAATCTAGTGCTATCTTCGTAAGCGGTGTAAGCCGAGTTATCCTCTAAGACTGAAATCTGATAGTTCGATATAAAGATATTGAAGTATATAGCCGAAAATGTCCTCTATGTTATTATAAAATCTAATAACGTAATTAGGAAGGTTAAGTGGAGAGCAAAAGTGTGCGCTATATTCCTTAAGGATGTTGGCATAGACACTAATTCTTTTTTATTTGGTCCTACATTGAAATACACGATCGGGGAATCAAGGTCACTAAGGAAACTTAAGCGCAATGTATATCGATTTAGGAGGTGGGGACTAAGGACTCACTCTAGATACGGTAGAAACATGATCGATAAAGAAGAAGGTTAGTAATTGAAATCGGGAAGGATTTGTGGCTTTTATAGCTGGCTAGCCCTTATTGAGGAGAGACTGACCCTTAGTGAGGGTTGGCAACTGTAAAAATTCTTGCTAGGCTTACGGCCTCAGTGAGGACAAACGACGGGAAGGACGCGATCATCTCTTCGCCCCTCCCAAAACGGCACATGGCCCATCAAAACATCAAAACAAACCCAGTCCTGCGGGTTGATGGGTATCAAATACACCAATCCAAGCGCCGAACGTGCCGAATGTCAATATTGACAGGAACTAAATCAATGAAACTGGAGAATGCGCGACGCCATGAGATCACACACCTCCGGTTCTTCCGCAAAAGATCGGCGGGGATTAATTTCCCAGCCGATTCAGCTGAGGAGTTCGTGCCATCGTGGTGGAGACAGCGGTGACGCCGATCCACCATTCAATGGTTCAATGGTCCCTCCCGCTGTGCTATGCTTGGGGGAAAACAATCACAGTACCCCGGGAAATTTCTCTTTCTCCTTTTCTCTTCACAGACATAACTTGTTCATTCCTGGAAGTATACGACACCATGGGAGGTCTGAGTACTCTCTGTTGCAGCAAAGGCGACAAGAAAGGTGACGACGGCCAGGAAACACCTGCCCGGCCCGTTCAGCAAGTCCCTAATAAGGGTACGCCAAAGCCCGATGGCAAAAACGATGAGAAACCCGATGAGAACCCCGATGAGAAACCCAAGGTGAAGCCAGCCGACCGCAACCTATGGGAAGAAGCATATAATGCACTTGATCCCAAAACCCAGAAGCTCATACCTGCAAGTGACCTCAAACCGGAAGCTGCCATTGATGAAGTCATCGAAACTACGAAAGAGAAGTATCAGGAGTGGAAAAAGGGCGGCCTAAAGATTCGCCGTAAGGGTGGAAACGATATCAACCTTCGCGACGTCTCGGAATCAATCCTTGGAGCGGCGCAGAAGGGAAAGGATGTGATCTCTACATTTGTCTCCTTTGACCCTACGGGACATGGTAAGTTCCACATGGTACATATCCACATCATGATATACTGACGAAAAGCACAGCATCCTCGGCATGGACAATCATTTCTTTCGGAATGAGTGTAATGCTCCTTCTACTTGACCGCAACGTGCGTGCTTGATACTGACGTATTTCACAGATTGTGCAGAATAGACTTGATCGTCGAAACGCCGTCTTCGACTCATCCAAGTATCTCACCGAAACTATGACCTGGTTTGCGATAATTGATAAAACCTATAGACGCCAGGAAGTTGAGACAGACTCGCCCATCGATCTTGCCCTGGTTCGCGTGTATACGGCAATCCTGACATTTGGAGCTGAAGTGAAGAAAACGCGAGATGAGAATGACGCAGGTAAGAATGAAGCCATTATCCGCGGAGAAATCGAGGCATTTGATAATATTGACTGATTATTGTAAAGAGCGCCTCTGGAAGAGCATCATCGCATTCAGTGACTCGGCGCTGTCAACGTTAAAGACATCCGTCGAGGAACAAAAAGCAGCCGCAAATGAGTGGGCCAACCTTGCCGCGGACCTGCGTAAGAATAAACCTAGCCATACATTGACGGAAAGCTGCTAATTCAGTACAGATAACCGAAAGCAGGCGAAGCAAATGCTTTCGGAGCTTGATGCGATCATCGAAAAGACAACGAATATAGAGTCTATAGTTATGAGTATGCTTCTTCTTCTCTCTCCACATACGATAACTGGGGTTTGCTGACAATTTATTGCAGATCAGACCGAGCGCGAAGCGGTTGATTGGTTGTCATCTGTCAAATATGCGACTCGCTATCAAACTTTGCGTAAGAGACGAACCAGAGATACTGGTATCTGGCTTCTTGATTTGCAGGACTATAACGATTGGGTTTTGAACCCAGGGAATCTGCTTTTGATGAAGGGTATAAGTAAGTGATCTGTTTCTTATCAATGGGCATCAGAGTGTTGACTATTTGTAACAGCGGGCTGTGGCAAATCTGTTCTTTGCTCCACTGTAGTTCATGATCTCATGAAAATCCGCGAGGCAAACCCATCTAAGCATGTGGCTTATTGGTTCTTTCAATTTGATGTCGCCTGGACAAAAAGCGTGGAGACTATGGTCAAGTCACTGATCAGGCAGTTGAGTAGTAGTCCGCTGGCAGCGTCACTCGTGAACCTTTTCAAGAACAATAGTCTTCCTGGCAATGAACCCGACCCAGAAGCTTTCCTGCGTGTTCTTGACGATGTTTTGTCTAAGATCCCTGATGACAACCAGGTTTACCTGGTTTTCGATGCTTTGGATGAGTGTCCGACAGAACTCGACCATACCAGAGAAAGGGCTTCGCTTCTATTTCTTATCACAGACCTACTCGAGAAACACAGCGATAAAGTTCATATTATCGCTACCAGTCGGCCTGAAAAGGATATCACAAAGGCATTGGGGAGGTTTCCCAGTATCAATCTGAAAGACCATGTGGATGAAGACGTGAGAACCTTTGTAAACACAGAGCTTTCATCAGGCCCTCTGAACGAATGGGATGATGAAGTCAAGAAATTGATTTCCAGCAGACTGCTTAGTCTCCAAGAGAGGTATGTAAACACTTCTGCGGTCCAATTTCTTTTTGCGTGGAGTTGCTAAATCAGGATTTGACTAGACGTTTCCGATGGGCTGAAATGCAACTCAAAGCACTTGAGACAGAGACCAATAAAGAAGCCCTGATAAAAGCTCTCGACAAAGTCCCAGAGACCCTCGAGGGAACTTACCGTCTGGTCCTTGACAGCATTGCCCGCGGCCAACGGTCTTTGGCTCGAGAGATTTTCATGATGATTTGTCTCTCTCCTGTCCTTGTCGAAGTTGACACGGTCGCCAAGATGATGAATATAGCCTTCTCTGAGCGGGTCATGAAAATATGCACGACGTCTATGGTCACTTTGAACCAGGACAAGATTCAGGTAGCCCATTTCTCAGTGCAGGAATATCTGATCACTAAAGAGAATGACAGCAATAATCATGAATGTCAATTCACCGCGGCCGACGGACATAGATTTCTGGTTGAAAGAACAGTGGATGTACTTCTTGCACACACTGAGGTCCTCACTGAAGCGAAGGCAAAGGAAGATCCTCATTTCTTATACGCAGCCAAATACTGGGATACTCATTTGACTGCTGCCGGTGGCTATGATCAAATGTCCCCGGAGTTACAAGCTAAGATTAATCGCTTATTTAGCGAATCTGACGTTTACCTGAATTGGCTACGCGCTGCCGATAGCGAAAACGAGCGCAAGGAGAATGAGTGGGCTAAAGTGCTTGCAGAATGCGACAAGCCCATTCACAGAGCCTCTTTACTGGGCTTAATTGGCACTGTCGAGTCTTTAATTGCGCAGGGCGTAGACCCTCTAGACTACTCCTATTGCTCACATGTGGAATGGTGGAGAAGCCCCGAATTGAACTCGTTGGGAATTGCTGCTCGCGTTGGAAATTTGGATCTCTTGCAAATCCTACTCGACAAAAAGTTACCCCTGGAACAACAAACGCTTGAGGATATCTTGAAAGGAATCAATCATCGCAAGGCTGGGAAGGCCAAATTGGCGCACATTCTACAAACGTTGTTAGACCAGGGCTTGCTCTACGAATCTCCTGACGCAACCGACACAATCGACAGGAGTATCGTTGCGTCTGCAATTGAAAACGAGACGTCAGCAGTTGAGATTATGAATGTATTCCTGGAATGGTCGACAATGACCCTTCCAATTGAGGATGCGAGCCTAACGCATATATTTTGTGAGACGACTTCTGACACCCTGGCGAAACTACTCTTCGAGAGATGTGATGTTCACCTACCCAAAGGGTTCATCGAGAAAATTGAAGAGAATCGACGTGTCATCAATATTGCAAGTCTTGCCTACTTGGCCCGAGAGCGACCGAATGAGTTGCCGATCGCTACTGCTGTTCGGCTCTTTGCAAGCAACGAAAGTACAAAACTGATGGAGGATTTGTTGCACACCCACAAGGAAAAAATTCATGTGACAACAGATGTTTTGGAAGCCGCAGTCCGCAATGACCTAGATGGGGATATGTTAGGCTTACTTTGGCCATTGAGAGACGCTGATGCCGAGATAACTGAGAATATGCTACTTCATGCTGCAACAAACTTAAACACGACTCACCAGCGGGAGTACTTCTACTTTTTGCTTCGAGAACTAGAATCGAATTCGAAATCAGCCGAACCAATCGTGCCCGAATCAACCGTGCCCGGTGCCGAATCAACCGTGTCTAGTGCCGGACCAATCGTGCCCGAATCGCTCGTGCCTGACGCCATCACTGCAGCTCTAGACGGCGTTGGCACACTCAAGATGTTGCTTAGTGCTCCCTATTTGGACATGTCTGTATCTGAGAAGATGCTTAGAGCCATTTGTCGTCACCCAGAGGGAGCGGAGATGTTGGACCTGTTAAACAAGGAAAAGGGAATTCATGTCCCTATCACGGAGAATCTTGTTTGGAGCGCAGCCGGAAACGAGGAAAACGGCCCTTCAGTGGTCGCCTATTTGGCGCAACTGTCTACAGAACCCCTGCCAGTCACAGATGACACCCTTCTGCTCGCTTTGGAGAACAGGGAGACAGGCGCCGATATCCTACAAGTACTTCTGCCCCATGCTTCAATGGACATCCTTGACGAAGGTTTCTTTTCCAACGCTAGTCTATGTGGCAACACGGATGCCTTTGCAGTGATATTGGATCTAAGGCAGAAGGATATGCCAATGGACAAGATTTTGGACGAGCTTTCACTCCCGCATATGGATACAGGCCCTGTGCTTCAAATGCTTCTCAGCCGGAATCTCGTGCAGATTGACGAGAAACTGGTCGAGCGATTCGCTATGAACTATTCTTGCATGAGAGCTCTGCTATCTTGGAAACCAGACGCCCCTGTTAATGATGCTGCCCTTTGGGACGCTTGTCTAAACGCTCACACTATGCGTGAGTTGATGGCCGTGAAGGGAGATTCTGTGACCATAACGGAGGATATCGTGAATTACATAATAGAGGAAGGCCAAGACGAAGTAATCGAGGCGATCCTTCTTCGACAAGAATCACTTCCTATCGCGGAAAAGATCATTTGGGCGGTCGCTGAAGAATGGGAAGCGGGAGATATTGCGGGACTTCTTGAGAAGGTATCAGCGTCTTTTGTGACAAGGTTTTGGGAAAAGACATGGAAAAATCATGATTTCCCAACAGAGGCCCGAACGTGGCTACTCCTTATCTACCTTAAGAAGACAAAGGCCAATGTCACTGAGGACATTCTAGAAGAATTCGGATACGACGCAGAGAGTGGTGAAAACTATGACTTTGACGAGTTTGTTGAAAAGCTCTGCGCGAGCGAGGAGTTTCCTGATCTGCCTGCGACCGAGCGGGCGGCCGAGATTATTGCCGAAAGATGCGGCAGAGAAGCCATTGAGACTTTCCTGGACTACACCCAGGTCCCAGTTACGGAGAGTGTGATCAAAGCGGCGGAGAAAAACCTCCAAACCGACAAGGAAGAGGTGCTGGAATTCTTAAAGGAAAAGAGCAGTTAGATCAAGGTCGGGACCCATTCTAATCGGTTCTTTTTGGTATTTCTTTTGTTTCTATAGTACTTGTCAATGTATATATCAGGGAATTTTCTGGTTTCCGATTTCAATAGAACTTGAAGAATACAAGGATGTAGAACAAAAGTGCCGTCCGATAAAACAGACACTATCCTAGGTCCAATTTCCCAGCTCGAGGACACAGACCGTGTGTTAGCCTTTCCTCCCTATTGACTTCAATCTCTAACTAAACAAGACGGTGCGGATTTGGTTTTCTCACACTAGGCTTTAAGTTATGGAAAATATCAAAAGAAATGGTCTTAATGATATGGTTTTTAATGCTATTCCTCTTTAAGAGCTTGGCGCTTAGTATCAAGCCTATAGCATCACGAAGAAAGCATTCCTAGTGGATCTCGCGGTGCTAAAGGCTAGTATTCCACGGGTCTTAGGGAAGTATAGGATTGCAAAATTCGTTCCTCTAAGTAGCGATAATCCGATTATCTTGTAATAACCGATAGAAGATCTCGATTTAAAGAGAGCTCTTTGTTACTAGTACCTATATTCTAAATACCTATAGGAATATACAAAAAGGTGCAATCTTATAAAGGTTCTCGGACATAAGATCTATAACATTTTGAAAGGCTAGTACGAGAAACGTCTTAAAGATATTTATAACCGCTTTAAAATGCTCGGTTACTATTAAGCAAAGTAGATATAATTTATTTTATGTTTCGTACTTATACCCGATCACTAGATAGGGCTTAATTTAGGATAAGTAAAAAGTTAAAGTTTAGAGAGCCTATTTTATATATTCTGCTCCGATATCGATCCTAGAGTATCCTCTTTACTTCGCTATCGTAAGGCTATCTTAAGAAATAACTAAGTCCTATAATACTTTAGAAGATAAAGTATTAAAATACTATTTTATTAGGGCTAATATTAAAATAGTACTATAACTAAGTTTATATAAAATATTCCCTACGTAGACGTATAAGTCAATTTCGAGAGTGGTGTTCCTATCTAGACGTAGCTCCTAGGATCTTCTACTTCTTAAAGTCTTATAAACGTCTAGTAGTATCCTAGTATCCTAGCTAAGGGGTTCCGTAGGTATCTATTATAAGAGTGACGGAGATTTAATTTTTTTAAAAGAGTATTGCCCTTAAAGTAACTTTTACCGGTCTATATAGGAATTAGACGGGAATCGGGGCAGGCTTTTCGAGAAGACAGTGTCCTTAACACCGCTTGCAAAGCAATCCTGACTGTTGCCCCTATAGGCTGGTTTTCTTCCATACATCCACGACAGCATCTCAATCACCGCTCGAAAAGATTTATCTCAAACGCCTCCTCGGAAAAAGAAGTAAAAGACAAGACCAAGTGAGCAAATCACGCCCACTTCCCTAACAGAGCCATAATACCAGCACCCAGCAACAACGAAACAACCATAAAGGTCAACCTCTTATCATCCCGTGTCCGATGCGGATCAAACAAGAAATCCCTCGCCAACAACTCCACAAGACCGGTATAGATCAGAATCCCTGCAGAAACCGCATCCAAAACACCCGAGACCACATTCGCCGTAAACGAGCCCGGGTTATACGTCGTCCGCACACCAAGACCAATTGCAATAGAAATAGGGGTCGTCAATCCGTACGCCGCACACAGCGCCCAAGGTAACCAACTCTCCTTCCTGAATGGGATGGAACACATTCGTGCGCCGATACCGAGACCCTCGAAGGATTGGTGGAAGACGAGGACGGGGTATAGCGCTGGGAATTCGTTGCCAGTCACGCCGAGATTCAATCCGATGATGACAGAGTGGAAGACTATGCCGAACTCGAGGATGAGGAAGGCGACGATTTGTTGGCGGAATGAACGGTCGAGTGCGCCTTCCTCTAAAGACTGGGCTTCGACTTCTTTAGCCTGCTTGTCCTTTGAGTCCAGTGCTGACGAAGAGTGTGAGTGTGAGTGCGAGTTTGAGTTTGACCGGCGCAGACCAAGCTGGTGCTGGGTTACTTCGACGCCCTGGGCCATGAGCGGCTCGGGGTCGTCACGGCATAGACCGTATTTCTTCTCGACGTAACGCTCTGCGCCGAAGTCGAGGAGGAAGACCATCATTAGCGAGGTGAGAACGATGGCGGGGCACCAGGAGTAATCGGCCCAGTGGCCTGTCATGCCGACGCAGGAGGCAGGGCCGATTTCATCATAAGCCGGGTCTAGGAGGTGGATAAAGGCTGTGGCAATAATGACACCGGAGCCAAAGTATTTGGCAAATAGATAGACGTAGAGTGGGATGCGTAGACGGGGGAGACGTTTGGCGAGAACGGGGAAGAATGTTGCGGCGGAGGAGACGATGAGAATGACGAAGATGGCCGAGATGCGTGCGCCTAGGCGGCCGTCGTACTCGTTTCCTTCGCTGTTGAGGTAGCAGGTGATCTGAGCGGCGTCGACAGTGTCGAGGTCGACATTGTGCGGGTCAAAGTCGGACATGGTGATGGTTGTCACGGGTGAACTTATTTTTGACCTTGTCCAGATACTGATGGAGCCCTAATGTGATATGAAATCTGGCGTGAGGCTGAGAGCCAGGAACAGGCACAAGCCGGAAACCGAAAGACCAAAGGAAATTGAGCAATTACTGTGAAGGGCAAGCTACCAGGAAAAGGATTTTCATGTCCGTTTTATAAACCTGCTAGATGGGCGAGGTCTGTTCGGGTTTGCCGTCGCCCTGAGGACCTTGAGATGCCGGTTTTTCAGCCGAGCCAGTTTTGGGGACCCTTCTCTAGTCGCAACAGATCCTGCACGCGTATTCATAATGGCGTAATAGATAGAAGTTGACCCGGTGAGAAAACGGCTCCTTTCTGTCATTTAGATTTTCAATGTAGTCGCCAATATCACGAAGCACATCCTCCTATCTACCAGCCGCACCCGGATAAACCACCACCATACTAAGCAGGCTAGCAACCATGCCTACGAAAATCGGTACCTTAGCTAGATAATCTTAGAAAAAGCTTGAAAGGTTTGGTAGTTACTTCTTGTGCTTAGTGGCTTGATAGTGGGCCTCGTGCTCGGCAAAGCTATTAGATGTCGCTATCAAAATAGCTTTCCCCTAAGGTCCCCTAGCAAAGATTACACGTAGAGAAAGGCCTACGGCGTGAAAGATGATTCTAAATAAACAAAATGATCAAATCGAGTAGGTAGTATAGTTAGGAGAGAACCTTAATAGCCTTAACTAAGAAAGAAAACTGCTTATAAGAGTCGACCTTGGCCTACGGTTAGTCGGCTTATAATTCTGGCCCTAGCTGCGAGGAGGACATCGACCGAGTCAAGCAATAACACCACCAGATCAGATCAGAGACAGCCAAAGTAAGTATTCCGCCATGCACCAATAGTAATTTCTGTCTAGTTAATACCCGCCTACCAACGATAGGGAAGCGTAGTATTGTAACAGGCAAAAGGCCGAGACGGCGCGAACCGCGGCTGCCAATGTATCCAATCAAGAGCCACGCGATTAAAAATGGCAAAAGGTGCTGAGGCATCACTATAGCTGTCATCCTAGCATACATAGCACAGTTATTCGGTCATCAATACCTCGCGTCTGAGGCGACGAAAATCGCGAGGATCATATTGCATGTCATATCGTATCTTCATAAAATTCGTTTAGGGCGTCGCCGCCAGTTCCACGTCGAGGTGTACTACTAGATCGCCAGCAACCTAGATGAAAGGCTTTTACATGATGGAAGCACTCACTGTCACGGGTCAGACCCTCCCGTTCTGCCATCGCCCTACCTGGATAAGCCATAGGAGGGTTTGAGGCTGTTTCGTGGACGTCTATTGAACGAATGCGAGCAGCCAACAGGCTGAGGGCATGCAAGTCGACAGTGGTCGATATTGAGAGCGGTTAAGATTGAGCGTGAGTAAACTTATAGGTCCAAAAGCTGGCCCAAAAAGCTACCAGAAACAAGCTGGCGGTCAACGCCACAGATTGCTGATGTTGCCAAAAAAATGTTTCCGGCCCACATGTTTTGGGTGATAATGGGCGTCAAGTGTCTTCAACTTGGTTACCATCCATCTTTGTCTGCTGGTAGCCGCGAGAGTTTAGGAAGACAACAG
>ERZ1673737.959-NODE-959-length-31430-cov-4.118789_pt1 | contig 31430 bp, 32 predicted proteins | sample MGYA00580211_ERZ1673737 | MGnify/ENA primary metagenome ERZ1673737 (study PRJEB41218, sample SAMN15661789) | gut metagenome | host: Homo sapiens | place: Canada: London | collected 2015-08-20/2019-03-30 | study: EMG produced TPA metagenomics assembly of... | reverse complement strand
GGGACGCCATAACCGAAAAGAACAGAAAAAGTCACGACTCCAAGTACCAAAAGCTCCCGTGGAAGTCAACGTCCAGCGTCTGTACAACTGTGCAAGCACCAGAATCACCAATTAATAAACAAAATCATTTCAAGCCAAACCCTTCGCTGTTAACGACTGCATCAGAGAGCAGACGTAGGAATTTATCTCGTGAAGAATAGCGGTACAGACCCAGTGTGTTGAAACACGTACGTGCAATCGGGTAGCGGGGGGAGTCATCTCCAAGACAGGCAAGCCGGATGCTGAGGCTCGTAGCGCCCATTGCGGGGATTCGATCGCTGCCAGTGACGAAAGATAGGATCTTGCGCTGCTGTTTTGGTGGCGCACTTTCGAAGAAATCCCAGAACCACCGTACCACAGGAACTGACTCTGGCTGTGCATATGACCAATTGTCATATGTGGCTACTGCTCGAAGAGAGTTCACATCGAGTGGCTCATCAGAACCGCGTACTAGTAACTCAATCTCTTCTGGTCGGAACAACGATAGTGCATTGCCACCGCAGACCGTGAAGAAACCCCGTTTAAATGGTTCAAACTGTCGAGCAACGGCGGTGTCTAGCAAATAGTGCACGTACAGATCCACGAACTCACGCCGGTTGGAGTTGGTCACCGGTCGGTTCTCGCCTCCTGCGCAGAGCGGAACCGAGATGTTTTCTCCGTAGCGGTCAACTTGTGCGACGAAATCGTAGCAGAAAGTCTCTGCAACATCCCCTTCGAATTCAAGGAGGCCTCGAAGTCCTTTGGCCAAAACCGGTCGATACTCAGCAAGATCTTCCAGTGTGCACTTGAAGCTCGAACGCATAGAATTCGCAGGCTGTGGCCCGCTGGTCTGCGGTGCCGACGCCAATAGCTTCTTGAAAGCAAATGGCGGGAGATCAACGTCCAAAATGGTAGAGTTGTAGATGGCGAGCCCAAGTAGAACTCCAACCAAGAAGAACTGTTCAGATGACTCGAAGCAGTAAGGATTGAAGTAGCAATATTGCGAATCGTCATCATAGATGAACAATCCATGGTGCGGATCAAAGACCTCTCGCACCAACAATAGGAACCACTCTTTCCGCAAACCACCGGCATCAATTCCCTCTTCGCCTGAGAACTCGATCCGAAGACCCTTTTTGATTTCTTCTTGGCCGGAACCAACAACCTCACTGACACCTTTAAGGCTGTCTTCAACCAGGCACTCGCGCCGTACCTTCAGTACGAGATACTGACTGACCGCCCTGTGATTGAGGATGCTATTGAAGAAAGCCTCGCGGGCTTTGACTTCCATTTGACGGCGTGCGTCATGCTCCATGATGTGAATCTTTGCCCAGATACTGAGGAAGAATGGGTATTGGCAGAACGAAAACTTCGAGCTTCGAGACTCCCAGATCTCAAAGTCTCCTATCAGATCTGAATAGTCCAGCAGTGTGTTATAGAACGCACTGATGGGGATCACGTGGCCTTGACGAGGGCCTGGGGCTTTTGGTAATTCAACGTGGCGCGGTGATCCATCGGATTTCCTCGAAGAGCCAGAAATGTTCGCAGTAAAAAGCAACGACATGATCCTTGCTGCAGCTCGGATCTGCCAGTCCTCGGTGTAGACTATTGGATCTTCGGTCTTCTTGGCAGGCTTCTTGTTCGGGCCCCTTCGATTTATAGCAGCATGAAGCTCAGCTGGAGTGTTACCCGAGGCGCTAGCAAAGCTTGGTATCAGGTCATCCCCATTTTGAGGCTTCTGGGGAGGTTTCCTTCCATGCTGTCGGCTCAAACGGTAGGTCAGGAATCCACCAATGAGCTCCACCAGTCGCTCAAAGTGGCCTATTGAGAAACGCGCAGACCAAGATACAAAGTAGTGATGGCAATCGTTTGGTAAATTGGACATGAGGCCCAATACTCGCTTGATGATTCCATAGTGGTTGGAGCTCGGTAAACGAGGAAGGGGTTTGGTTGAGTCTCTCTGCTTGCCATTTCGGGCTGTTGACTTTGGATATTCTTTTGGGTGCGATGGACGCCTCTCCTCGCGATGAGATGTTGACGTCGGTGCGTGCTGGGGGTAAGACGTAGGAGACGACAGGATAGGATTCGCCAGCAGAATGAACAAGAACCTCGTGTCTTCTGGCTTCTTTAGGACACGGCGCGGCCGCTTGAGAAGGTTCTCAGTGGCCTTAAGCAGAGTTCGCTGTAGGTGCGAACGAGACTCGCTGATTTGTCTCCCAATGAGGGTCGGATCAACGGATGCCCATCTCTTGGCTCGTAGCATGTCTGCCTCTGAACGTTGGGGGTCAGGCTTTTTAGCCGCCCACTGCTCAGCCCATGAACTCCCCGCACTCAAAACTAAGTGATACCATTGAGATACTTCGGCCCAATTGATCCGAGGGCTTCGCGATGACACCATCCGAGACTTGGGCGTATCCTTCTCTTTGGCAGAGACTGGGGTCTGCCCTTCGGCCTCAGCCCATTCGTTCATCCACCAAGTTGAGTTCTCGGTCAAATCTCCCAAAAGGAGAGTTTTGGCATCTGGTTCGAAAACAGGGGCATCCTGTGCTGGCACAGGCATTGGCGCTGAGTCCATCTTCATTTTCGGCGGATTGCCACTGCTGGCTGATCGAAGAGGTAGATGAGTCGTGAACGATTCGTTGAGACAGTCACAGCCTTTGAAAGCAGCGGTGATGGTATTCTCCAGCCGCTTAAAGATTTCCACTTGACTCTCTCGACTTTGAATATCAGGATGAGCAGACTGCGAACCGTCTTGAGGATGGCGGTCTGGCTTCGGGGATGATTGAAGGTCGGAATTTGCGCGAACTCTGACGGGTGTGTCTTTTCCCTCCCAGCGAACGGTCTGTTGGGGTAGATGCATCAAGTTCTCCTTTGACGCGCCGACTCTTTCATGGTCGCTAGACTGAGAAGCACTGCGGCTTCGAGAATCGCCAGCGCCCGGCACTGATAGATAGTTCGAGCCAGTATTGGAGGCTTGAAAAGAATCTTGCTTTGGCTTCTCGTACTTGCCGTCGTCCAGCGACAACCACGACCGAGAGCTCTCATCTAGAAGGCCTTCGAAATACGTGTTAAGACACCCTCCAATCATGCCACGGGTGTGATGGGCCGACAAATGGGCGACTGCAATTACACATCAGTACATTATAATACATTATACGGGTATAATGGGACAAGAGTAATTGTAGTGAATACCTTTGCTTGGCGGCTTCGGCTGGGCCTGAGAGCCATGTGAAGGAATGCCGTTGTGCCCCGTATCTTTTGACTCATGGGAATCCGGCTCAAGATCGGTAACCATCAAGCAATCGGTACATCGGAAGACCTTCAAGTGTTGGGGCCACCGCACAGTAGCATCGCACGTCTGGCACTTGCCCTGGGCAAGATCACTGGCATGCCCTCCGCGGGCTGCACCTTTCCGAGGGCTTGACGACTCGGGCTCGATGGGGTAGGTAACATCGTCGTCCTCATCATCCGAGTCCCAAGTCTCATACTTGACAGCTGTCTTATCACGCTTTCGCCCGAAACCCGCGAACGGGTTGCTGATCGAGCGGTTGTGTCCTCGGTGGTATGAATTCTTGGACATGTTGCCAGTTACGGATGGTATATTGGGAGCATCGCGAGGCCGGAGCTGGCGACGCGAGCTACCTTCCGGGCCAGTGACTGGTGAAGGGTGTGGAGGATTGGCAGCGCTGCCAGAGGTCGAGATCGGAGGGATGGGCGGCAGAGGACGGTCAGACCAAGACGGCATGGAGGCGCATCGAACGGGTTATTCTTGATATGTCGACCTATTTCAACCACTCCAGTAAGGTACCCAGCTCGTGGAGCTTGTCACTTGTACTGGACACATGCGAGTCGGTGGACGGAGTTAGAGTAAGGCAGTCGAGTAACGGTAACGCAAGTTCAGCTTCTTTGTTCAATGGAGGACAGATCTGTGGCAGGGATGCCTCAATGAGCAATCCAGGTCAAGGTTCACTAAAAGAGCAATCTCACCTGAGAGTAATGGAAAGGTGAAGTTGCAGTATCTCATAGTCCCCGTGGACGGATTGGGAAAGCGCCGGAGAGGAGGTAAGTGGTCCCTTTGGTGGCCTCAGGCATCAATGCCTATTTTTGGACAACCTGAAATCGCAGCTCTATTTTTGATATACTTTTGAGACAGTGTACCCCTCGAGCTTTGAACAGGATAAAATAGCGGGTCAAAGGTCATTAATTGTGTCAAATGCCCATTAACCTCCAAGCCCCTGCTGGCGATCATGGCGATCCGCTAAGGTAAACTATCCGGCCCTAAGACTAGTACGGCGAGGTAGTCAGCCAGTTCTCTCCAGGACTACATCTAGGCCTAATTTATAGACATAATCACTACTCAAGACTACAATTTACGATCACCAGCGGCACGGAGTTGAACCAGTCATACTTCGTTAATAGGGGAATTTGAACATTTAACAAGATGGCTTTTTGGCTAACAACAGATCCGGAAGGTCTGCATTAAAGTTGAGCCCAGCGTGGGTGACACTGTCTGGGAAAGAAGTGTTCGGATAAAAAACCATATGCTGTGACCAACATTTTCCAACCCAAATCGCTGCAGAAGTGCACTACCGCACTTAACGGTAACGCCAGTAGCTCTGGGTGTTCTGGCGCTTCCAGGTGTGGCGGCGACCAGCCTTGGTGTTGTTGTAGCGGTGGCCCTTGTTGATACCACGGGACTTCTTGCCGGTGGCGGTGAGACCACGGGACTCGCGGTGCTGTAGAGGAAATTTGATCAGTAAAATTCTTTTGGCATGCAATTGAATCCAGAATCAAACTCACCTTGTGAACGGGAGCGCAGATCCAGTTGATGCGGGCATCACGACGGATGGCCTTGTGCTGGGGGTCGACACAGATGACCTCGAAGTACTTGTAGGTGGAGTCCTGGTTGATCCAGTAGGAGTTCAGGACACGCAAGTTAGCAGCGCGGCGGCCAACACGCTCCTCAGCGGTGGACTTGAGAGCACGCTGGTACTTGAGCTGGTTGACTCCGTGGTTGGTGGGCTTGCCTATTGACACAATCACACATTAGTAAGAGTTTTCGACAATTTTTCAGCCAGATCAAACATCTGGTCTGTTTCAAATCAAGAAAAACATACCGTAAGTGGCACCCTTGGGGACGGGGCGCTTGCGGCCACCGCGGCGGACACGGGCACGGTAGATAACGTAACCCTGCTTGGCCTTGTAACCGAGACGACGGGCCTTGTCGGGGCGGGAGGGGCGCGAGGCACGGTGGATGGCGTTCAGCTGGCGGAGCTATATTATGCACTCTCAGCAAAGTTCAACGAGTGTATAGCAAGACACATGAGCCTTTAAAAAAAGGAATCTCTTGCGTGCCACAATCATTTCCGCCGAATGAGTTTCGTTCGAGCCACCTAGCAATACCACATAAAACGGCATATCCTATGGCAGCGCACACGAGCGCTCGGCGGAGATGTTAGGCAATCGAGGGGCATGGGGTTTCTCTCACCTCCCAGCATCGGACGCGCAGCAGGAAGCGAATCACATCGGACTGCTTCTTCTTTTGGATTTCTTCCACGTACTTGAGGGCACCCATCTGGACGGTTCTATGTTAGATGAATGCACTGGCGGGATGAATGGGATGTTGCAAAAGGCGAACGTACCTTGTCGGCTTACACGAGGTCGTCGGTTGTCGTTGTCGCGAAAAGTTCGAGGAAGAAAACGACTAAAGGCAGAGAGGGTTGTGTGTGGGACGCTAGTGATTAACCGAGTGTGGGTCCACAGCCAATCACGGGATTGTGGCCTTGGAAGTCAGGCTCTAACCGAGATTTTTGCCTCAGGCCAAATGCTACCATACAATATGTGACCCTGCTACACTCTATAATTGCATACTTTTGATTGAAAAAGTTCTCGTCAAAGGAAGGTGCTGAATTCATATGGTAAGGGGAAACTCATCAAATGCTCGATCGCGCAAGTCAAACTCCATATTCCATGCAATCGCCACCAAAACCGCAATGCTAGATCAATGCAAATATACAACCGTTTCTTCATCCATCGCTTGTTTCCCTCGTTTCTTTCCTTCTACCCCAGTATAGGACCCGTCGTGAACGCCTCTCGGAATATATTCCAGACAAAATATCAAACACCCACTCTGCGTTCATGCGGAGCGCCTCGAAAGATGCTCTCGTTGAACCATTTCGTTGGTCACAGCAATATGACAACTTCCCGGCGGTAAAACACTCTTCTTGCATAGAGGACACAAACAGCTGTTCTCAATAAGGAATGGATCAATGCATCCTGAATCAAATATATGGCCACACGGTAGTTCACGGACCAATGACGATCCAGCGACAAAGTCATCGATGCAGATAGCACAAGTTGTTTGAGTATGGCTTAGTCTGTACTTGGCTTTTTGAGACTCGTCTGTATCACCTTCCTCGGGTTTTGTGTATACTGGCTCCGGTTTCTTGAGTCCAGCATCGCCCAGATGGTGATGTTCGTTGGGAGACGATGGGGCGGTATTATAACCAGAAGCAAGTGTCACGTCGTCGTCCGGTGTATTCAGTCGAGTAATTGTTGTTTCTTCTTCTGGGTGGATCTCGAGATAGGTGTAGAGTGGCATTTTGTCAACCACCTCTCGAGGCGCCTTCATTGGAGTCATTGTCAAAGCTTCAATGTCGATTTGGCCGTCATTGATATGTCTCAAGAAGATATCTCTTCTCTTCCGTAATACAAGACGGTAGATGACCACCAGCAGCAGACTTAGTACGAGCACCGTTCCCGCAATTGCGAGAATAAAAGCCCAGAGACTCGGCATTTGTCCAGATGAGGATGTGTCTGTGATATATAAGTATACGATTTTAAAAGGGACAGGAAGTTATGACATACCGATATCCACTCTAGCAAACAATCGATCGCTATTAGGCTGTACAGCAAATCCCTCGCTGGAGTTGCCTTTGGTGGTGATATTTGACCCGTTGTCCGAAAAGTGAGAGAGGTCACTTATTAATGTCGCTCCAGCTGCACCCGGGATGGCATAAACTGGGTAATTGTTCTCCATCCTCCACTGATTAACATCGTTGATTAACCACCTGGGATCATCTGACGAAGGCGGTATGTCGGTCTCATTGAGTGATGGTTGGAAAAAGATCAGCCCATGCGATCCGGCTTTCCGTGCGGCATTTAGATAGGATGAAGAGCACTCGGCGGTAACCCAGGGAGCGAGACCAATAAGGGAGTATCCAAACTCCGACACATCCTCATAACGGGTCACATTTGATGGTACAGACGAAGCTGTAATGTTGTTGCATGGATCTTCAGGCTCTAGACTCGGTACGAACAAGAGACCTGCAACTGACCCGCTATCGGGAATACCGTTGCTTGATATCGTCTGAACTTTGTGGTTCAGAACGAATCGATAGCTGACATAGTCCTGTATAGCGTCAGAATTGGTCCTTCTCCTTGTGCTTCCCTGGTATCTTTAAAAAAAGGGTACTCACATTGACAGTGGAGGTGAAATTTGAAGCGTGCCCGGGGCCTGCATAAAGCGAGGCCACTTTCCCCGCCGTTTCATCTGGCGTATTTCGGGACATGCCTACAGTCGACATGGTATATAGAATGTTGAGCAATGGGCTCTCAGATTGTGTAAAGTAGTGAGAAGAGCTGATGCCCAGATGGTTTAAGCGAGGAAAGAAGTCGAGATTGAAATAAAGTCAGGAAACGGCATTGTTGTATATTTAGGTAAATACAAAGTATAGGATTTGATCGATCACGGCCAAAAACCGCTAAATTGAGCCCTACAGCGGAAGAATGCGAGAGTTTAATCGGGACCGGCACAAGAATGTGAACAACACTGGTCCCGACCACGAGGCAGGAGGCAAATACGCCTTTTCCCCAGGATCTGCGTTTCAGATTCTGAAGAAAACATCATAAACGAGCAAGAATGGCCGAGCGCGTGGTCATTGCTGTTCTATACTTTCCCGCATTGGACTACGCCGTTCGCGGAAGTGACGCTTATGGAAATGATCGCCACAGGCAACTGTTCAGTACAAGTACATATAGGAGTGCTATCGATAGTTCATAAGCAGTCTGGGCATATGCTGGCCATTTATTTGCCTGTTCGGGTTTGCAAAAACAGAACTCACTTCGGGAGGCTCCTGTTTCGGAGTTGCCGCCAAGGCCATTCGGTGTTCTCCGCAAGAATGTTCGGTCTATACAGATCCGCCCCAAAGCTCAAACGCCATGCACATTCTTGTAGGCTGAGCCATGTGTGAAATTGAGGCTTGATCACGAGTCTATATTCCGTACACTTCCAATGGAACCAACATAGAAGCTGTACTGTGTGTCCAGATAACCACGATAAAGGTGCACGTGATGATAAAGAACATGTCACGTGTGGTTTCGACCGCCAACATCGTCACCTCTTAGCTTTGTAGTTCATCTGTGACCTCGAGGATCTCTAGAACCGCGTCAGCTTCGCTTTGTGAGAACCTCAGAGGTGGCATAATCTCCTCCCACTCATCTTCATTTCAAGTGACCAACGACAGCATGTGTTGGTCCAGCCCCATCCATACCTCCTAGAATCACCTCTGTCGACCGATTTATCGTCTGATTGATAGCAAGTACCGCTGCGATCAATCCATCCCTTCCCTCTCGCCGCCCATCTATCTCAAACAACATGCCTTCAGCGTATAAGAGCAAAGGCAAAGGCCGCGACGCACGCCAGTCGCGCAGTCGCAATACCACTCCATCCAGCGCTAGTGCCCCTACGATTCCAGGACCTCCGCTTCAGAATTACCTGGAAAATGATGTAACCAAGCTCATTGACCTGGCTAATGGCCAGTATGCCGATGTATTGGACTTGTTGGCCGCGCAGAATATCCCAGATTCGAAAACGCTTGAGGCCTTAGTGGAACACCTGAAGAGTCTCAGTGACATGGCTGATGCTCGGGGTGAGGTTTGCAATGCGGGGATGCGGGAGATGTCTCAGAAGCGCAAGGAAGTAATGGAGGACCAGGAACTTGATCGTGAAGTCCGAGACCGAGCAAGACTGAAGCGCGAGACAGAAGAAGAGGATGATATCCACAAGGGCGGGAAGCTGAAAAAGCGGAAAGAGCGCGCAAGCGGGAAGGAGGAGCGTCCATTGACTCATGGAGCTCACCAGGTCGGGCGTCAGGATGGTGCTGAAACTAAGATTGAGGGAGGTAAGAGAACCAACTCGGCGCTTTATTTCCATTCTTTGTTTTCACTTGCGACTCACCTCTTCTCAAACCTCCATTTTACTCCATATTCCTCACTATTTCGACATGTACTGACATTTCCAGCGGCCTCACCAGCATCGAAAATCTCCAAGCGCGCTGCATCCGATGACAGCTCCTCGCTTTCACCACCCTCTATGATGTCTCCCAACGGTGTGACTACCGCTGGCGACGGTCCAGCTCCCCCCGGCTCCCCCGGGTCTGAAACCAGTAACGAGTCACACCAACCTGAGCCTGCCCCTGCTGTCCCTCAAATACAAGTTTTCGGTGATAATCCGCTGAAGTTTGACGACCCTACCATTTACAACATCCGCGATGTTCTCCCAGATATGACCGACGAAGATAAGAAAGAGATTTACAGCGTTGCCCGATTCCCAAAGAGCGACCTCGCTCACATGCTGGCTGGTGTTGCACCCGACAAGGACTTTAGCAACGCGAAGCCATCCAATCAAGTCAGCGCCAATACTTTCCTGACATACATTGAACCATACGTTCGGCCTCTTACTGAGGAGGATATTGCCTGGTTAAGGGAACGGGTAGGTCAATTGCAACTATCGCCCTGCGATACAAGCTAACATGATACAGGGAGATCGCGTTACCCCATTTATAATCCCACGTCGCGGAAAGAAAAGCTATCGTCAGCTATGGGCGGAGGAAGATGGTGTATCCTACGATTCCAGCCAAGATGACAAGGATCAGCTCCCGTTGAACCAAGGTCGTGGCAGCATCGACACATTGACTGATGATAAAGCGGAAACCAACGAGGTCTCCGTTGGGCCCCTCCTGAGCCGACTCTGCTCTCTTCTGCGTTACGAGCACCGAACCCTTCCCGACGATAATGCAAACTCAGCCACAAGCGATGGCGGCCTCGGCGGAGACGCAATGGAGCTTGACCAGCCGAACGGCGAACCAGAAAACAAGACCGAGAAACAATCACAACCTCCTGCAACAGCCTTCCGCGACGCCGATCCAAATGGCTTCAAGACCTCAGTCGCAAAGCTCGACCACGCCCAACTCGACGAACGTGCCAAGGCCGAGCTTCGATATATTGGATTCCTCGGCGCGGACGATAACCCAGACTACGACGCACACTACGACGATGAGGTTGCCGAACGTCTCCGCCTGCTACAAGGCGAGCTCAAGAAGCAAATTGTCACCAATAACGCGCGCAAGGCCCGTATCCTAAAGATCGCCCAGGAGCACATGGCCATGCTGGAATTCACCACTATTCAAGACGACCTCGACACTCAGGTCCAGCAGGCCTACCTCAAGCGCACCCGCACCATGGGCAAGAGCAAGAAGGGCGCTCAGGCTAAGCACCGACCCGGCGGTGCAGGTGGCGGCAGCCACGTCGCTGGCGCTGCGGGCGTGTCTCGTCCTGCTGTTGGAGACGCTGCCAAGATTGTTATGGACCGTCGTCGGCGCTGGAACGAGGCTTTCCTGCCTATCTTCGATGATATCAAGACTACGATTCCTTCAGAGGGAGAGTCGATCTTCGACCCGGCTGTTATGGCCGAGCATGAAAAGGCTGAACTTGAGAACTGGGAGGAGGAGTAAAATCCGTCACTTGACTTGGATCTCTTCTCTCCCTTGACTGGTCTTGTGTCTCTTCCCTTTTCTGTTCTCTAGCTGCTTCGCGGAGGCTTCTTGTTCTGATTCATTTTCTTGCACGATACGATACGAATGGCATGACGGGCTGGCGGGCGTTAGCGGATACCTTTTTTTTTTCTTTCTCAGTTCCACGGCCATGTTAGATTCGGAGACCGGACGTGGTCTCGTCTGTGCTTATCGAGGATGGAAGATATTGTGTTTGTCTGTATTCGCGCGAAGAGAGTCTTCTCTCTACCACGTCGTATATCTAGCTGGTCAGATGTGACAATGTACCTTTATTCTTTAGCTTATTATTATCAATAAGTGATCAATATCTTCACAGACTTACTCTGTATCTTAAACTGTATTTCAACCTCGATATCATGAGACTCATCGAGGGTATATATAACCAGTAAAACTAGGGGTATCGATCACAACCAAACACTGAAAAAGCAAAAGAAACGCCAACCTTGGAATGCAACACGCCCGTAACTCACCTCACCGATGCAGAATCAAAACTTCCCCAGGATACCTCTTCAACCTCGCCGTCAACTCCCTCTCACTAAGCTCCAACTCGGTACAAATCTGATCAAAACAATGCGTCCCATCAAGATACCTCTCCAAAACCCGATCATCAACCTCCTCAACCTCATACTCCTCAAAATTACCCGCACCAACCCCATTCCTACTCCCACTCAAAACAGACCCAGCTCTCTCCCAGCTCGACTCCCTCCCAGAAAGAGGCCCCTCATCCCCAACACTGGAAACAGTATAGGGCGTCGTAGTCCCCGTCGTAGCATGGGACGAGGAACCCGTAGCCACAGGAGTTGCCGTGGCCGTGCCCGTATGCGTAGGCGTAGGCATGAAAGGAGAGCCCGCCGTGCGCGGGACGGGCGCAGCGTGGCCGGTAGCGCAAGCGTATTTGTGGACGCGGTAGAGGAAGCCCTTTATTACGCCGAAGGTGATGAAGCGGCGGATGTCGATGTTTGCTAGGGCTCTGCTGTGTTGGGCGTACCATTGTTTGACGCTTTGGCCTTGTTTTAGGCTGGCGTAGAGCTCGACTAGGCCTACCCCATCTACTATAGCTGGTTTGTGGAGGGCGTTTGTTTGGTTGTTTGAAGTGGAGGTATCGCTGGATGAGGAAGGTGCTGGGGTTGTGCTGTTGTTATTGTTGTCTGTGGGGTCGTCTGTGTCTTCTGCGGGTCCGAGGAGGGGCCAGATTTCTTCTGCGTCGAAGCGAGAGTCGTCGCGGGTTAGACTTGGGGCGTGGTCGGTTAGGGAGCTTGAGAGTGGTCCCGTGCCGCTGCCGTTTGTGCTGCTGCCGCTTGGGGCGAGGGGTGCAGGGAGGGATGAGCTTGGGCCTATTGGGAGGTGTGGTGCGAAGCGGAGGTTGACGTAGCGAGCACATTCTAGTTGCATTGCTTCGTCGCAGCCGATTGTTGCGCTGATTTGGGCGGTCGGGGCGTATATGGCTGCGAAGGAGAAGATGTCCAGGAGGAATAGACAGCCGTAGTAAAGGAGGTGGCGGATTGCACGGCAGGTGAGAGAGAAGTCTGTGTCTGCTAGAATGGAAATGATGCGGACACTGTTGACGCCGTTGATATGAGGGACAATCTGATGTGGTCAGTTATTGTGGCCCATAGAACGAAGGCATCGATTCACATACCCGCTGCATGGTCAAGTCCCAGTTCTCATCCATAAAGGCCTGATACCGCAGGGTGAAAAGCGGCACATGCCATGCCTTGACTTGCGGAGGAGAGGGATAGATCGGAAATAGCTTGATGTTGAGAGTATTCAACTCATCTAGCCAGAGATTAGCAGCGAACTGCGTATGTATTTCAAGGACATACCGATGGGAACCATGCACTCGCAGTAGTTATTCAAGTCCTCCATCAACATCTCACAGAGACTATGCACCTTCCCCTCCCCACTTCTGGAGAAATCACGGGATAGAAAGCCATTCTGCTCCTCCAGGCCATGCATCAGATCCGCTATCTTCTGTACCACGCTCTTATACGTGCTAAAGTCGTCCTCTTCGGCGAGAACAATGCAGAAGTTGAAAATGAACTCATTGCGATCGTATCGCGCCGACTTCATGCAAATTGGGTAGCCCAGGATACGGTATCCATTTGTGCAGACTTGCAGAAGGTTTCCGCAGAGCTCCTGGCGGGGGATCACGAAGAAGGAGACGTCGGAGAAGGTCAGGTAGAGCGACTGTGCAGGTGCCGTGGGGGAGGGAACGATGGCTCCATCAGGGACTTGGTGGACGACTTTGGGACCTGGAGAGAGTTAGTAGTTGACAATGCATTGCAGGGGTTTCACATACCCTCTTGCGTGTCGAATTTGCTGTAGAAGATTGCCTTGATCATGGTGGGGGTGCTGTCGCGAGGGGTTGGAGGGACACTGCTGGACCATGAGGCGGCGGACTCAGTCTTCAATAAAGCAGCGCAAATATCAGAGGACAATCAGACCCTGTCACATACAGCCAGGGAGCCAGCAACAATGTACAGTGTGAAGTGGCATGCGGAGATGCGGAGATGAGCTACGAGCTTATCGGGTGTTTGCTCTATTTGCATCAACGCTCTACAGGAACACAGTATGGAGTATGGAATGTTGAGCATTCAGATCAGATAGAATGTGCTAGATGAATAATAACTTTTGCCGTTTTCAAGTCCAAACAAGAGCACCCGTAAAGAACAGGGAAATAGAGGCAAGGCAATGAAAGGTGAGGGTATTAAGTGAGACGCAGATAGCCAAGGAAATCTATGCAGCAGCAAAAGACTCTTGTGAATATCGAAAGGGATAATGGGGAAAAGACGGGGAAAGTAAGGGAAAAAGAAGAAGGAACCAGTCCACTTCAGACAATGATAGAGAGAAAAAGATGCGCCGGAAGAAATGCATACAGTTATAGTGAAGCCTTGAACAAGGATCACAGTCAAGTCAGAGCAGTCATCGAGCCGTGCCAGAAGCAGGATTGGAGGCAGGTGGAAGAGCCGGGCTTGCAAGGATGCCTTCTGGCAGCGAGAACAGGTATGAATCAGGAAGAGACGCAGCGATCGACACAACACGAGCCCCATTACGATGGCGCTGAGTGCGCGTATCAGAGCCGAAGCTCAAGGGTTGGTTTGCACGAATGGCATGAACCATGTCGCCGTATCCGCCGCGTTCTCCAGCCTCCTTCAGCCATTGTTCCCAGTCCTCGTCGAGAGGCACATCGGCCCCTTGGTCGCGCGCAGCCATTGCGGCGAGAAGCCGGTTGTTCAGTGCAACACCGCAGCTCTCCATTTCCTCGTCACTGTATTCCTCCTCGGCCTCGTGCTCTGCTCTGTCGGAGGAGTGGGTGCTCGGGGTGCGAGAAGCGCTTGGACGGACGGTGTCGTTACTCTGGGTCTCGATTATCTGATCCTGGTCCTCTGTCCTGCAGAAGTCGTCGAAGTAGTGGACCTCGATGGAGGGAAACGGTAGGGGTGATGCTGGTCGGATCGACTGGGCAGTGGTGTCCCGCACTTTGGTGCCTTCTTCAGCCTCATACCGTTGTCGCGCTGACTTGGTCCCCTCCCATCGGCACAGGTCGGAGATCTCCTCCTCGGTTAATTTGAGCTCATCAAAGACTCGGAATAATCTGCGATGCCATGGGAAGCGACTCAGTCGCATGCGATGCGGCCCGTAGGAGTAGTCCAGCCCTGGGTATTGCGCTTCGATGCAGTCTAGCGAACCGTAGAAATGAGATGTCTCGACGCGCACTTCAGGGACGAGGTTTCGGGTAATGTGAGCAGCAAACGACCCCGGTTCGTTTGTGCGAGGTCGTGGAAACGTGGCGTTATACACGATTTGGGCCAGCGACGGTTTACGCATGTTGATGGTGAGAATAGACGCGAGGTGAGTGTGAGAAGTGCAAATATTAAGGAGGTCCCTGGAATGTCCAGAAATCCGGATCCCTTCCCCTTTGTCGGCAAGAAATGAGAGAGTCTCTGAGACTATGTTAAAGTGAAGTCCTCAGAAAAAAAAGAAAGACCGATCAGGTGCCCAGCTGACGTTTCGGCTCTTTGACCCTTGAGGATTGGAGGTCTCACAGGCATGAACTATACACATTGAGACCTCTTAGAGGAAAAGTGAAGAAGAAGAAGGGAGAAAATCGGAAGAATGGGGCGTATATAACGCATGCGCTGGCAAATGGCTAGATCCGGTGTGCTGCACGGCCAGCTGTTCCGACTAGTACTCTCATAGGTACGGAGTACAGGTACGAACTACGATTTACTCGAATGAGATAGGTCAATACTATGCATTTCACTCTATTTAGACCAATAAAAATTGAAGATATTCCTCGTTTTTCCTTTACTTCCACGTCACGTGCATATCCAACTCATCCATACATGGTGTGTGGACTTGTCTTTGCATCCCGTCTGACCTAAGAGTGGCCATGTCGACCTTTGATGGCATTGTTGAAGGTGAGACCCATTTCTCCTGCGTCACTTCGGTGTTAACCGTTCCATAGAGTTTCCCGACATTCGGAGTGAGCCTCACTTGCCTCTATACGGCGATGTCAGCTAAACAGAAGCAGTCGATTATTTTCGGAAATGCCCTGAGCGGCCTGCGCCACTGGCCTGCTTTCTCAGCCATGTGCATAGTGACCATCTGCAGGGCCTCGAGTCGTTTCGAGCGCCGTTCATTTACTGTTCGCCAGCGACGCGCGAGGTATGTCATATGGCATCACTGATATCACTCTCGCTAACCCTCACTTAGCTATTATTACGGATTGAGCAGTATCCGCATAGGATGAACTTTAACAAAGGTATTCTGGAGTCACGCAGATTGCATTATAAACATCTCGCAAAACTTCTGGTATCGTGTTCTGAACTCTCTCGGTTGAAGCCAAAGCTTATCCTTGAACAGCGCCCCATCCCGTTGAATACTCCAACGGAGATTGACCTTACACCTCGACGACGTGTTAGGGTAACATTGTTTGATGCCAATCACTGTCCTGGGGCGGTGATGTTTCTGATCGAAGGAGACGGCAAGGCAATCATCTACTCGGGTGACATCCGAGGTATGTATACAACCTGTTTATATTGATACCATGACTGAGTACCTTTAGCTGAGAAATGGTGGGTCGACAGCTTGATTCGCCACCCCATTTTGATACCATACACTCTGGGTCAGAAACGGCTGGAAAAGTTGTACCTGGATACCACCTTCGCGAGCAAGAAAAATCCATTTCGAGAGTTTCCTTCCAAGGCTGAGGGTCTGGCTGAGCTGCTGCAGAAGGCTATTCCGGTGATACGGTCTTCTATTTTCGCGCATGGACATTCGGTTACGAAGATGTGTGGATAGCGCTGTCAGCGGCGCTGAACACTAAGGTGATTAATTTGTCAATTCTCCAGTTTGAATACATGCTAATTGTTTTTAGGTACACGTAGATCGCTACCAGATGGGTCTTTATCGGTCTTTGACCCGAATCTCTGGAAACAAGGGTGCCAGTGAAGCGCCTGCCCTGTGTGGCTTTGACCTGGGAAACAGAGATGTGGAAGGCTGCTTAAGCAACAATGAGACCAGTCGAATTCACAGCTGTGAACCTGGTGTCGCGTGTGCATCATCCCGTGGACCCAAATCGGTCTATATCATGCCCATTGTCAATCGCACCCCTACCGGTACGGAAATCCCCGATGTCGGCGCAGGTGGTGGTGTCGGGGATCTATACCAAACCCATGAATTGGAGTTGCCGGATGAGTCTGCCATGGCCGAGTTGGAGAAACTTTGTTCCCAGCACATTCAGGATCAAGAGGCGCTGTCTCAAATGCGAGATGCGCTGAAGAATGCTTTTCAGTCGAGAAGGAAGGCGCTCTCACTTGATACATACGGCCTGAGAGAAGAAGGAGAGATTTCACTGGAGAATCTGGTAACTGCTCTCAGCCGTGGTCCTTCAGCTTCCTTTGATGAATCCTCTAACCCCGATCTGCCTAACACGATAGTGAGTTCATTTTGTTTTGCTTTTACAACCCCTCTAATAAGTTTATAGCGCTTCCCATATTCCCGACACTCCTCGTATTCCGAATCATGTGAGTTTGTCGCTGCATTCCGACCCAAAGACATCCATCCATGCACGGTGGATCCATCGACTTGGAACGAGAATGTCTCCATCCGAACTTTGTTCGGGCACCTCTGTTCAGGGAATAAATTCTCCCACGATGAGCACATGCGGCGGACTTTGGCAGATGAGAGTGACGAAGAAGGTTTGCGCGCAAAGAAGAGACCTCGTTTTGACTTGGACCTATCCACCCAGTCCACAGATACATCTGATGGGATTGGAGACATCAGTCTTCACACGATTGATCTGAGCCAGCATATTCAACCTCAAATCCCCACCTACCAAGCGATTACATCCGACAGTGTCACTAAATTCGACAATAATAATATCCGTCAAGAACAGCATCCCCAAGCACATGCAAAGTCAGCCCTTTCCTCCCAAGCCAGCATCCTACCATCTACATGTTCCACGGATAATGAAGACGGCCATGAACTCAGTATCAGGGGAGCGAAACAGAATACACTGGGTCCAGAAACTGCAGAACCTTATCATACCACCGCAAACCGCGAACCAAGGACGCCAAGCATAATCGATCTAACCAGCGACGATATCACCTCCCCCATACACCTCAACACTCAAAAAGCAGAAAGCCAACTCACGGATTCATTTCCTCTCTCCATTTCTGAGTCAGCACTCGCGTCTCCAGACTGGAGACTGATGGATAATGGAACGCAAACCCCAGAAAAGGATGATGCCAGTCTACGTTTTTCGCGTCGTACTCGTATTGCTGCTTATCTCGCTGCACGAGAGGATACCTACTCTGCGTGGACGGATGTGTCGCTTGTTTCCGCGAGAGATAATCATACCGAAGAGGAGATTGAGCTTTAAGCTAATTGCTTGTTACTCTATTCTTGATCTATATTTCTTATTTGCTAAGGAGTACTCATTGCTATTTCTTGTTGTTGACTATATGATACCCCAGTTCATTTCACCACTCAATTTCTTTCTTTCTTGATAAGTCATGTTTTCGCAACTTCGCCTTTTCTGGCACCAGTCGCAGAGACTGCCGATACAAAGCGCCTGTCTTCTTGTTATTACAGTAGGGGCCATAAATGTGTATATAGTGCCATGAAGTATTGGACAGTCTCTACACGAAAGCCTCGAAGCGAGTATACCGTTTTATGTATCATTTTCGCCCTGCTTTGGCCTCTCTTTTTATCACCTCTTTTCACCCATTTTCGAGGGCTTGGGCTCATCAGGTAGATTGTGTAACTATGCGGATGTGAAAGGACTTACGGCCTATGACCGTATTAGCTGTGAAGACCAAAGTCTTTGAATGTAACCCTATGTCGTTGGCTGAGACATAGTACGTAGGCATTTCATACTGTCATTACTATTCTAATCAATCAAAGTATCTGCTTACGGATAGTATCAGATACAAAGAAGCCAGTCAGTTCAAACAATAGTCCTCTACCTCGTTATAATAGTAGACCAATGCGACCGATTAAATTTTTCAGAGACGTTGAGACATGACATGACAAGCCAATGGACTTCTTTGATAACCGTGAAATATATGAGCACAGTATGAGACGGACAGACAACGACGAGATGGAACAATACTACGGTCTTCTCTGTACCTTCCCAACGACAGTAGTCTGTATGTCTTTGTTACAATCTTATAAATAGACGGAATCCCCAAGATATCACTTCACGTACATCTCATTCCATTCCATCTCATCTCATCAATTCTGTCGATTCATTCCAACAACTCAACCAATCTACAATCTACCAATCCACCAAAAATCAGAATGCCTCAAGGCCCAGTAACAACCTACCAACAAACCCAAGCGAACCTCCTGATATCGCTATTATCGCAATCAAACTCCCTAAGAGTGAATCCAAAAACAGCATTAGAGGTCTCAAAGGCCCTCCTAGGTCTCCTCCCAAAAGTGCAAACCCTCAAAGCCGCATCGATGGCGATGGTCAAGTCTGCACGGTTCAATCCATACGTTACTGCCAAACCATTTGGATATTTCGGTTATGAGATACCACGTATGTGTGATGATGTCGTTGCTTGTTTGTTGCATTGGGCTGATATGCTTGTTTTTCCTGATGGGCGGAGGACAGATACTATTGTAATTTCGGGAATTGAGGGGGTGGTTGCGAGGTTGGGGGGTTAGTTCATATCATATTGAAGATATGGATTAGACGAAGACCAATAAGTCAAAGATCAAAGATAAGAGTAGGATCAAAGAGAAAAGCAAGAGTGATATAAGAGTAAATAGGATATAAATAGAAATCGTCACGTTCGTATAAAATAAGAAACCTGTAACTTATCATGCACGCAGAGAAACCAAGCCAAAACTCGAGCTAGCTCGCTATCAACCAACTCCAAAATGAAGAAAAATAGCAGACGCTCGAGCGATGAGATATAACGTATCATTGCAGGGACATGAAAGGAAGTAAATGTAGTAAGGGGATGGGAGGGGGTGGTGGGAGGGGGCAGGAGGAGGGAGAAGGGGCAGAAGAAAGACAATGCAAGATGACTAGAAGATATAGTATGCCTGTGTCAGAGGAAGTTCGGAGGCTGGTTCGGCGTCGCAGAGCATACCGTCTGCTTCGACGGTCTGTTGGGGGTGGAGGTTAGTACTACATGGATTGCCATAATGGTAAGAAAAAGGAAAACTCACATAACTTTCCGGGTCAACCTTCATCTTTGGCATGGTATCATTGAATTTCATATCCTTCTTCCCGACAGTGCGGCAGTTCTTAACGGGCAGAATGCGTTTCTTCAATCCATATGACTGGACGATTCCAGCATCGATGGAAGCCTGCGAGACGAACATAATGGATGTTTCGGGGACGCGGACCTATCAACTCGTTAGTATCAATCAGACCAACTCCAAGACTCTCGGGAAAACATACAGCAAACATTGGCCGCATAATCATCGGTTCAATCGTCGGAATCGAAGCATTCGGGTCACCCATCTCCGCAACGGCAATCATACCACTCTTCAGCACAGAGACCGGTTTCGTACCGAAGGTACTGGGCTTCCACATAACCAAATCGGCCACCTTTCCAACCTCCACACTACCAATAGCATGCGCCATACCCTGCGCCAGGGCCGGGTTGATAGTATACTTGCTGATATAACGTTTAACGCGGAAGTTATCCACGCCAGTATCGGCATCCGTTTCAAGCGGTCCACGCTGGGTCTTGTTCTTATGCGCTGTGTGCCACGTGCGCAGGATGACCTCGCCGCAGCGGCCCATGGCCTGCGAGTCCGAGGACATCATGCTGATTGCGCCGAGGTCGTGCAGCACGTCTTCGGCGGCAATGGTTTCGGCGCGGATGCGGCTCTCGGCGAAGGCTACGTCTTCTGGGATGTTCTTTGACAGGTGGTGGCATACCATTAGCATGTCCAGGTGCTCGTCCAGGGTGTTGAGGGTGAAGGGACGGGTTGGGTTTGTGCTGCTTGGTAGAACGTTGGGGTGTTCGACGACGGAGATGATGTCTGGGGCGTGGCCGCCTCCTGCGCCTTCGGTGTGGTAGGTGTGGATGGTGCGGCCCTTGAAGGCTTTGATTGTTTGTTCGACGAAGCCTGATTCGTTGAGTGTGTCGGTGTGGATCATGCACTGCACGTCGTATTCATCGCATACTTCCAGACACTTGTCGATTGCTGCTGGGGTGGAGCCCCAGTCTTCGTGGAGCTTCAGACCGGCTGCTCCTGCTAGAATTTGTTCTTCGATGCTCTTTCGTCCGCAGTCGTTGCCCTTGCCTGTAATGCCGATGTTAATCGGCAGACTGTCGCATGCTTGCATCATCTGGCGCAGGTGGTTTGGTCCGGGTGTGCAAGTTGTCGCATTTGATCCAGTGCTAGGACCGGTTCCACCACCGAGGAAGGTTGTGATACCTGAAGCCAAGGCTTCCTCGACTTGCTGGGGACAGATCAAGTGGATGTGCGTGTCAATACCACCAGCAGTAATAATCTTGTTCTCTCCAGCAATGACATCCGTCGAGGAACCAACAACCAGATCCGGATGCACGCCATCCATGACATCGGGGTTTCCAGCCTTGCCAATACCAGCAATCAGCCCATCCTTGATACCAATATCGGCCTTGTAGATACCAGTCCAATCGATAATCAACGCATTCGTAATAACAGTATCAACGCATTCCGCATGGCCCCGACCAGACGCCTGACCCATACCCTCTCGCAGCGTCTTACCTCCACCAAAGGCACACTCATCACCATAACTCGTCAAATCATTCTCAACCTTGATCCACAGATCGGTCAAGCCCAATCGAACCAAATCACCCGTTGTAGGACCAAACATGCGCGAGTACGCCTCGCGCTCCATGGAGAATCCAGAAACAAGCACACTATCCGCCTGGGGCTCGGGCACATGTGCAAATCCAGCAGTCTGCAACTTCGTCACGATCTCCTCGGCGCGGTTCAGATCAACAGGTCCATTCGCCAACCAGTTTCCACCGCGAATTACTCGGTTCCCGCCAATCTCGACCAGCGTCACGGTCTTGGTATCGCCAGGTTCGAACCGGATGGATGTACCAGCGGGGATATCCAACCGGAATCCATAAGACTGAATGCGATCAAAGTGCAGTTGCGGGTTCGTCTCAATGAAATGGTAATGCGATCCAACCTGTACACAAGTTAGCACAATCCGACGGCACCAATTCCACGAATCAGAGTCCCAATCCTAGTTCCCGTGCATGGATTGTACATGGACATACCTGAATTGGCCGATCACCCTTACTCATAACCTTCAACCTAATACGCCTCCGCCCACTACTCAACTCGACACGAGCATGCTTAGCGGGGATAACCGCACCAGGCATCTTCTCCGGGTGGAAGTCCTCGGGATCGGGATCAGGGAAGGCCTCTGGCGCAGGCACGGGCAGGAAACTGCCGTACAACGCTCTTTCGAGATCACCTTCATTGCTACTGATCGGGTGGTGCACGGTGACGAGATAGGTGCCGGAAATGAAGGTTCCTTCGACTTGTAGCTCGACTAGAGTTGCGACGACGGAGGGGAGGACGTGGCGGCGGCCTAGCATTGTTTTGCCGATTGACATGAGATCGGCGACGGAGTAGTGGCCATCGCGGATTAGCTGGTGACTATTAGTCCAATTGTTCAATTGTATGCTAAATTATGAAGCGGTGTACGTACCTCGTGCAGGACGGAGGAGATCAAGGCCTAGGGAATTAGAAGTGGAGATTAGCATACTGTATCCCACGAGGCTGAGAAGTACATACCACAGCTTCTGCATGGTTGAGCCGCACTCCACGTGCTAGACGCCTCTGTGCCAAGAACCCGAGGTGCGCAATAGTGAGCTTGTCAAGCTACCAGGGCTGTCAGTTGTTTGCTATGTCGAGTGTTCCGTGCCACCTACCTCCTTTGGAACGAGCTGCATGGCAGTGGAACCCGAACGCGGGTCTTGGCGTGCAGGGTAGGGTTGACACTATATGGAAGATATAGAGAACAGAGAGAGGTAAGACAGAGGGGTGACCGGTGACAGGTATATGAACTTCCAGGACAGGGCTTAAGTCAAGAAAGGACATAAAAATGAGGGATGTGGGGAGGTTTGACTGCCGTCTGTTTCCCGAGATAAGGCACTTTGATAAGTGCCGCGCAGGCCGATTGGGTCGGGCGAAGCTATTTGGCCGGTTTAGTCAAGGCTTTGCTAATTGGTTGAAATTGAATGGAAATAAATGTGTGTGAGTGGAGGAGACCCGCTTATCTGATGGTTAACTGTTTAGCCTTTTATACTTCACTCTATATTTTATAACGTTACTTCTGCATTACATACTTTACCCTGATCGCTCTCTCTTTCAACTAAAAACAAGAGTCACCCACCATCTGCAGTGATAAAGGGCACTTACCTCTTCACCTAGCCTAAGTATCATCACACCATGTCCCACAACCCTCTAGGCTCAGGTGCCGAAAGTATAAGTCATGAGTAATAGCTAAGGGCCCTTTCCAGACTTGGCATTGATACAATTCTGACAGCGTCCTCCTCCTTCTCATAAGTGGCATGGCTCATCGTCCGACAGCTCGCCCGATGCAATAATGGCTTCGATCTCGGCCTCTCCGCGGCGGCGTATTCACATACTTCATCTGATGCCACGGCGATAACAGTGCCATCGGGGTTCTTCATGTAATAATCACCATTGTAGGGCCACATACAGGCATTCACATTTGCGGCTTTGAATTGGCGGTCTTCTTCGACAGTTTTCAAGATAGGTAAACCCTCGGGGAGGGCCTTTGTAGCGAGTGGTTGCCATTACGATGATGAGACAGGCAGTGAGTAAAGAAGGGAAGAACATCAACTTGATGGGTGAGACGAGGGATTAAAGAAGGGAAAGAGAGAGTGATACAAACACAACGTTGGAGCCTGGGGAGTGGCATGTGTCATGTGATGGATTGTAATGATGAGGTAGCTAAATACAGTTCAAGTTCAGTTCAATTTTCCCTAACGCCGAAAATAACCAGGGCTACACAGCCAGTCCCCGAATACTGCCTAGACTTAAGAGGTCTCGCTCTTGCGCTTCTTGCCACTCTTGCGCTTGCTATCAGCAGGAATCTTCTCCTTGCTAGCAGACACAGGCTCAACAACAGCAGCCTTGCGACCTCTCTTGACAGGCGACTTGGCAGGTGTTTCGGCCTCCTTGGCCTTGCTGATGCGGGGACGCTTAGCAGTGCTGCGGGGAGGAGTGGGAGTCTTCGCCTTGGGGGGAGAAGGGGACTCGGACTCGGACTCGGAAGACTCGGAAGACTCGGAAGACTGGGCCTGCTCGGGCTCGGCTTCAGCCTCGGCCTCGTGCTCCTGCTCCGCGCCGGCAAAGTCCTGCTGCAGCTGGTTGGCGGCGAGGTCGTGGTCCTCTTCAGCCTTCGTGGCCTTGTAAGCGGCCATCTCCTTCTTGTACTTTTCGTAATTCTCAGCATAGATCTGCTTCCAGACCTGCATTGGTGGGTTAGTATGAGTATGTATATCATTTGGTTGAGAGCGGAATCGTATGCTTACACCGCGGTCCTTCTCGTCCATGTTCTGCCAGCGGCGGGTGCCCTCGTCGGCGACATCCTTGGGGCGCGCATTGTCGCCCAGGTCCTCGGCAATCTGGGCACGGTTTGTCTGCATGAAGAGGAAGTAGGGAGTCAGGGCGCGCTTGGGCGCATTGGGGTCGGCGGGGGCGCGCTTGCGCTTCTTGGGGCCGCCGGCCTCGGACTTGGCTCCGGGACTGCTGGCGCGGCCGGGGAAGTCTCCACCAGTGAAGGTGGGACCGAGGGGAAGCTCGATTGTGGCGCCTTCACCGTCGGTGATGCTCTTCACGTGCTGTACGTAGGCCTTGCCTAGGTCGGCGAGGTAGCTTTGGACTTCCATCAGGCGCATGACGATCTAGTATCATTAGTGATGCTATTTATATAGATAAGGTAACAGTGCTTCGTCGCTTGAGGGTTTGGGGTAGTGGTTTAGGGTTGGGGTTGTTTGGCGCGTAGCTGGTCAAGCTACGCGCCAACACTTTGGACTGTGACATGATCACAGCGAGGTGTGATTTGCGCACAAGAAGCTCCGTATGATACTAATGAGGCCTCACAGAATATCTGTAAAGCTCCAAAAGCTCACTGTATAGCTTTGATGTAGACAAAAAGGAGGGTGTATGTGCGACGCGTAGCGCGGCGCAGTGCACAAGAAAACAACACACAGAAAAGCGAAAGGAAATACAAAAAAGAAAAGGACGTGACCATAAAAGAAATATAAGATGAACATACCAAGTCACCAGCCCGACGGAGCTCTTCCTTGTTGACCTCGACGGTCGCTTCATTGTTGGGGGGCATGGTGGCGGTTCTGCAGAGATGAAGTTTGAAGGTGATGAAAAAGAGATTTTCGGGGGGGAAGGGGGGGATAGGAAAGCCGAGAGAGGGTCCCACCGGCCATCGACCCCCCGAATGCACCGGGCATGCTCCGCTACTTTCGGCTTAGGTTCCCTACTGTTGTCATGAGACCCAAACTTCAGGGATTCCTGGGCAACACCGGTGCTCCCGTCCTTCCCCCCCAACTTGCCCCGGTGACATGCCCCTAGGCACCTGGGGCCGGGTGGTGACACTGATGTTTTTTTTTTCTTATTTCTAAAACATACCCATGGTGGTCTGGGTGGAGAGATGTGTCGATTGTGTTTTGGACTGATTTAGGCCTGCTTTTAAAGAATCTATCGGCTTTTTTAGATGGGTGTGTTAAGGATACGTAACTGGTTTCTTCATGACGGTTCCTAGCTGGTGCCATGGTGATTCATATGATTGGGCTTTCATTTCGTAGGATGGAGTCTACACGTAATTGATATCGTTTGCCTTTGTGGAAGTTTCCTAGTCCATGTTTCTTTTCCTAATCTCGTCCATGCCGTCGTATAGAGAGCCTTGGGAATGCTGCTGCGCTCTTGGGCTGGGAGGTGTCGCGCAGGCTAGGCGCCCCGCCTACCCCTCAACTCTTCAGGGTCGCCGAAGGCCTGCAGAATACCTATGAGGGATCCAACTTTGCCCGAACTGTCGATGCTGCAGTATGAAGAAATGCTCTTGTCTTGATATGTCTAGACTTCGAATATTGAGTTGCTACATTTCGGCTTCCTGTTTCCTCTCTACTTGTCGCCTTGTTAGAGCTCTATATCTTCCTTCGCCTCCCCCTCTTCCTGGCGCGTATACTATTTACTGTGCGTGATATTTCGCGCAACTTGTGGACTGAACTGGTCGACGTATTCTAGAACATTAATGCCCTCTGAAGTTTCTCTCTTGACACCTTGGTCAATAGCAAATTCTTAATGGCAGAGATCCTTCTACAATAGAATGCCTCGGTAGTCTACATGATATATATCTGCAATTCCATTTTATGATACCACAATTTATTATCGCTTTACTTAATACTTACCATCCTATAAAACCAACTGGTATAGATAATAGCAGATATGTTGTTATAATATTTACTTCAATATCCAATGATAAAATATCAGCCTAAATACGTAGCAGTGCGCTCAAAAAAGAAACCAATATACACGTCTATCCTACACGTATTTCCGGCTATCTATTATGCAATCATCTAGAACTTGAAAACCTGCTCCTTGTTGTAGCCGAGCTCCTTCAGGATACCCTCGAGCTCACCCTGGTCCTTGGGGCTGACCTTGGGACCGGAGATGGCCTTGTACATGGGAGGAGGACCACAGATGAAGAGCTTGATGTTGTCTTCCTTGGGCTCGGGGAGGACAGTCTTCAGCAGCTCCTTGGAGATGTAGCCCTTGCCGCCAGTCCACTCCTTGGGGGGTTGGTCCAGGACGTAGAAGGCCTTGAAGCGCTGCGGGTAGGTGTTCTCGAGCTCCTCGAGCTCCTTCTTGAGGAGGATGTCCTTCTCGGTGACGTTGCCGAACACGAGGGTCACCTTCGTCTTGTCCTCGGGGTTCTTGAAGATATGGCGGGCAAGCTGGTACATGGGGGTGATACCAGTGCCACCGGCGATCAGGCAGATGTGGTTATGCTTGTTGGCCTCCCAGGGGTACTTGACGATAGGACCCTTCATGGACAATCGCTGGTCAACGTTGAGGGAGTGGATGTGCTCGGACATGGGGCCATTGGGGTAGGCCTTGACAACGAGCTCGAGGTATCCAGGGATTTCTGATCCGTTTAGCAAAGGAATAATTATCGGACATGGTTGAACTTACCCTCATCGCTGGTAGGGGTGTAGGGACGGATGACAGCCTTGCCGCCCTCGGGCTTGAACTTGGTCAACAGAGCAGCTGTATATGATATCAGTGGTAGGAAATAACAGTTTGATGCAGACTACTCACAGGCAACGGGAAGACCAGAGACGGCATCCTTGTCCTCATACTCGAAGCGGATACGCTTGGTGTTGCCGCTGAGGTTCTCAATGGCAGCAACCTTAAGGTCGATCCAATCCTCACCATTGAAGACCTTGGGGCGGTCCTTTGGCTCGGTAGCAGCGCTAGTGCTGTAACGGTAGAAGCCAGCACCCAGACCAGCAAGACCAACACCGACGTAGATGGGGGCCAAGTTGGCCTTCTTGGGAGCGGCCTCCGCAGAGTACTTGCGGAAGCTCTGTGACGTGTTTTAGTTTGAGCCTATATAGACAGGTTGATGCCTGCTTACCTGCTTAAGAGGCTGTGCACAACGGAATGATTGACGGGCAAACATGATGGCTATGAATTGGGGGAGTGTGGAAGGGAGGAAGTGGAAGAATTCGGATTACATATGCAAAAGCGGACAGCCTCCCCTGTCCCGAGCATGACGCCATTGCGGTACCTGGATTACTTTGTCATCTCGGATTTACGGAAATGTGTCTGCATTTCAGTTACTTGGGTACCTAGAAGTTCAGTGCCTTTGCTCGACCGAAAGTTTGGCAACTTGCAAATTATATAGGGCAGTCGGAAATCACAAATCGACACCTAACTTACAAGGCATAAAGGCACCAAGGCCACAAACATCTCGGTAACTCCCGGACAGTTGGACTCGGACGCCGAATACATGTACCGAGTTCGATTTGATAGGAGGAAAGCGAGATCATTCGATAGGACAAATCAGATGTTGGACGATGGTCTTCTCGAACCCATTGGTATCTGCTCCCTTGAAATGAAAAATGCAATCGACATAATAAAACCTTGAACAGGTACGTTTTCGTAGGCATTTCTGTATTTACATGTAGTTCGAGTGGGAGCTATGCACGATCTGATGTCAAGGTTCCAGTAGTGGGGTACATTTTATGCGGGTGATCTGAGCCTTGAAGTTGACATATCGTAATGGCATGAGGGATATAAAATCTACAATACTCTACTGGGATATAAATGATTCAAGAAACCCGATGATTTTTTTCAAAATAACCTAGAGATGCCACCATACGGGACTAGAGACATCCAACCATCTCGCCCATCCGGGCAGTGGTTTCCACAGACCATCTTTCATGCATGCTTGGCCATAAAACAGTCATTCATCCACACACTCCAAACCCAAACCCAGAACGATACATTTAAGCAAAGGTCGAGGGGCGAGAGTGAGTGAAGATCTTCTTGCCAACCTTGCCACCAGCGCGGTGGGGCAGGGGGAACTTGAGGTCCTTCTGGAGGAGCTGCTTGATGTAGGGGCGGCGGATGCTGTCGTTGTTCTCGATCTCAACAACCTTGAGGATCTGTAGAAATTGTTAGAATAAAGTTCGAGTCTCGGCTGATCAGAAAAACGTACGTGGATGGAACCGAAACGAGAACGGTGACGGGCAGCCATGTCCTGGTAGAGGGCCTCAACAGCGTCGGTGCGGCTCATCTCACGGAACTCCTTGTACATGTTGTGGGTACCGGAGCGCGAGTCGTAGCGGATCCAGATACCGAAGTTCTTGACCTTGAGGGGACGCTTCTCGTTGATCTAGAAAGTAATCAGCACCGCTTTTGTCGTGCGGGTGTTCCATCCCAACATACCACGTTGAGGGTGACGATCTCGCCGTTGGCCTTCTTCATCTTGCGGAGCGCAGACATGAAGTACCAGAAGCGCGACTTGGCCACAACGGTGTTGGGCGCAAAGATGCGCATGCGGTACAGCTTGGGCGTGGGGTTCGCCTCGTTGGGCAGGTGACGCCCGATGACCTGGTACTCAGTAAGACGCCCTGGAGATGTTCCGTCAGTCATGGTTCTGAATGTGATTTCGAATCTCCAGATATTCAATTCAAGGGGTATGGCGGTGCGCGAAATTAGTTGGCGAGAATTCGAGAAGTCCAAGGGGTCGGTTGTGGATGTTGAAAATTTCGAGATTCGATATATAACCCAGATCGACAGTATGATTTCCCTCCATTGCAGTTGATAACAGCCGTTGATTGCCTTGCATCCTTCTCTTCGTGATCCTCATGTCGATATCGTGTAGTCTTGTTGCATCTCGAATTTCGTCCAACAATTGCGCGCACCGTCTCTCGAATGATCCAGGAATATCGGGAAGGGAATAGAAATCACTCACCCATCTAGAAGAATTAAATGTTAGTATGAATCTCTCAATAAATTGAGCCAGAGGTACTCACTGTGATTGTCGCTGTGGTGGTTGAGTCGTTAGTGTGCCGTCGGTGGAAAACGAGAATTGTGAGGTTCCGATTGTGCTTAGGGTTACCGCCCTTGCCCTAAGCGAGTGGAGGCTTTCCGCCTCACGCTAGTCCGCTTCTGGGCTTTTCATGCGCCACAGCCAGACCGCCCTCACCGCCCTCACCGCCCTCACCAGCCACAGGGCCGGACCTACCCCACATGTCTCCAACAATCAATGGCTTTCTGTAAGTCACGGATGTAATCCTCCCCGGACACTGTTGTTTTCACAACTCACCATTCTGCGTCTCGCTTAGGCCGGTGAGACAGAAATTGAAGATGAGCATTCTTGCAACCGGCTTCAAAGATGCCTACCTCAGTGGATCTGGCCCGCATCTAGCTGCAGTGCTCACTCCGATCGCGACGCCCGATGATCCGAACCGACTGCGCTCCTTCTACCAGTTCTCCAACGCCGCATTCCTTTCTAAAGACCTTCAATACGCGTTATTCCATGGAAAAAGCTTGAGAATTCCCAAGGCCGAACAGAATGCCTGGGTAGACATTTTCTCGGCATTCTGGGAAGCTATTGGTGAGATCCTGAAGTGTGAAGATCGTCACCCCGGTGCCAGCATTGTCGCCGTCTTCAATGCGTGGAAAAAAGTTGCCAACACTTTGATCAGAGGGTACTCCAGCTCTTCTAGCCTCCCTGCTTGGACACTGCCATGTTTGTACACAGTGGGAAAGTACCTGCGCATCTTTGCGATCAATGCCGACCTCGAGGCCTCATCTTTGGTCTCGGCTGGCTTTGGATTCCAGGATGATATCGCAGCAGATGTTGAGAAGAATGCCCACCTGGAGAACGCGGCCCAGGTCATCAATCGCATGTTTACTCTATGTCTCAGTGACAGGTAAGTACTGATGGGATCTGTCAGACCATTCCTGCTAACAGATCAGGGCTCCCATTGAGGAATCTCGCAAATGGGGTATCTACCAGATGACCAATCTGTTGTTCAAGACTTATTTCAAGGTATGCTTTTGCCTACTCTCGCAGGGACCCGCTAATGTCTGTCATTTAGATCAACTCTGTTGGCCTTACCAAGAACATTTTACGTGCCATCAAAGCCTCGTCGGCTGATTTGCCCTCTCTCGATGCTTTCCCCAAAGCCCACATCGTCACTTTCAAGTACTACGTTGGAGTCATCCACTTTTTGGATGAGAACTATGCAGAGGTAAGTCCAAAGACTGCCATGGGCATTTACCGAGACTGATCTTATGTGCAGGCCGAAGAGCATCTGACATGGGCTTGGAAGATGTGCCACCGAGATGCGTACAAGAACCGAGAGTCAGTACCCAAAGCTAAATACAAGCTGCTTTCGCTAACAAGCTGGTAGATTGATCCTCACATATCTTATTCCCTGCCACCTCGTGACTACTCATACACTGCCCACCAAGGAACTTCTTGCGCCATTCCCACGACTTGCACAACTTTTCCGGTCTCTTTCGACCTGCATCAAAAAGGGAGACTTGGTTGGATTCGACCAGGCCATGACCGCTGGCGAGGAGGAGTTTGTCAAGAGACGCATTTACTTGCCTCTTGAGCGTGGACGTGATATTGCTCTTCGCAATCTGTTCCGCAAAGTGTTCCTCGCTGGAGGCTTCGAGGAGCCCAAGGATGACCAGCCAGCCATTCGACGAAGCCGTGTTCCTGTGGCCGAGTTTGCCGCTGCTCTTCAAGTTGGCACCAACGCGACTGGTCGATCCCGAGTGGATATCGACGAGGTGGAATGCCTACTGTCCAACCTCATTTACAAGGTAGGCCATGTCGGTGTTCATGACGAGCTCGTTAACTAACTATTCTCTCTAGGGCCTCATGAAAGGATACATTGCTCGTGAACGTGGCATTGTCGTCCTGAACAAGAAAGGCGCTTTCCCGGGTACTGGTGTCTAGAAGTTCGGTGGCAACAATGGAAATGGCATTCGCCATCAATTGGCACGTATCGACAAATTTTTCGATTATGTTGAGCCTGTCTGTGTTGGACTTGCATCAACCCGGCTGACATCCTCCTCAGCCCACATTCCGCAGTACTCGAGATACTGATCCGAATAGCTACAACGCTAATCCTGACCCAGATGGTACATCCAGCTAAGCCGTGTGATCCTTGGGCATAATGCAGATGAAAGGTCAACCAAGCCACCTCCGGTCCATACCTTCGTGCATGGACTGTGGATAATATGGCCACCAGAGCCACAATGGATCATGAACTTACGAATTGATAACCAATGAAATGAAACAATTTTTATTATCTTCGATTCTATTAGCAAAGTATAGTAGTACACGAGTATATGCGCAGTAAACCTAAAGTAACCCAATGTCCAACCAATCGTACCAGCACTCCATACCCATATCATATCCATTTCATCCATACCTATCCATACAATACCAAACACAAATACCCAACCTAACAAGTCGTAGAAACAGAACTAGAAACCAAC